>Ga0256845_1003278_pt1 | contig 11103 bp, 11 predicted proteins | sample RiftiametaG_FD_189101 | JGI IMG/M metagenome (GOLD analysis project Ga0256845, IMG submission 189101) | Tube worm associated microbial communities from hydrothermal vent at the East Pacific Rise, Pacific Ocean - Riftia | ecosystem: Host-associated > Annelida > Integument > Unclassified ... | reverse complement strand
TGTTTTTTTTGATTAAAGGATTGATGTTTTTCGATACCCAAATGCGTCATATTTGGGAAATAGGTAGCTCTACAGCCCTGTTGAGCAAAAGAATTTATTTTATCTCCACTTGTTGTTCCAAAAAAAGCATCTAATAACGGAAGGCGGTCATAAATAAACTGGAACTTTTCACGTTGCTTGCTATAAAACCAATCACAAAACCATTGCGCTATTTTTATATTTGGTTGATTTTTACGAATAATTTCTAGTGTTTGATAAGTAATAGATTGCGAGTGTCCTAGTAATAAAATATCGGGGTTAATATTTTTGCAGATTTCAATCAAAGCTTGATTTGCTCTTTTTGCGCCAGCTTTCTTATCGCATCTCCAGCTCAATTGACGAGCCATATCATGAATTGAAAAAGGATGAACATAATATCCATTTTCTGTAAGGCCCATCTGGATGCGAGCATCCATAGAATCAAAACGAGTTCCGTCTCGATTAAAATAAAGATTGCAAGCATGAATAATGCGTAGCGATTGTTTTTTTGTTTTTAGCACGACTGCTCCTGATCTGTGAACCAATATTTTTCTACCCACGGGGTGGGTTTTACAAAATGGTGTACTCGTTTTCCTTTAAATCCTTCAATAGCTTGATCTGGGTTTGGGCGACCATGAAAGGCAATAATACTGGCCTCTGGTCTGAATTTAGCGGATAAAAAATAATTTAAAGGAAGCGCACGTTGACAATGACGCTTAAAGCTTCGAACCCACTCATCGGGCCAATACACTTTATATTTTCGAACGGTGTCGGTAAGACCTGCTTGTTCGGTAGGGTAAAAATCAATCATGTCGTCGCCTTCTGCAAGAAGTCGTTCATACGCATAATGATGCTGTTTAGCCACAAATCGAAAACAAGATGAATTACCAATGTCGGGTTGAGGACGAAACAGAATTTTTCGGCGCTCAATCCAATTGTGGATAATGACGAAGTCCTCAGGATTTCCATATTCAAAAAATTTGTCAAGCGATCCAGTTATCAGTACATCGAGATCTAAAAACAGAGAAAGACCATCGAATGGGACCTCTTTTTTAAGAAGTTCAAACTTTCGCCATGCCGTCCATTTTAATCGATCACTTACGGGAAAATCTGGAAATGCCATGCATTCAATCCCTTCATTTATATCCGTTGAATTATCGGTAAAACAAATAAATCGAAAGGGGCGCTTTAAATGTTTTTTCACTCCAGCATAAAGACGGTTTACATATTCTGGACCATATAAATTGCCCCACTTTAATGTTAAAATATTAACTGTTTCATTCATTGTTTTCTCATTCATAAAAACCTACCTTTCTCTCTTTTTAGTAGAGCAAGTTTGAACAAAAATTACGAGCCTTTTATTTTAAGAAACGCAACCACCTCATTTGTTGTTTTAATAGATTTACTTCCTATACAAAATGGACAGATTTTAATAAAAAAACAGACACCTTTTTAGTCCGATTTTTCTTCATATGCAGGATGGTTTTTTCGAAAACTTCCATCAAATCGGTTGTGTGTGAAAACCCCTTTACTCACGCCGATCTTAAATCCACCATTTTTCCAAAACGAATCATTCAAAGGAATTTCCATCGTTTGAAATCCATTTAATGTGCGCGATCGAGGGTGTTTTTCAACATAATCAAAAAGCTGAGAAAGAATCTTTTTCCCAATCAAAAAAGGTTGTTCGGTGAAAGGAATCACGGCGGAATCCACAATAAATGTATCGCCCTCCCCTTGTATAAATCGAGGATGAATCAAGTGTGGATTTTTTTCCAAATAAACACTCATTCCCAATAACTTCTTGGCCTTGCTAGGACGAAATGTTCGACGAAGTTTCTTGGCTAAACTATCTGGAAGAGTTTCGCGTTGAATTCCTGTTTCCTCAAAAGAAAACGACTCGTTCAACTCAGACACACCAAAATATCTTAGGTATTTAGCGAGGTCAAAACCTTCGCCCACCTTCCACCGATGTCGCATTCGAATCATATCAATCGTCCCCTCTTCAAGCAGTGCAATGGCCTCAGCAAGCTGCCGCTTCAACTCTTCATGATTCTCAACCATCGGGCAATCGTTTTGCAGAAAAAGAATATAATCCATCGAATCAAGCTGTTTAGCAATCGCTCTCATCCCCTCAAAAATCCCCAAGTTTTCTCCGCCGGCAAATGGAACCTTAAATTCGTTAGCCATTCGTTTATCCTCTTCACATAAATCATTAAAATAAAGAATAGATTGATCGAATAAGCTAAATAACTTTTCTTGCTCATAACTCAAAAGCGTTTGCCGAATCGTTTCGTGTGCACGCCAGCTAAGGATGCCCACCCCCACTTTTATTTTTTCTTGTTGAGTCATTCTGTTCCTCTTGTTTAACAGGTAAAATGATCTAAAAGCTCTTCATAAATGGAAAGCTCGGTTTGAGTCATCCGTTCTAAACTAAAGTTTTTTTCGATATGTTCACGCATATTCTTAAACGAGTACGAAAGCGCCTGCTCCATTTTTTCGGCAAGCCCCTTTGAATCTTTCGGTGGAAAGAAAAATCCATTTTCATTTTCAACAATAATATCGAGTGCACCGCCATGATGTGTGGCAATCACAGGCGTATTCATTGCAAGTGCTTCGCCGATGGTTCGTCCAAAGGCTTCCGGCTTTAACGATGTGGCCGAAACCATAAGATCACTCACGGCATATATTTCACGCACAGACGATTGCGACCCCACAAACCGAACATCTACTTGCTCTTTTTTTGCTAAGATTTTAAGCGATTCAAAATACTCTTCTTTATCGTGACGCGCCCCGCCAACCACCAAACCCACCACATCTGGATTCTTTTTTTGAAGCATAGAAAGCGCCCGAATAAAATCGTCAATCCCTTTCAATTCCGTAATTCGCCCAATCGTTGAAACAATCCTCTTCCCCTCTAAAGCGTGCTCCTTTTTAAAAGCCGAAACAAAAGCAGTATCTATTTTTTTTGGATCAAAATAAGCGATGTCGATGCCGCGCGGAACATAGCGCATCTTTTTTTCATCCACCGAATAATGCTGCAAAATATAGGATTTAATCGCCGAACTCACATACAGCACTCGATCGCCCTTCGTCATAATTTCGCTATATTTGCTCACCGAATTAAATCCGTGCACCGTTGTAACAAACGGGGTCTTCAGTTTTTTGTTTGCAAACCACGCCAGCCACGCAGGAACCCGACTCCGCACATGCAAAATATCAGGCTCCAACTGCTGTAGAACGTTTCGAAGACGCGAAACCCGCACAAAAAAAGTAAGCGGATTTTTGGAACACACATCCAACTCAATATGCTCCCCTCCATCCTTCTCAATTTGATCCGCCTGTACCCCGCCCGCAGAAATCACAATCGAGCGATGACCCCGCCGCACAAACTCGCGACTAATCTCCACCACGCCACGCTCTACGCCACCTTGATTCAACTCTGGAAGTATTTGTACAATTTTCATCTATTTAATATAGCCTATTCTCCATGAAGAAAATAGCATACCACAACCGTTTCCTGTTTCAAGAACTTGATGCCAAATCACGTCTATAAAAGGATAGAAAATCATTGAGACATCACAATTTGCTTTTTTATATGAAAAGGGTTTTGTATATTTGAAGTTTCTAAATACAGGGGAACAATTCATGATAGATTTTTCCGACAATCCAAAAAATAGTTTTTTTGCAAAACCAATTGTTGCAACAACCCTCGGCTTGCTTGCGGCGATTTCGTTTTATGTCTTATGCATGCTGTTTCCATTAATTGGCCCCGCAGGAAGTAAAATGGCTCATGCACAAAAAAATAAAATGGTTTTTCTTCTCGTACTACTTTTGACCCTATTGTTTGCCTTGGGTGCCGTTTATTCAAAATTAACGGTTCGAAAAACAACAAAGGGAAAACTCCCGTATGGAACAATAGGACTAAGTATCCTCTGCCTCTTTATTTTAGGTATTTTATTAATGGGTGGGTTCGCGATTTAATTTTGTTTGGGCATATACATTTTGAACCACAAGCCCCGCCAGAAAAAAACCAAAGATGCCTGTTAAATAAACCAACGATCCATGAGGTTCTTCCGCTTTACGCGGAGATACTTCTTCGTTCGAGTACACACAAATAAAATCGCCCTCCACGTTATACCGACGAAGACGTTTCCGAACAAATCGAGCCAGTGGACACTGTTTTGTCTTCCAAATAGAGGCCGTCTGAACGAAAGTAGGATCTAGTTTACTCGCGGCGCCCATTGCAGAAAATATGGTTACTGTCGATTGCATGGCCTGAGCAAGAAGTGCTACTTTCAGGGATAACGAATCAATTGCATCGATCAAATAATCGTACTCATTAAAATTAAATTGTCCGCTCGTCTCTTTATTATAGGCAATAGGCAATGCTTCTATTTTTGCATGGGGATTAATTTGCATCAGTCGCTCAGACAAAACCGCTACTTTTGATTTTCCAATATTCGGAAGAGTCGCCTGAAGTTGTCGATTTAAATTGGTCTGACAAACAATATCAGGATCCACCAAAGTTAACGATCCAATCCCCGAACGAATAAGTGCTTCTGCACACCAACTCCCCACACCACCGACTCCAAATAAAATTATACGAGTGTGTTTTAGGGATTCTATTGTTTTTTTCCCTAATACCAGTTCATTTCTATGAAAAGCGTCCAACGGATTCTCGTAATTTTAATACTATTTTTTAGGAATAAAGGCTCCCCAACGCGCTAGAGTTTTTTCGTTCTTTGGAAACGTCTCTATCGTTGATTCTCCCGTTTTATACTCTATTTTTACTTGAATTAGCGAGCCACTCCCCTCTGGTTGTTGCTGTGGCACACCTTTAAACAACGGCAACGGCTGTTTTTCTTTAGAAGAAGACGCGGGTTCAAGAAAAGAAACCGTAATGATTTTTTTCGCTAAACTTTTAGAAAAAGCGGCATCAACAATGGGTGTTAAAACGTATATATCATCTTCACTCAAAAGCGATTGTATAGCATTAAAATAGGATTCTTCAATTGTTTTTGGAGCTTCTGGAATCTCATAACTCCAACTTTTTTCTTTCGCCTCAATAAGTTTCGCATTTTTCTTTTCCCACGCAGCGATTTCATTCGATGTATTTACCGAGATCTCTCGTACGGCATCTCTTTCTTTGTCATTCCAGCCCATAAATTTAACCATCTCTTCGTCGGGAGAAAACTTGAATTCCTTTTTTTCTAAATGAAACAACGGAATATTTGCTTCAACAATTTTTTCAATAAGCCAATCGTAACGTTTTGTATTTAGCTCAAGAATATTAAGATATTCTTTTGCATTTTCTCGATCTGCAGGCTTTAAATCTAACTCATAAATAGCCGAAATCAAAAGGAGTTGTTCTTTTGATAAGACAATTGGCGCCGCTTTTCGTTTTGCCTCTTCTTGTACTGTAACTCGACGTTCTTCCTTCGCCAAAAAAGTGCGTTTCGCATGATACTTATAACCAACGCCCATTCCTGCGACAGCTCCAACAACAACCAAAAGGGTTTTTTTTATCATAAATAGCTCCTACTACTAAAACAAAGGGGGATTCCCTTTTTATCATTCAAAAAAAAAGATTCGCATATTGTAATTAAAAAATAAAAAAATCCAATAACAGAGCTGATTAATTTCTCTCTTCACAGAATCCCACTCAGATAAAACCAACAAAACAGAGTCCTGCTTTATCGTACAACTCTTTTTTAGAAAGGAGGTTTTAAAATTAAACAACAAACCCCGTACTCTTCTATAAAAAACCAATATGTACGAGAAATCTCCCTCTTCCTTTTATCTCACGTCATCCAATGCGTCTAACATTTGCTTTAACCAAAGCTCTTTTTTACTCTGCATCATCGGGCTCGGATGAGCATTTAACAAAGGGTCTACTGCTGAGAGAACAGTATATGTCTTCTCCTTTTTTAATTCTTCCATACAACGTCGAGCAAGAGGAAGCAACCCCCGAGCCTGTCCCCAACCCAAAAGAATAGGAGCTCCCGCAGCACGACTCAACAAATGATTCCGTTCCAAGGTACGCTCCTCACAAAACAAACTGTGCATTGTCCCGCCCATTGTTTCCGCTAAGACCTCGACTCTCTGCATAAAACTTACCGATTTTGGATCCCGTAAATCCGAAAGATTAAGCACACGAACATGATGCCAATTTTTTACCAACGCAATACGCATAATCTGATATTGTGTATTATCTGGCTGAGTTGGAGTAAGCGAAGTATGCGCAATAAAAGGTTTTTCAGGAAACTCAATCGTCTCTGGAATATAAGAAGCATCAAACGGATGAGAGGACCCTGGATTCATCATAATCACAACACAATCAGGTTTCGATTCCGAAAGTCGCTCAACTTCAATGGTAGAATCAACAATCTCCAAAAGACTCCTACAAGGAAACGTCTGATCCTGTAAAACCGGCTGCCACAGATAAAAATGCCCATAACACGTAAATCGTTTTTTTAATGTTGCTGCATAAACAAAATTCATCTCATATTCCTACAAATATAAATAGAGCTTCATTTTAGGCTTTTTCTCAACGGAATAACAATCTATCTTTCCAAAGAGTTCCGCGATTATTTTAGGAGAGCATTTTTTATGTATTTTCATTATGTGCTAGATATTTTAGCTTTAGTTTTTTTGATTTTTTTCTTTTTGTCAGGATGGCATAAAGGAATTGTCATCTCATTTTTAAATGGCATTCGCTTAATCGTTGCCACTATTGTTGCCTATTTTGTTGGACGATATTTAGGGAGTTGGTTAGCCCCCCTCATAAATCGCCCCCGTATTATTTTAATCCCTTCTATTGCCATTTTTATATTTGCGGGAATTCTTTTCTTTTTCAAATATATCTCATTTAAAGTTCATCAAAAACGCAATGAAATCATAGAGGGAGAAACTAAACACCTCCCTTTATGGAAATGTTTCTTAGGAGGAGGAACCAACCTTTTTTTCGGAACGTTTGTTTTGGCTCTCTTTTTTTGGCTCGCAGAACTTTTTGTCGTCGTCGTGGGTGGACGCACCCTTCCCGGGGTAGAAAAATCATACTTTTCTAATTTTTCCAGAAAAATAGTCTTCGAAATCTCCTACACCATTTTGCCAAAAAATGGAAATGAATCACAAGTAGCCGCCATGTCTAAAATGATTAGCCACCCTATACTCGGGAAAAAAAATCTAAAAAAGATACTCGAGGCAAAAACCTTCCAAGCCCTCCTGAATAATAAAGATTTTAGAACTGATTTTTTGAGTGGCGATGCAAAACGTCTTGAAAAAAATCCAGCCATGCAAGCACTCTTTGATGATCAAGAAACATTAAACGTCTTACGAGATTTTGGGATTATCTCCTCAAAAGATAAATCAAAAATCTGTTTACAACTCTCCAAAATAGGACAAAACGAAGAAATAAGCTCCAGTATTGAAGCACTCCAAGCAAAGAATTTATTGAAGAAAGACCAAATGATGCAACTCATTCGTGATCCCGATTTTGACACACTTCTAGGTGAAATATTAAAATGATCCAATCCCCATTAAATGAAACGAATGAATAATGAAAGTTGGAATTCTATCTGATACACATGGCGCTTGTGCTATCACAAAAATAGTGGCAGAACAGATGTTAAAAGCTCAAATTGATGCCGTTTTCCATTGTGGCGATTTTGGCGGAGCAAAAACATTAACCCTTCTAAGCTCTATTTTTTATCCCCTAAATATTCCTGTTTATATTGTGCTTGGAAATGTGGATCCCCCCTACCGTTCTGCTCCAGAAGGAATCACCCTATTAGACCGATTTGGAACCATAACCTGTGCAGGAAAACAAATAGCCCTTTTACACGGCGATGATCGAAAACGCCTACAAACCGCCATTTTCTCAAAAGAATTTGATCTTGTCTTTTCTGGACACACTCACACCCCTCACGACTACACCATTGGAAAAACTCGTTGCATTAACCCCGGATCCGTATCTTGGGGCCGAGGTTCGCCAGAAAGTTTTGCCATCCTAGATCTTGACTCAAAAAAACTCTCCATCCAATCCTGCTAAAAAACCCATGAAATATCGCTCTGTTAAAGAAATAAACTGGACAACATGGATTCCCGAACAACGGGTTACATTATTGTTTATAATCCAAAACAATCAAATCTTACTGATCCATAAAAAACGAGGATTTGGAAAAGGAAAAATAAATGGTCCCGGTGGTAAAATAGAAAACGGAGAAACACCAAAACAATGCGCTATTCGAGAAGTAGAAGAAGAACTTTGCATCACCCCAACCCAAATCACCTTTGCCGGAAAGCTTTATTTTCAATTTATCGATGGCTTTTCTATTGAGGGAGACGTTTTTACTGCAACCCACTTTACAGGAACTCCTACCGAAACAGAGGAAGCCATTCCAATCTGGTTCCCCCTTAATAACATCCCCTTCGAAAAAATGTGGGAAGATGATCACACATGGTTCCCTTATATGCTCAACAAACAGCTCTTCTCCGGGCGATATCTCTTTGATGAAGATCGAATGATTGACGCTGAACTCTTTCTAAATGAAAACGCAAAAAAAATCTAATCCCCCGAAAAAAAACCAAATCAATTATAAAAAACTTTACTGGCTAAATTCTTCCTGTAAAAGACGAACCAATTTTTCGGATGGAACATGTTCCGCCCCCATCATACACGCTTGAATCCAGTTTCGTTCAAGCAAATAACGACTACGATAACTCACCAAAACTCCATTTTCTTTTAGCCGGTTTCCAATCTCTTCAGAAGAAGAGTCTTTAGGAATAACGATCGTTACAACCGAGGGCATCGCACAGGATTCGGGAGCCAAAATTTGTACATCAATGGCCTTTAATTTTTTGCGAATATTCTGCGACCACCCTTGAATGGTTTCAAATCGACTCGACCAATTATGCGTATTTAAAGCCGTTAAAAGGGCGTACACCAAATGAGATTGAATGGTGTAAGGAATTCCTTTTTGTGTTTCATACATCCCAAGATCAAGCGCGCAGGGCAATTCATTTGGACTGGGTTTTATGTCGTGATGATAAAAAACCATCGAAAGCCCCGAAAGCGAGGCCAATCCCTTTCCACTACTTGCCGATGCCAAATAAACGCCTATTAAATCAACCGGAATAGTGCCGAGCGAACTAATGCAATCCAAACACAATTTAAGCTGATTTTTCTTACAAATGGAGCGATATAAATCAAGATCGTTCAAAACTCCTGTCGAGGTTTCGCAATGAACACCCCAGATCCAAGCGGTATCAGGATGTTGTTGAACTGCTTGCTCCAAATCGGCTCGTTGAAATGTTGTGCCTTCGTCTACTTCAAGCGTATTAAAAAGAAGTTTTGCTCCATTCGCATTTTTCACAAGCCGCCGTCCAAACTCGCCATTCACTAAAATAAGCCCAGGTTGTTTAAGTTGAGCCAGTTGCCCCGCAACGGCATCATTCGCAAGCGTACCGGTTCCCATCATAATTTGAACCTTTTTAGCTTTAGCAAGCGTACAAAGTTGAGTGCGTAATGTCCCAAAATCTTGGATAAAAGAATGTGCTCGATGTGAGCAAGGTTTTTGATGAAGAACTTCGCCAACCGATTTTGAATAGTCAACGGGACCAGGTAAATAATTAAACGCTAAGGTATCGTCATTTGCTAATTCGGGAGTCTTTTTTGCAAACGATCGAGAGCGCGTTTTTAATTGTTTATACGCCTCAAGAGTCAAATACATCGGTTGATACGGAGCTTCTTTTGTTCCAACCACAGGACCAAAAGGAACAAACCCAAGAAACCCATAAAGCTTTACCTGCCGAAGCGTTCCAGAAATAACAGCAAGATCGTGCCCCTGATCAATCGCATATTGAACCAACGTAGCAATAAGCCCTTGCGAAATACGTGTGTAGCGATATTTCTCTTCCACAGCAAGTAAGCGAATCTCACACAGCGAACGATCTTTGGGTAAATATGAATCAAGATCCTCTAATTTTTCATCCAACGAAAAGGGCCGCTTTCCCCGAAAGGCAATCATTCCTGCAAGCTCTTTTTCCTCTTCATTTACACAAATAATATAGGTGTTGTTTTGATGAAATTTATCAACCAACTTCTTTTCATCATTCGGATGGTGCTGCGGAATTTCTTCAACAAACGTTTTATAGTTAAGTCGTAACACAGCATCAAGTTCCCACGATTGGGTCGCTACTTTAAAGATAAACCGATCAAGCAAACCCATAATTTATGTCTCCCTCTTCTCTCGTACTTTAATATATATTTTTTGAAGTCGTTCACGATGAGCAAATATAATCAGACCACTCATAATTGCAATTGCTCCAATTTGATACGGGGATAATCCAAGAAAATATCCCAATAAAGGAAGAAGCAAAAATGCGGCAATCCCTGCAAAAATAAAACCCATCCGAAACAGTAAAAAAAGAAGCGTCAACACAACTAACCCCCCTGCCAAAAGAGGATTATAAGCCAAGAGCGCACCACAACTTGTAGCAATCCCCTTCCCTCCACGAAAACGCAGTTGAAGAGGCCAGATGTGCCCCGCAACCACCGCAACAAGAACCAGAGCGGTCGTCTCTTCTGAAAACCCAAAATACCGCGAAATAAGCACCGCAACCAACCCCTTAAGTCCATCAAAAAACATAGTAAAATAAAACCAAAAAGAACCCAATACACGTTTCACATTTCGCGCACCCACACTACCACTTCCGTGTTCTCGAATATCTTTTCCCGTTTTAAAATACACCAAATAATACCCCGCACATATTCCGCCGAGTATGTATGTACAAAAAACAAAAATAACTTCTCTAAACCCCACAATGTCGATCCTTTATCTTGCCAATAAATAGCTTAAAAATAAATGCACAGTTTACCAATAAATACGGCAAACTCAACGCCTGAATTAGAATTTTTCTTTCTGACTTGTTTAATTAAGAGGAAAAAAGGAGAGGGACAAGATCTATTTTTTTCTGTGCGGTTCCCAGGGTTCCATCAAAAATATGAACGGCTTCTTTTTTAACAAGCCCCTCAATAAGCTCTTCAAATTTGTTAGGGGTTTTGAGCTGCTTGTTAAATAAAAT
>Ga0256845_1003277_pt1 | contig 11103 bp, 6 predicted proteins | sample RiftiametaG_FD_189101 | JGI IMG/M metagenome (GOLD analysis project Ga0256845, IMG submission 189101) | Tube worm associated microbial communities from hydrothermal vent at the East Pacific Rise, Pacific Ocean - Riftia | ecosystem: Host-associated > Annelida > Integument > Unclassified ... | reverse complement strand
GAATTTAGATTTTTTCAGTCCTCTTGCCTGGGGATTGTGGGAAAAGAAAAAATCTGAATTCGGAATTTGTGCTTGATTTTTGGTTCTTTTCATCAAGGAAAAGAACAGAAGGCGAGTAACCGAAAAGCAGAAAAAAGATTTTGTGGTAATAAAAAAAGATTTAGAGAAGATAATTAATAGCAGTTCATTAATGGCAGAACTTTTTATTGACGGTTTTCAAAAATGCGTAAGTGCTAAAATGCTGATTTATAACCAATAATGTAACGACAGAAAAGGTATAAAATAAAAATAACGGTGTGCAACAATGCCTATCCACAATGCGGGTTAAGTGTAGTTTTGAACGTCAGAAAAATTTTGCTACATTTGAAGTAGATTGAAATTGTGGAGTGATTAAAGTCCGCACTGTGGATAGGCGAGACGTTGTAGCCAATTAGACGAAAAAATCCTGAATTAAAAAAGATATAAAATTGCAATTTGCGGAGAATAATTATTATATTTGTCGCAAATAATGCGGAGAATATAAATGAATAAGAAAACATACATATATCAATACGAAGATTGGCCAAATTTCATTTGGGACATTAATAATATATCTGATTTATTGGCAGAAGTTAGAAATAAACAAGGGCGACTTATAGGAAAAATGGAGGCTTTGGGATTTGATTTACAAAACGAGGCTTTTCTTGAAACTTTGACAACAGATATATTAAAATCTAACGAAATTGAAGGTATTGTATTAAACAAAGATGAGGTTCGTTCATCAATAGCACAACGATTAGGAATTGATTTAGGCGGTTTGCCACCAATTAATAGAAATATAGAAGGGATTGTTGATATAATGTTTGACGCAACAAAAAATTTCGACAAACCTTTAACAAAAAAAAGATTATTTAGTTGGCATTATGCAATGTTCCCAATGGGAAGAAGCGGAATATTTGAAATTGTTGTAGGAGAATGGAGAAAAGATATAAAAGGACCAATGCAAGTTGTTTCCGGTGCAATAGGTAAAGAAAAAATTCATTATGAAGCACCACCTGCAAAAGTTATAGATAATGAAATGAGTAAATTTTTAAACTGGTTTAATAATAAAACAAATGTTGATTTGGTTTTAAAAGCAAGTATTGCACATTTATGGTTTGTAACACTACACCCTTTTGAAGATGGAAATGGAAGAATAACAAGAGCAATTACCGATATGTTATTAGCCCGTTCAGATGGACTTCCACAGAGATTTTATAGTATGTCATCTCAAATACAAAAGGAGAGGAAATCATATTATGATATACTTGAAAAAACACAAAAAGGACGACTTGATATTACGGAATGGATAAATTGGTTTTTGAATGCACTTCAAAAGGCAATAGCAAATTCAGAAAATACACTTTCGTTAGTAATTAAAAAACATAAATTTTGGAATACTTATGGAACTGAAATCAAAAACAAGAGACAAAAAAATATATTAAATAAATTATTAGAAGAATTTACAGGAAGTCTAACAACATCTAAATGGGCAAAAATTACAAAATGCTCACAAGACACGGCTTTAAGAGATATTCAAGATTTGATTAATAAAGGAATTTTAATTAAATCACAATCAGGAGGACGAAGCACAAAATATGAATTAAAAGATAAATAAACTGGCTACAACAACGGCTATAAGCAATGCGGGCGAAAGTGATAAAATTAAAAATAATGAGTAAAAATAAACGACATAACGAATTGGAAATGAAGTGCAAGAAATCCCGCACTGCTCATAGCCAAAACCGAAATAAGCACGGAGGCTAGTTTACTCCGATTTTTTCGGAGAGCTTGTCGAAGCCGAATTAGCAACGAAGAAGAAAATAAATTAGTGTTAATCAGTGTAATTTGTGGACAAGAAAACTTTGCGTCTTCGCGACTTTGCGGTAAAATCTTAATTTTCTAACTGCTTAATTTTCTTAACCCCTTAATGTTTAGATAGTTGAAGGTTAGTTCGATGATTTAATGCTGTAATGCGTAATGCTACAATGCAGAAATAAGCACGGAGGCTAGTTTACTCCAATTTTTTCGGAGAGCTTGTCGAAGCCGAGCCTGCAACGAAGAAGAAAATAAATTAGTGTTAATCAGTGTAATTTGTGGTTAAAAACACTTTGCAGCTTAGCGGTAAAAGCATTTAAAACCTTTGTGAAACTTTGTGTTCTCTGTGGTAAGATTGAGTTGAAAGTTCTTAAAGTTTATAAAGTTAAAAGTTAAAAAACCTTTGCGTCTTTACGGTAAAAACTTAATTCTCTAAAACCCTTAATTTCCTTAACTCCTTAATGTTTAGGTAGTTAAAAGTAAGCATCTAACAATCTAACATCTAGTAGTCTAATTTCTAACAATCTAACTTCCAGCTTCTAGCAGTCTTATTGTATCAACTTATAAATTTTATAATTATTAAAAATTAATTCGATACATAAACATAGGTAAAAAGCCCTGTTGGTAAATATATTCTATTTTATTTATATCGGGATTGTAAGTTTTTGAGTATATATTTTTATGGTCAGTAACATTAGTTAAGTCCAATGCCCACTCTTGATATATTTTTTTATCGTTGTTTTTTAGCGAAATTCTGAAATCGAGTTTAAAATAATCTTTTTCTCTTTCGGAATAAGCCAAATCATCAATATACACCGCCTTACCTTGTTCCATTGATGCCTCTTCGTTGAGATACGGATTGCGTTTACCTCCGCTCCATGTAATTTTTGAGTTAATATTTAACGAATATCTGCTGTTGAACCTGTATTCGTAACCACCCAAAAAGTTTGTTACGTAATTTGCGGCAAACGCCGTATGATGTTTTACATTATCGCTGCCTCTGTACCACGAATCAAACAATGAGTTTGTAATCATAAAATACCAATTTTTACTCAAATACCGTTCAAATGTAATTTCAACACCATAATTATTGCCTGTTCCCTTGTTTACCAAATCAGCTACTCTATGAATGTGAAAAGAAGCTCCGTCGTTGAGCATCGAAAAGTTAGACGGCTCTTTTGTTACGGGCACATTGTAAAGCCACTGGTAATAAGTCTCAATTTTAAGATGCAAATTATCGGTAAACATATGGTCGTAAGCAAAAACCAGATGAGTAGCTTTTGTAAATTCAAGTTCGCGGTTTGTTTGCATATATTTTCCCGAAAGGGTATCGTAACTTTGAACAAAATAGTAAAACATAGGCTGCAACTTACTGTGCATACCAAATCCAATACTGAATTTATGTGTTGGCAACGGCTCGTATGTTAAGCTCAAACGCGGCTCCAAAGCATTTGAATTATTAAACAAAAATTGCTGAAAATAGACTCCCGTATTTAGCGTAAGCGTATTGCTGAATTTATGTTGCCACTCTACATAACTGTTAATTAGCGAAAGTCCGTTTTTGCTGATTGCAGTAGAGTGCTGATAAAAAGCAGTGTCGGTAAGTGAACGCCTGAAACTGTCTTGATAAGATATATTGTGAGTTTCAAAACCCACACCTACCGCCAAGGTGTTTTTTCTATTAAATTTTCGCACATACCGACTCGATGCCGAAGTTATTATCTCCGAATTATCTTCACCGTAAAACAGTGTCGATGTTCTTTGAAATACAGTGTCGATTCCGTTGGGAACAACGGGAATAAATTTAACCGAATCAACTTTTGATTCGACCTTTGTTCCCGATAATGACAATGTAGTGTAAATATGCGATTTTTTATCGATAAAAATTTTATGAGTAACACCAAGTATTCCGAGTGATGAACCATTTCTTACGTCGGTATTGCCTATGGGATTAAATTTAGCAATGTCTTCGTCCTCGTAGCTTATCATTTCAATATAACTTTTGCCTCCGATACCGAAAATTGATAATTTTCCGGCTTTTTTAGTGGGTAAGTCAACTTTAAAAGTTAAATCGTAATATTCGGGAACAGCACCACCTGCCACATCAAATCCTAACATATCCATAACATCAAGAACCGAATATCTGCCCGATATTAAAAAAGAGCCGTTGTAATTTTTCGAAAAAGGACCTTCTGCCATTAACTCAAACCCGCCAAAACCTATTTGTCCCGTAAATTCATATTTTTGATTATTACCGTTTCGCATCCATAAATCAAAAACTCCCGACAAGGCATTACCGTATTGAGCAGGGAAAGCACCGGTAAAAAAGTCGGAATTTGAAAGTGTATTATTATTTAAAATACTTACGGGTCCTCCTGTTGCTCCCGAAGCACTCCAATGGTTTGGGCTTGGAATATTCATTCCTTGCAATCGCCACTGTAAACCCATTGGTGAATTTCCGCGAATTACAATATCATTTCTATCGTCGCCGGCACGCGACACTCCTGCAAAGTTAGCTGCCATACGAGCAGGGTCACCAAAACTTCCCGCATATTGCTCTGTTTCGGCAACAGTAAAAGAGCGGGCACTCACCGATGCCATTTTGTTTATAGTTTCGCCTTTGCGATAAGCCTTTACAACAACCTCATCGGTAACGGTTACTTGTTCTTCCATTTCTATTCGTAAAACTTGTTGCTTGCCCGCTGTTAATTCTATATCGGCAAAAGCAGGCTTATAACCAAGGTATCTGAATAAAATAGTATATTTCCCCACAGGAAGTTTTTTAAAACTAAACTCTCCATTTTCGTTTGTGGATGTTCCTATAACCGGATTTGAATCTTTTATTATTATGTTTACACCTGTAAGCGGAAAATCACTCTCTTTGTCAATAACCTTACCTCTTATAACTTGTGCAGATTGAGAAAAAGCGGTTGTTGTCTGTAATAATAAAAACAAAAAAGTAAATAAAAGTAGTAGTAGTAGTTTCACAATTTTAAAATTTAGATTACAGCATATACAGACAGGTTAAAGTGTAAAACAGTTGCGTTGTATTTTAAAAATACAACTGTTAAAAAACTAAAAACTACACTATCCTAAAAAGTCATTGTAAATACAAAGCCTGTGATGCTCCCTTTAAAATACTCTACTGTTTGCTGAAATATTTCTCTCTTTTATTCGAAATAACAATTTGATATATATTTAACCCAAACAAAATTTAATCTAATAAAGAGTTATAAATAAAATGACCTAACTATTACAATTAGTGTTTTTTTATAAAATATATCTCAGGTAAAATAATCTTTATTTCATTTCCTGACTTTTCATTTTTCCAGAATATAATAAAATTAATCCTTACTTCTGAAATTGCATAATTTTTCTTTTTCAAATCTTCTAATTTATTTGAAAAAGCTGTTGAGAATCTTAATATTTCTTTATTATCATTATTGAAACAAGCATTATTCTTGTAAATTAATTTATCACCACTTTGTAGCTTTTTTAATAATTTTTGGCGGTAATTATTATCAAAGAATCCTAACCATACATCTTTATGAGTCAATTGCAAAACAATTATTTCTTGTTCCGAATAATCAGTTATATCAAATTCCGATACAATATTATTAATTCTGTAATTATCAAAGATATTATTATTTAAATGGATAGTTAAGTTATTTTTGGCACGAGTTATCGCCACATACAGCTCTCGCTTTTTACTTTCTTCATTAATATAAAAATCGTTCAACATCAAATAGACATTATCAAACTCTTTCCCTTTTGCCTTGTGAATTGTAGAAACAATGATTGTATCAACTTTTTCCATAACAAAATCTTCCAATTTTGATTCCCGCAAGAAAACTTTAAAATCAGATTTATATTTTCGTTTTGGATTACTCAATTCAAAATCTTTAATAATATTTATACAAAGTTCTAGTTTTGTACTACGAGAAAACCTTTTTACCAAATCAATTTTAGCTTGTTGCCATTTTTCATCGCTAATAACAAAAATATCATTTTTAAAATCTAAACAATAAATAAAATATTGTATTTCATATAGTTTTAAAAGTGAAAAGCTATCGTTTGTTTGAATAAGTTTGGCATGAAATCCTTTTTTAATCAATAATCCGGCAATCTGCAATGCCTCATCATTAGTTTTGGTTAAAACACAAGTAGTTCCCGATAAGTCTGTTTTTATTATATCATCAACAAAAGGAATAACAAGGTTCTTTGAATTGTATGAAACAATCTTAACCTTTCCGTTATCTTTTTGAACAGGAATAATCGGCATTGTTTTCAACCGATTTTTTATTGTCGATGCAAAAAGATTAGAAAATTCAACAAGATTTCTTTTGCTTCGATAATTTTCAACAAGTTCATATTTAACCGCTGATTTTTTTGTAATAAAATTTTGTAAATATTTAGAACTTGAACCACGAAATTCATAAATATTTTGATCATCGTCTCCAACCGCAATAATTCTCATCTCCTCGTTAAAATAAATAAGTGTAGATATAAACTCATATTCATCTATATCCATATCTTGTGCCTCATCAATAACAAGAACTGTTTTAGATATTCTGTTGGGTTCTACATCACCATTTTTTATTTTATCAATAGCATTTCGTATAATTTTATTAGATTTTTCTAAATCACCAACTTTCCCAAGTAAATCAAAACAATAAGAATGAAAAGTTTTTATCTCAACAAAATTAGCAGCATTACCTATTAATTTCAACAATCGTTTTTTAAATTCGGTTACAGCTGCACGAGAAAATGTAAGCATCAATAATTGTTCATGTTTAACATCTTCCATTAACAGCAACGATGCTAATTTATGAACAAGCAAGCGAGTTTTACCACTACCCGGACCGGCTGCTACTACAATATATTTTGAATTTTGGTCTTTAATAATATTTAGTTGAGCAAGTGAAAGTTCTCCAAAAAGTTGCCTGAATTTTCGTGGTGTTATGTTTCTTATTATTTCTTTTTGCCTACTACCTTTAAAGTATTTATTTAAAAAAGAGTTATAATTCAATTGAAAGTAATCTTCTACAAATTGCAACGCCTCATGGTAATCAGTTATCATTTTCTTGGCATATTCGCCAACAATATGTATTTGTTGCACCTTGTTTTCGTAAAATTGTTTCAATTTTTTATAATCTTCGGCTTTATAGCGTTTTTTATTATCTTTTTCTAATCGTTCAATGGTAAGTTTATTATAAACAACAAAAAAGCCACCTTCTATTTTTAGTGCATCAATTCTTGACAGGTAAAAAAGTGTATCTTCAATATCATTTAAATTAACTTTCGTAGAAAATAATCCGTTATTTTCAAAAGTAGTTTTTAATTCATGAACGGAGAATTCTATCAAAATATTTTCTTTATTTTGTTCATAATCAGTAAGATTATTTATTATTTTTTTAAAAAGATAATCAATGATAAAAGAAGATAATTCACGACGTTTTTTTAGCTTTTGAATTAATTCGTTTTTCTTTTGCAATAATTTAACAGCAATATGATTTTTTGTGAAATCAATATTTTTTTGTTTAGCCCAATTTTTTATAGCCCAAAAATTAAATATTTTCTTGATTTTGTTGGGTGAACAATCATTTATCCCTTCCTCTTCAAGTTCTTGATTAAGTTGTTTAATATGAAAACTTTTTTCTTCGTTTTCAAGTTTTAAGAGTAATTTTTCTTCAATATCAAGAAACGATTTTACAATTTTACGAGAGCGTTTATCTTCACCTGCTTTAATAAATGCAGTAAGATCTTTTGTATCGGCAAGTATTTTTTCTTCGCGGAGCAAATTAATTATTTCTATCACATCTTCTTTTACAATTCCCAAAAGATCGGAAATATAATCTACTCTTGATTCAGGGTCTTCGCCTGTGGCATGTTTACGACTTTTGCTCGAAAACAATTTTTTTATAATTCTAATTGCATTTTGCTTTTGTTTTTCGTTAAATCTAAATGATTTATTTATTTTATCAACAGCTTCTTGTGCATTTTTTGACAAAATACTATTTGCAAAAATATGGGGAATATTTTGCCCTCGTTTTAAATATCCCGATTCTTCAAGTGCTGCAATAGCCGTTTTTACTCTTGTTTCAATCTCACCAACAGTATCGTCCCAACCGGCTTTACGGGCAATTTCCAATGCTGAATTAGATACTTTTAACCGAAAACGAGTTAAATCTTTTACCGCTTTCCAAACTTGTTGTATTTCTTTAATATTCAGCTTAGTTTGGTTTAGCAATACAAAATGTTTACTTAAATCTTCCTCGTTAAATAACACATAACATTCTGCTTCGATATTTTCATCACGTCCCGCTCGTCCCGCTTCTTGTATATAGTTTTCAAGCGAGTCTGAAATTTCGTAATGAATAACCATTCCCACATCTTTTTTATCTACTCCCATACCAAAAGCCGAAGTTGCTACCATAATTTGCACATCACCGTTTATAAAAGCATTTTGATTTTCAGTCTTTTCCTGTTTATCCATTTTACCATGATATGGTTTGGCGGTATAACCATCTTGCGATAATCTTTCGGCAAGACGATATGCTTTTAATGTTCGTGAAACGTAAATTATTGTAGGACAATTTTTCTCATCTATCAAATCTCTAACTGTATTATATTTTTCTTCTTCATCATTTTTAGGATATACTTTAAAGTACAAATTTTTTCTTGTTGAAACAGTTTCAAAAGTTTCAAGTTCAAGGTTTAATTTTTCTTGAAAATAATTTTTAATGTCTTCAATTACATTTTGCTTAGCCGTTGCCGTAAAACACGAAACAGGTATATTACCTTCAATATTTTTAAGTTTTATTAGTTTCCTGATAAAATCTCCGATATACAAATAATCTACTCTAAAATCTTGTCCCCAAGCAGAAAAACAATGAGCTTCGTCAATTACAAAACGAACAATATTTCTACCAAGTAAAAGATGTTCAATTGTTTTAGAGCGAAGCGATTCGGGTGAAATATAAAGCAATGAAGCAGAACCATTGACAACTCTTTCAAATGATTTAGCTTTTTCAATCGGATCAAGTAATCCGTTAATTGTTACAGCATCAGTAATACCTATTTTTTCAAGGTTATCAACCTGATCTTTCATCAGTGATTGTAACGGCGAAATAACTACAGTAAGCCCTTTTACATTTTCGCCCTGCATAAGAGCAGGTAGTTGAAATGTAAGAGATTTTCCGCCTCCGGTTGGAAAAACAGCCAATAATGATTTATACTCTATTGCGGCTTGTGCAGCTTTTTCTTGCAATGGTTCATCATTATATGTTCTAAAAGCATCGAACCCGTAAAATTTCTTCAACCCCAAGTGAATATCCAGTAATCTATTGCAATAATTACAACCTGAAATGCAAAGATTACTCCGCAATAAAAACATTATTCTTTGAACATCAGGAAATCGTTTTAACACCCAAGGCGGAGTTATTGAATAACGATCTTGAATATTGATTAATGCAAGAGAATATGCCAGCTCAACAGGATTACTATTAATAATGTTTTGCAAATTTGTATTTTGACAAATTTTGCCGTTAAATCGTTGAAATATTAATTCTTTTAAATTAATATTAAAATCTTGATTGCTGTCAATGTATTTAAAAAATCCGGCAAACTGTTTTTGTTTATTTAAAAGTGCATAAAATATTTGTTTGAATTCATTATCCAACTGATTGAATTGTATTACTTCATCAAAAAACAAATCTTTGGCTTTAATGGCATCATTCAACGGATTATTCATTTCTTCCGATTGTAATTTATCATCTTTTAACAGGTGATGATAAGGCTTTGCAGGAAAAAGCATCGGAGACCAAAACAGTGTGTCAATAAAATTAAAATTTTGAATATCTGTTTTATTTGATAAATATTTTAGATCATGTTCAAAAATATTATGCCCACAAATAAAATCTGTCCCTTTTATAAAATTTTCAAATTGTGAAATATTGTTTGAATGAAAAGTTTCTCCTGTAACTTTTATTGCTCCGATATCATTGATTTTCTTTGACAGGACTCCTATTTCAGTATCAATAAAAGTTATTTTTTTCATTAATATATTTTATTTGTTTTATTAAATATACTCAAAAATATACTAAATATACTTTCTAATTATGTATTTTAATAATTAAAAATTTATCATATATGTTAGTTAGCCATAAGGTGGAGAGTTCGCCACAGCAAGATAAAAAACAATTATGAAAATAATATTCAACAATTATATTTAAGTAATATCTAATTTGTATTTTTGTAATTTTAATTTAAAAGTGTAACTATGGGAAAAGAAAATGATATTAGATGGGAGCAAAGATTTTTAAATTACAGAAAAGCATTAAAAAAGCTTAGTGAAGCGATTAATTATATAAAAAAAGATTTGGATGAAAAGAAAATTGACATTGAATATGAGAATACGGAAGAAATTCTTGAAGAAATAATAAAAGAAGGTCTGATTCAGCGATTTGAATATACTTATGAAATGGCTTGGAATGTAATGAAAGATTATGCATTATACCAAGGAAACTCTGAAATAAGTGGTTCTCGTGATGCAATAAGATTTGCGTTTTCATCAAATCTTATTGTAAACGGAGAATTATGGATGGAAATGATAAAAAGTCGTATAAAAACATCTCATACATACAATGAAGAAACAGCTGAAGAAATATATAAAAAAATCTTGAATGATTATTATTCTTTATTTTTAGATTTCGAGCAAGTAATGGAAGAAAAAAGAACCGGTAAGCAAACAAATTTATTTAATAAATAATGTTTGGATTAAGTAATAATCATATAAACCTAATTAATTCAGTTTTTTCAAAATACGATTGTATTAGCAAAGTTGTTGTGTATGGTTCTCGTGCAAAAGGAAATTACAGGATAGGGTCGGATATTGATTTAACTTTGTTCGGCGATAATATAGATTTTGATATTCTTTTAAAAATAGAGAATAAACTTGATGATTTACTTTTGCCTTATAATATTGATTTATCTATTTTCAACAAAATAGAAAATAAAGATTTGATTGAACATATTAACAGAGTTGGAATAATATTTTATGAAAGAAACGAATAAAACCCCATGGTTAACAATGTATATAAGGCATACCACAATAAGTTGTAAATTTGAATATTACATTTTCAAATAAAAAATGGTAGTATCCAATAAAGTGTGTAAAGTCACTTTCAGAACACTTGTTCAGACCATGGTCTGAACAAGTGTTCTGAAAAATTTATTAATTTTAACTATAAAAATTTTACACATTAT
>Ga0256845_1003276_pt1 | contig 11103 bp, 7 predicted proteins | sample RiftiametaG_FD_189101 | JGI IMG/M metagenome (GOLD analysis project Ga0256845, IMG submission 189101) | Tube worm associated microbial communities from hydrothermal vent at the East Pacific Rise, Pacific Ocean - Riftia | ecosystem: Host-associated > Annelida > Integument > Unclassified ... | reverse complement strand
CGTGTAATACAAGTAAGGATGTTTGGGCGGATTCTGCTTATCGTTCAGAGGCATCTCTCAAAGAGCTGAGTGAGCAAGGTTTTCGTGAGCATATACAGCGCAAAGGTTCGGGAAAAAGAAAACTCACTAAAAGAGAAAAGCACGGAAACAGAACTCGATCACGTATTCGCAGTCGTGTTGAGCATATTTTTGGTGTTCAAGCTATGCGAACAGGGGGAACGCTCTTGCGTGGAATTGGATTCATTCGAATAAGAACAAAAATTGGCTTGAGAAATATGGCGTTTAACCTTACTCGATATGTTCAACTTGTGACTATTTGATGGGGTAGTCCGCTCTGTTTGGAAAAGCAGAGCGGAAATCAGCAAAGTGCTGGGAAGCATAAGTGCAATACCGGCTCTTTTGGAGTTTTAAAAGACATTTTTTTCTCTACCGGGGAGAATACTTGCCCTGTAGGTAATTTTCTTGGCATTTAATACTATTTTTCAAGGCAGCCTTTAATATGGGGTTGATTAACGTTGATGGCGTCGTAAAAAACTCGATCTTCTTCGTTGTAGGTTTTTACCAGAACCTCAACATACCATACTAACCGAGCTTTTTGACTTAGCCATCTAAAACTTCGAATGACTTTTTTACGTGGTCATCAACGTTAACTGTCAGATAAATATGAGGAAATAGTGTTAAGGTGGCATGTATATGTTTAAAATCAATTTTTAGCCCGGATTTCAATGCCATGACAAATATACAGCTGTACAGGCCGGAAGAATTTATTGGTTTAAAACATCATGATAAACTTCTTAAAGATCAACCTGATATATGTTTGATTGGTGAAAATTCTCATTGTTCGTTGTGGTGGAAAACTCCTCCTTCCTCGGAGGACCAATTGGGGATCATTGGTCATTTTTTTGCAACTAATGTGCATGATACCAAAAAGCTTCTTGAAAAAGCATGCAGCTATTTGCGAAACAAAGGGTGTAACGTTATCGTCGGTCCTATGGACGGTAATACGTGGAAAGCATATCGTTTTGTTTCGTGGTCAAATGGCACTCCACCTTTTCTTATGGAACCTCAAAATCCACAGGAATGGCCTGAATTCTGGCAAGAATCAGGCTTTTCGCCCTGTTATGAATATATTTCCACTTCAGTTGATAATCTTACTGTAAGTGATCCGCGATTGGTGGAGGTGAGGCAACGTCTTAGCAGGAGAGGAATTACCTGGCGGCCCGTTGATATATCACGGTTTGAAGATGAGTTACGACAGGTTTTTCGCCTTGCATTAGAAGCTTTTAGTAAAAATGTTCTGTACACTTCTCTGACTGAAAATTCTTTTTTGGAATTATACCTTCCTTACTCTGAAAAAATTGACAGCGATTATGTTTTAATAGCAGAAGATAAAGAGTGGAATTGCTGCGGTTTTGTTTTTGCCATACCAGATTATTTACAACTTCAAAGAGGGGAGGCAATTAAACGATTAGTAATTAAAACGTTGGCGGTGAGTCCTGCTCGGCAAAATGGTGGATTAGGTGCTGTTCTGGTAGAAGAAATACAAAAACGGGCTCTGAAAAATGGTCTGACCTCGGCTGTCCATGCACTTATGTTTAGTGAGAACAATTCTGTAAATATTGGTAAAAACAGTAAAATCATACGCCGATATACTCTTTACAGCAAAAAAATATAATGAATATTGTTGAGATATTAGAAAACCATTCTGTAAAACATGCTGATCAGATTGCCATTACTCATGGTGCGGAAAAGATATCTTTTAAAGAGCTTGCAGAGCAATCGTGCAAAGGTGGTAATTATTTTAAGAACCTGGGCCTGCAAAAAGGTGATGTTGTAGTAGTTTTTGTTCCCATGTCTATTAATCTCTACATTATTCTTATTGCTTTATGGCGGCTTGGGCTAATCGCAATGTTTTTGGATCCATCTTCTGACAAAAAACAGCTGGAACAGTGCTGTATGCGGGTAAAACCCAAAGTTTTTATAGGTACTGTTAAAGCGCAGATAATGAGATTTTTTACACCTGCATTGCGAAAAATCCCGCTTGCGGTAAGTACAGGTTATATGCCATGGGGAAATATATGGTCAGACAGGAACAGATGCAGATTCGATTGTATTCCTTGTAAGTGCAAAGAAGATGATGCTGCGTTAATTACCTTTACATCAGGATCGACAGGATTTCCAAAAGGGATTGTGCGAACACATGGTTTTTTATCAGCTCAAAATAAAGTGTTACAGAAAACGCTTGCTCTAAAGACCGGGAACTCTGATTTAGCAACGTTGCCAATTTTTGCATTGATCAATCTGGCCTCTGGGATCACAACCCATATTCCATGTGTCAATCTGAGTGCTCCAGGGAAAATTGATGCCGATTCGGTTTTGGATGATATGGCTAGAAAGCAACCTCAAACGGCGGTTGCATCACCTGCTTTTTATGAGTGTCTTTTGAAAAGTGAAAAGCGCGGAATGCTTCGTTGTTTGCGATCTGTCTTTGTTGGTGGAGCACCTGTTTTTCCCGGATTACTGAAACGATTGCAGTCCAACATGCCAAAGAGCCAGATAGTTGCAGTATATGGCAGTACTGAGGCTGAACCAATTGCTGAGATAGTCTTTTCGCAGATTTCAGAAAACGATTTCACCAGAATGTCCGCAGGTAAGGGGCTACTTGCCGGGTCTGTAGTAGAAGCAGTTCGTTGCCATATTATCAAAGATTCATGGGGAATTCCACATACCCACATGACGCAGAAAACGTTTAGTTCATTACAGGTCGCAAAAAATGTACCCGGTGAAATAGTTGTCCATGGAGATCATGTTTTAAAAACGTATCTGGATGGTGTGGGTGACCTGGAGAATAAATTTGCTGTTGATGGGGAAATATGGCATCGAACTGGTGATCTTGGTTATTTTGATACGTTTGGCCGGTTGTGGCTGCTGGGGCGATGTTCAGCTGTGATTTGCGATGAAAGTGGTGAGTTGTATCCTTTTGCCGTTGAAGCGGCTGCTATGCAATATGAAGATGTGTTCCGTGCAGCCATGTGTGGGGTTAATGGTAAAAGAATTTTGGTTTTGGAATCGTCAAGATCACTGAAATCACTAAAAAAAATACTGGAATCAGTGATTGAACAATTCAATATTACACATCTACTTATCCAAAAGATACCCATGGACAAAAGGCATAATGCCAAGATCGACTATCCTTTGCTCTTACGTTCAATAAAAAACGTGTGAAAAAATGACAACAACATCCCAAAAGCTTAATTTTCTGGCTGATATTATTCTGCAGGGGCGAACGGATGATGACGTTCGTCTAGCTCTTAAACCTAAGCATGAAAAAGCGCAACAGCGCTTTCCGGGTGGCTCAGAATGTAATACTGAAGCAATAACATCACGGTGGCAGTATATAGGCGATTCCGTTGCTTCTGAAAGCATTTACAATGGTGAAAACCTGGAAGTTTATAAATCAAATATTGAGAATTGCATCGGTACTGTGAAAATACCGGTTGGCGTTGCAGGTCCTCTTCGAGTGAACGGCACTTTTGCTAATGGCGACTATCTGCTCCCACTTGCAACGACAGAGGCCGCCCTGGTTGCAAGTTACAATAGGGGTGCTGCGGTCATTTCCAAGGCTGGTGGCTGTTCTGCTGTTCTTTTTTCAGAAGGCGTGACCCGATCACCAGGGTTTGTTTTTAAGACGATGGGGGAAATGATAAGCTTTTCCCACTGGATCTTGATGCAAAAAGAGATATTAACTGAAGTGGCAGCCAAAACAACCAAACATGGCCGTCTACAGGATGTTCGTCTTGCTGCAGAAGGGAATCACCTTTATCTGTTGTGTGATTTCTCAACGGCGGATGCATCTGGTCAAAACATGGTTACCATAGCGACCCAGGCAATCTGCGAATATATCATTGAACATACTCCTGTCTCTCCTGAATATTGGTATGTTGAGGCTAATGCCTCGGGCGATAAAAAAGCTACAGTGCAATCTTTTACCACAGTACGTGGCAAGAAAGTATCTGTTGAGGTGGTCATTCCAGATAAAGTGATCCAGAAGTATTTGCATACAACTACCGAACGAATGGTGGATTACTGGCGGATGTCGGCAATCGGTGGAGTGATGACAGGGACAATGGGGGTGCAGGGACATTACGCAAATGGTCTGGCAGCACTGTTTATTGCCTGTGGGCAGGATGCTGCCTGTGTTGCTGAAGCTGCAGTTGGAATTACCCGGTTTGAGAGGCAGTCAGATGATTCTCTTTATGCTTCAGCAACTTTGCCAAATATTATTATTGGTACTGTTGGCGGAGGGACAAAGTTACCAAGTCAACAGGCATCGTTGGAAATTATGCGTCTTGCCGGGATTGGTAAATCAAGAGCCTTTGCCGAGGTTTGTGCCGGTACTGCCCTGGCGGGTGAAATATCGATTATAGGATCGCTTTCAGCGGGAGATTTTACCAGGGCTCACGAAGGATTGGCACGGCAAAGATGAAAAAGACAACTTTAGAGGATCAGGACAAACAATTACATTACAACCTCGGACATCGTCTGTGGATTTATCAAAAAGAGCGGTTTCCTTTAATAGCCCATGGGCCGTTGGTGCTGGTGTTCAGCTTTTGCGCTGTTGCATTTTCCGCCCGTCTGCGTATCGATGACTGGCCGACGTGGCAATCAATGTCTGTGGCCTTTATCTCGTCCTTGATCTTTTTTCTACAATTGCGGATTGCAGATGAATTTAAGGATGCGGATGAAGATTTACGTTGGCGTCCCTACCGGGCAGTCCCGCGGGGGCTCGTAAAACTCAAAGAGCTTGCGGTTGTTTTTGTGGTAGGTGCAATTATTCAGCTTGGTTTGGTTCTGTTGTGGAATATGTATTTATTGCCAATCCTCATTTTTGCATGGTTATATCTTGCTGCAATGTCTTTTGAATTTGGAGCTCGAGACTGGCTTAAGACCAGGCCAATTACCTATCTCTGGACACATATGTTGATTATGCCGATAATTGATTTTTATGCAACCGCCAGTGATTGGGCTACTTCGGGTGCTTTGCCTCCTGCCGGGCTCTTGTTTTTTCTGATTACCAGTTTTTGTAATGGTATTGTTATTGAGATTGGTAGAAAGATAAGAACAGTTGATCAGGAAGAGGATGGTGTGGAAACCTATAGCAAGCTCTGGGGGCCTGGAAGGGCTTCAGCCATCTGGTGGTGTTTCATTGCTGTGACGGCATTTTTTGCCGGATGTGCTGCCTATGAGGTTGGTGCATTAATTCCTGTTGTTTTTGTGCTTTGTACACTTATGTTGGCTTTTGGAATATTGACAATCAGTTTTTGTCGTAATCTGAATCATAAACTGGTCACAATGTTTGAGTTGTCATCAGCTCTTTGGACGTTCTTTCTTTATCTCTCTTTAGGGGTTTTACCCGGAGTTTTCATTCATGTCTAAATATATTCTATTTCCACTTGATGTAATGAACGTAAAGGAAGTCGGTGGCAAAGCCTTTGCCTTGCATGAACTTCAAGACCAGAATATCCCCGATTGGTTTGTGATAACACCGGCAGCCTTCCAGTATATGGGGTGTGAATATGATAATTCTGATTCATGGATGATTTCCGGGGAGTTGGAAAAGATGATACATCTGGCTTTAGGGAAATTGTCTTCGGCAAATGATTACTTTGCCGTACGATCGTCTGCTGTGGATGAAGATGGGGGGAGTTTCAGTTTTGCCGGGCAACTGGAATCGTATTTAGGGGTAGAAAAGACAAATCTGTGTTCAACAATTATTAAAGTGTGGCAATCTGCTTTTTCTGAACGAATCAAGGCTTATCGCCGGGAACATAATCTTGGTGGGTGTGTACCTCCTGCAGTTATTGTTCAGAGGCTCATCAATGCCAGGAGTGCTGGAGTCTCTTTTTCTGTAGACCCGATAACCGGTCACTGGGGTCGGGCTATTGTGTCATCGGTATGGGGACTTGGCAGTTCCCTGGTTGACGGTAATGTTAATAGTGATACATGGCAGGTTGATTGTGACGGGAAAATATTGAATGGTCAGGTTAGCCATAAAGATGTTGGCTGTTATTTGAAAAATGGTCAAGCAGTTGAGGTTGCCCACGATAAGACAAAGGCTGACGCAGCATCTTTGACTGATTGTCAAGTGGCGGAAGTTGCAACCTTGGCTCGTTTTTGTTCAAAGTTACGGGGGGTACCTCAAGACATTGAATGGGCCTATGAGCAGGGTGAACTCTTCCTTCTGCAGTCCAGGCCTATTACAAATCTGGGAAAAGTGGTGGATCCCGATGGTGAAATACAGATATGGGACAACAGCAATATTGCTGAATCATATGGTGGTGTAACTACACCACTGACGTATAGTTTTACGCAGAGTATATACGAAGAGGTTTATCGTCAGTTTTGCAAAATCATGGGTGTCCCGGAAAGTGTCATAAATTCAAATGATGAAACATTTCGGGGATTGCTGGGATTGATGAATGGGCGTATGTATTACAACCTCACTAACTGGTACCGTCTGTTGGCGTGTTTTCCCGGTTTTGCAGTTAATCGGGGGTTTATGGAGCAGATGATGGGGGTTCAGGAAGACCTTGGCGCAGAGCTTCTCGAATTACTCCCCAAAAACAGACATGGTAACATTTTTAAGAGCTATTTTTTTCTTGGAAAAGCGTTGTTTAGTATGGGGTTTAACCATCTTTTTATCCGTAAAAAAATTACTGCCTTTTATCGTCGACTGGAAAGAGCATTGAAACCACCGACTCATTCTTTTTCCGACCAGCGCCCTGATGAACTGGTTCGTTCTTATCGTGTTCTGGAAAAACAACTTTTGTTGAAGTGGGATGCTCCTCTGGTAAACGATTTTTTTGCGATGATTTTTTTTGGAATTTTATCCAAATTGTGTGTTTCCTGGTGCGATGATGAAAACGGTACTCTGCAGAATGAACTTGTTGGTGGTAGCGGCCAGGTAATCAGTGCAGAGCCTGCAAAACGAGTACAAAAAATGGCCTTACTGATAAAAAACGATCAGAAGGCTACTGAACTTTTTAAGACTGGCACTGTTGCCTCAATTCTTCATTATATTCGTAATAATTCGATATTGCATCGTGACTACTTAGATTATATTGAAAAATTCGGTGATCGCTGCCTTGATGAACTTAAGCTCGAAAGTGTAACACTTTATGATAATCCTTTACCTTTGCTTCGCGCAATTGGTCATTTTTCAGACCGGAAAAGCACCATTAGTGAGAACCATTCATTGCAGTCCCGGCAAAAGGCAGAAGAGAAGGTGAAGAACTCTTTGCAGGGGAAGTGTATAAAGAATATATTCTTTAATTATATTCTTAAACACGCAAGGGCCAGGGTGGAAGACCGTGAAAATCTGCGCTTTGAGCGAACCCGGCTGTTTGGCCGTGTCCGTCAGATTATGGTGGAACTGGGACGAAGATTTGAGGCGTTGGGTGTATTAGATAACCGAACAGATATTTTCTACCTCCATAAAGATGAAATTTTGTCTTATGTTTCGGGTTTTGCCTCTTGTCCCGATATGCGAGGCTTGGCCGCTCTTCGTAGAGATCATTTTAACCAATATCAGAAACTCCCTCCTATTGCTGATCGTTTTAAGACAAAAGGAATGGTATTTGTTGGCAACGATTTCACCAAAGAAGATGTCGTCTCCGCGCAGAGTCAGGGTACATCGCATCGTCAGGGCATTGGGTGTTGCTCTGGTGTTGTTCGAGGAAGAGTTAAGGTCGTTCGTGATCCCCAGGGAGTAGAATTGCCGGCGGGGTGCATTTTAGTAGCTGAACGTACCGACCCCGGTTGGATTATGCTTTTTCCAGCTGCATCAGGTCTGCTTGTTGAGAAAGGCAGCCTATTATCTCACTCGGCTATAGTTGCCCGTGAATTGGGATTACCGGCGGTGGTTTCAATACCTGGTATTACTTCATGGTTGCAAGATGGAGATGAAGTGGAATTCAATGGTAGTACCGGAACAGTCACACTGGTGAGAGCGATTCATGGATAAAAACAACACTGAAATTGCGAAGAAGGTTGCATTTGATCAGATCAGATATGCGCAATGTTGGGAGGACGCGGATATACTGCTTGAAGGGCTCAGTATTAAAGAGGGTGATGTTTGTCTGGGGGTTGGTTCAGCCGGGGAAAATTGTTTGTCGATGCTGACTTGCAATCCTGCAAGGGTTCTTGCGGTAGATATGAATCCGGCACAACTGGCCTGTATCGAGTTGCGAGTTGCTGGATATAAGTGTCTGTCATACCATGAATTATTAGAACTTATTGGCTCCCGTCCGTCTGATGATCGGTTTGCACTTTTTGAAAAATGCAGAGCGGAATTAAGCGATAAAACGATCGCTTTCTGGTTATGTCGTCCCGATGACATTCGCAACGGAATTGGGAATGCCGGTAAATTTGAGCGCTATTTCAAATTGTTTCGTAAGTATATAATCCCCCTCATTCATAACTCAAAACGTGTAGAACAATTACTGGCAGGTGGTGATCCGCAACAATGTAAAACATTTTTTGATAATTATTGGGATAGTTGGCGCTGGCGCCTATTATTTCACATATTTTTTTCGAGGTGGATGATGGGGCGCCTGGGAAGGGATCCTGAATTTTTTAATTACGTTGAAGGATCAGTTGCAGACCGTATTTTATCAAGAACTCGACACGCGTTACGGAATTTGAATCCTGCACAGAATCCATACCTGCACTGGATTTTAACAGGAACACACGGAAGCGCTCTTCCCCATGCATTAAGGGAGGAAAATTTTGATAGCATAAAAGAAAATATTGATAAATTTGAATGCCATCTGGGCACTGTTGAAAGTGTATTGGCAAGAGAAGGAAAATCCAGCATAGATAGATTTAATCTTAGTGATATTTTTGAATATATGTCGGAAGATGTGACGCAGGAGGTGCTTGAAAAAATAGTTTCTTCCACCCGACGAGGTGGCCGCCTGGCCTATTGGAATATGCTTGCTCCACGTTGCTGCCCGGAACAATGGCATGATCGTGTGGTACGGTTACGTGAGCTCGGAGATCGCCTTCTTCATGAAGATAAGGCATTTTTTTATTCATCATTTATCATTGAAGAAGTTATATGAACCCCTGGCTAGGATATCTTGTTATTCTTGGGAGTTTAGCTGTATTGTTAATCTTTGCCGGGCAAATCACACGTCGGTTGCATCTCAGCTCCGAGATGGCCCGTAAGATTGTCCATATCGGTATGGGCATAATTTGTTCCTGCTTTCCCTGGCTTTTTACTGATAGCTGGCCTGTTATGCTGCTTGCGGGAACAGCAATTTTTTCATTACTTGTTGTCCGCAGGTGTCCCTTGCTTCGCAGTTCAATTGGTTCTTCATTACATGACGTTGATCGATATTCTTTGGGGGAGCTCTATTTCCCCATTGCTGTAGCCATTGTCTGGTTTATTTCAATAGCGGAGCCACTCTATTACAGTTTATCGGTGCTGGTTCTTACCTTGGCTGATGCTTTGGCCGCCCTTATCGGTACAAAATATGGTCAGAAGATGTATTCGACGAAGGAAGGTTATAAAACCTGGGAAGGCAGTTTTAGCTTTTTTGCTGTGACCTTTCTTTGTATTCATATTCCTATGTTGTTATTGACTGGTATCGGCAGGGAGGAAAGTGTTCTTATTGCAATACTTATTGCGGTATTAATTATGATAATTGAGGCCGTTGCCTGGAATGGTCTTGATAACCTTTTCATTCCTTTGAGTGTTTGTATTTTTTTAAAAGTTTATGACACGTATACTGCCGGGCAACTTTTGAGCCGTTTGGGCTTGCTCTTGGTTATTGTACTTTTTCTTTTCGCGTTGCGGCGTTGGTTAAAACTTGATGATTCTGCCTTGCTTGCCACCAGTTTGTTCATTTTTCTGGTGTATAAAATTGGTGGATGGCAATGGACTATAGCACCTGTTGTTATGTTTATTACATATTTAAGTCTGGAGTTGCGCGAAATACAGCGGGAAGAACGAGTCCATGATATTTATGCACTACTCGCTGTGAGTGCTCCGGGTTTTTTCTGGCTGGTTCTCTATTCCAGATTTGCAAATGGATCGTTTCTGTATTTTTATACCGTGGCTTATATGGCTGAACTTATTTGTATCTATGTGGCCAAGTGGGCTTTTCAGTACACGAACCACTCATTGACAACAATAACTTTGGTAAGCGCAGTTCTGGGTTTTTTCTCAATTATGATTCCTTTTTTGTTATTAACGGATATGCTTTTTTCTTGGAAGATGGTGTTGTTGAGTCTTTTTGTAGCCATTCTCAGTAGTCAGGTGTTTTGTTATTCCCAGCCACATATTCGTAACTGTCCGTTAACCACCAGTCGATGGATGCGTCAAGGCTTGGTTGGCATTGGTGCATCTCTCACTCCGATGTGTTTCAAGTTGGTTTTGGGGTGAGGTGTATCTTTTGAACTTTGTAAAATAATTTAGAGATATTGTCAGCCAGGTTTTAATTGTTAGGTCAACTTGACAAGGTCTGTTTGTGAATAGCGGGTAACATGTTGAAAGAATAAGTTATAATGTATGCAATCTATACGAGCCTTCATTGCTATGGCAGGTTGCTGAAATGATATGGAATCTGCACAATTTTAGATGAATCTGCAAATCAGTTATGATTTTTAAATTGCCGGTCAAATATGGCAAAACAATTAATGGCTGAGTACATGTTCGAGAAACTGGCTGGTCCTATCCCACTTCGGGTTTTTCAGTACCTGTTCCGGTGGGCCTGTTTCAACAATTTCACCTTCGGCCATAAAGACCACTCTGTCGGCTACCTGATGGGCGAACTGCATTTCATGGGTGACACAGATCATGGTCATTCCAGAATCCGCAAGCGTAATCATAACGTCCAGGACTTCTTTGATCATCTCAGGGTCAAGGGCGGATGTTGGTTCGTCAAGCAGCATGATTTTTGGTTCCATGGCCAGAGAACGTGCAATTGCAACGCGTTGTTGTTGTCCACCTGATATCTGGCCGGGAAATTTTGTGGCAAGGTGAGCGATGCCAACTCTGTCAAGAAGTGCCGTTGACTGTTTGATAGCTTTATCTTCAGG
>Ga0256845_1003275_pt1 | contig 11104 bp, 14 predicted proteins | sample RiftiametaG_FD_189101 | JGI IMG/M metagenome (GOLD analysis project Ga0256845, IMG submission 189101) | Tube worm associated microbial communities from hydrothermal vent at the East Pacific Rise, Pacific Ocean - Riftia | ecosystem: Host-associated > Annelida > Integument > Unclassified ... | reverse complement strand
GAGCGTTTTAAGTAGGGTTGCTCTAGGATTTGGACTCATGACTGCTGCATCTTCTTTATTTTTTAAAGGTGTAGAATTTGAGCAAACAAAAGTAAAGTTTGAAGTTTTAATGGGTAGTGTTGAAAAAGGAACTGCCATGTTAAAGCAATTAAATGAATACGCAAACTTTACGCCTTTCTCAAACAATGCTGTGATAAAAGCATCAGAAACTATGCTTGGTTTTGGTGTTGCTCAAGAGAAAATAATGGGAAACATGAAAATGTTAGGAGATGTTGCTATGGGAAATGAGCAAAAGCTCGGTAGCATTTCTTTAGCATACGCTCAAATTATGGCAACAGGTAGATTAATGGGGCAAGATTTACTTCAATTAATTAACCAAGGGTTTAATCCACTTCAAATAATATCTGAAAATACAGGTATTTCTATGGGTGAATTAAAAAAACAAATGGAAAAAGGGGCTATTTCTGCTGGAATGGTAGAAGAGGCTTTTCGATTAGCTACTGCTGAAGGTGGTCGTTATTATGGAATGACTGAAAAGATGGCTAGTTCTGCAGGAGGAAAGTGGAGTACTTTTATAGGAAAACTATCTCACGTAATTGGAATAGTTGGCGAAAAATTCGCATTATGGATAACACCTTTGATTGATATTGGTATTGCTGTGGTAGATAATATTTTACCATTTGGTAGAGCTATTTATGATTTAATAGGTTGGGTAAGTAAAGCAACTCCTTTGTTGATTGTTTTCTCGTCCATAATACTAGCACTTGGTGTAAATTATTTAATTGCAAATGCAAGCTTTATTGCTTTTACTATTACTTTTTACGAATATACTGCAGTTACTTGGTTGGCTACTTTGGCAACTGGAGGTTTATCTACCGCTGTTGGAATTTTAAACTTTGTGATGGCTATGAATCCTATATCATTAGTGATTATAGGGATTGGTATTTTGGTAGGTGTGATTGCGTTGCTTTGGAACAAAATAGATTGGCTACGAGGTGGTCTTATGGGGATTTGGGAAGTTATGAAAGGGTTTGGGAGTGCTATTAAAAACTTTGTGATTAATAGAATAAAAGAACTTTTATCTGGTATTACTGGTTTAGGAAAAGCAATTTGGGCATTTTTTAAAGGAGATTTTAAAGACGCTTTTGAATATGGGAAAAAAGCAACACAAGATTTAATTGGTTTTGAATCTAAAAGTAAATTACTTACAGATGGCTTAAACGCTGCAAAAACATTTAGCGAAGGATATAGAAACGGACTTAAAATAGATTCTCCAAAAGTTGAATTAGAAAAAACAGGAAATTTAGTAAAATCAAATAATATTTTAGAGAAAAAACCTTCGTCAGTATTTGATGATTTGTTGAAGAATAAAAAAGAAGCAGATAAAAAGAAATCTCAAAAATCAAAACCAGACACCATAGTTTCTGGAGGATCTAAACAAACCCATATAAATGTAACGATACAAAAGCTACAAGATGACACAAAAATCTATGTAAGTAGCGCACAAAAGGGAATAGAGCAAATGGGAGATGCTATTCAAGAGCAAATTTTACGTGCGGTAAATAGTATTAATCAAATGCAAACTCGATAGCAATGGCAGAATTTGATTTTAATGAGTTAGTCGCCAAAGCGCATCTTGATTATGTAGGGCCTCCTTTTCCAAATTGGTGGAAAAACAATAAGAAGTTGTTGGTTTTACCCAATTTGAAAAATGTGTTTGGGAATACATTATTAGGAAAAAAGTATTTTTTAACACTTACTTTAAAAAGTGAAAACGAAGAATTTACACTGCCAAATGAACCATTAATTTCTTTGAGTTTAGTGAAAACAATTGTAGAGACCGCAACGGTTGGTAAGTACCGTAAAGGAACTGTAAAAGAGTATATAAATACAGAGGATTATCAAATTACGATAAGAGGTGTGTGTATCAATACAAAAGATGATGAAGCATACCCAACAGATCAAGTAGATTTATTAAACAGAATGTTTGATGTTAATGAAGCTTTAGAAGTTGTTAAAAATCCTTTTTTTGAATTGTTTGGCATCCGTAAAATAGTGTTAAAAGAAATTCATTTTGATGAAATGATGGGGCAACCAAATTTACAGAAGTATGTAATTACGGCAGTAAGTGATCAAGATTTTTATGCAGATTTAACGGAAAGAGACAAGGCTATTGCAACAGGTAAACTTTTAAATTCATAACAAATGTTTGTTTTAGAGGGAAATGTTGAGATAGGGAGTTACCGGTTTAATGTAATTCACGAGTTAGAATTTACAAAGTCTGTAGATGACTTAGTAGATACCGCAATTATTAAACTGCCTACTAAATTTACAGTTAGGCAAAACAACGTTCTTAAATTTACTGAAGAAGCTATTAAAGTTGGCGATAAAGTTTCGATTACTGTAGGTTATGAAAAAAAACATAGTGCTGTAGAATTTGTTGGCTATGTTAAAAAAATAAAACCAACAATTCCAATAGAAATTCATTGTGAGGATGCAATGTGGTTATTACGTAGAAAAAACGTAACAAAAGCTTGGAACAAACCAACTACTTTAAAAGAAGTATTAGAGGAAATTGTAAAAGATACGCCTATAAAGTTAGCAACGAATATTCCATCAGTTCCATTAGATAATTACATCATAAGAAATGCAAACGGCACACAAGCTTTACAAGAATTAAAGAAAAATTTACCATTTGCAATATTTTTAAATGATAAAAACGAGCTGTATTGCGGATTGCGACAACTCACAAATATTGGACAGAAAGTAGGGTATGATCTAAACTATAATCTAATTGAAAATAATTTAGAGTTTAAAACCAAAGAAGAGCGAAAAATAAAAGTAAGATATACGTACACAGATGCAGAAGGTACTAAAAAGGAAGTTGAGTTTGGAGATACTGGAGGGGAATTAAGAAGCTACAGAACCGCAATAATTTCAGATGAAGCAACTTTAGAAAAGTTGGCTAAAGACCAAATTGATTTATCAAAGTTTGATGGTTTTTCTGAATCTGTAACCACTTTTTTAATTCCGTTTGCTACAAGAGGAATGAAAGCGAAAATGATTGACCAGGAACATACAAATAGAGAAGGGAATTATTTTATTAGTAAAGTAAAAACAACTTTTGGTGTTGATGGGGCAAGAAGAGTTGTAACAATAGGAGCTAAGCTATGAGTAAAGAAAAAGAGTTACAGGATGCTTTTGCAAAACTTTTAGAAAGAGATGCTGTTACTTTTACTGCTAAAATTGTAGAAGTTGATAAAGAAAAAGGTGTTTGTATTGTTTCTGATGGAGATCTAGAATACAAAGCAAGATTAGCAGCTGTAATTAATGATACAAAAAATAAGTTCTTTTTATATCCTAAAATTGGAAGTCAAGTTTTAATAAGCTGTATTAATGAGGATATTCATCAATTGTATGTGTCTAAATATAGCGATGTTGAAGAATTTAGAGTAAAGATAGCTGATTGTGATTTTTGTGTAACTGCTGAAGGTTTTAATTTTAAAAAAGAAAATGAAAGTTTAAGAAGTTTGATATTAGAATTGATAGGTGCAATTAAAACTATGAAGTTCACAACCAATGTTGGACCAACAATTAATTTAATAAATAAAGCTGAGTTTACATCATTAGAAAATAAGTTTAAAACCCTTTTAAAAGATATTTAAAATGCCTTTAAATGAACCTAGATTATCAAGTAAAATAGTAACAATTATAGATGTTATTAAAAATAATGAAACGGACTCTGAAACTGCAAAACAGCAATTTGCAGATGCTTTGGCAAAAGCAATAATAGAAGAAATCAAGTTAGCAAATGTAACAGGAGTTTGTCCGCAAAATGCAGGAGCATTAATAAATGGTAAAATAAATTAATTAGATATGACACAATTTTTACAAGAAAACTTAGCACTTATCATCAGCACGCTATTCGGAGCTGGAGGAATCTTTGCCTACATTTTTGAACGCAGAAAAAACCAAGCCATTACAAAAGGAGTAGAAGCCGATGTAGAAACAAAAGAGATAGATAACTCAGCGAAAGTAATTGAGCTATATAAGAACTCACTTGATGATTTAGAAAAACGATACGAAAATAAGTATGTAGAAATAACCACTTTCTTTGAAAAGAGAGTAGATATGTTAAAGGAGGAGATTGTTCATATTGAATCTTTATATGCCCGAAAAAACAAGTTGCTTGAAGATGAAATAAAACTAAAAAATAGATTTATTACTGGATTGAAAAAAGAAGTAGCAGACTTAAGAAGACAATTAAAAAATGCAGAAAATAACAGCACTAAATAATCAGTCACTAATTGACATAGCCATACAAGCAACAGGAGACGCAAGTAATCTATTGCTAATTGCAATGCATAACAATTTAGTGCCAACGGCACAACCGTTATCAGGGCAAATTATCGAGATACCCGAAACGGTAAAAATGAATACAGATGTAGTACGCCACTACGAGGCAAATGGCATACTACCTGCAACGGCATTAAGTGAGGAATTGGCTGTACCAGAGTTGACTTGCGAAGAGAAATTATACGAATGTTTTAAACCATAAATAATGGGAAAAGTTAGTAAACAAGTAATTTTATTATACAATAAATGCGAAGCATTAGCTACAAAGTTTAGCAACATTTTAGATTCTTTTTGGCACAAAGACGAAAAGATACCACTATCTGCCTTAGAGGAAAACCCTAAAACGATAGTTACAGAAAGTAGTACAGCAAACAATGCCGTTGTAATTGACGGTAACGGTTCTGCGGGTGATCCTTACGAAATTTTTGTACCAGTAACCGATATTAGCGATAAAGTTGACAAAGTAGCAGGAAAAGGATTATCAAAAAATGATTTAACAGATGCAAGATTATCGAAACTCAACAACCAACCAAGACCATACAATGCAGGTAGAACAGTTACCGCAGACGAAGGAATTATAAGAGTAGATTATGAAGGTTCTACTTACCAATATATAGGTGCGTTTGACGAAAATAATAACACCTCATTTACATTTGTAGATTTTGCGACTGAATTGGCAGGCGGCAGATTTGAATTAGTAGTAGCGGGAGTTGCTTTGGCAAGTATAGATGTTATAAGCCCAACTATGATTGCAAAAAATTCAAATTATCGGGTAGATATGTTTGGGTGGAATTTTGAAAAAGATATGATTGTTCAAATAATTAGCAATGATAATCTTATTGCTGATTTGGTTGTTACCGGCTTAGTGGTAACTAATCAAAATCAAGCCTATTTTTATGTAGATTCTAACAATGATATTCACGATTATGAATTACTTATAACTACTCGTTCAGGCACTTATCATTATCCAACACCTTACCAAGTTACAACGGAAACCGTGATTATACCAAACGCCCTTACATGGACTGTAACATTGAATCAATTTTTGTTTGCAGATGGTAAAGCAAATCCAGACGATTTAAACGTTAAAACAAGAAACGCTTTTTTCAACTTGATTCCTGCAAATTTAGATTTTGATTTAGAATTTACTTGGGATTATCAAGAAACTGTACCAACAGGAACTGTATTTGGCAATGTCTGGATGATGCTTTATAGGCAGGATGATACTAGTTTTTACAATTTAGCATTTATCGGACAAACACCCTATCTGTATAATGATTTGCAATCAGGATTTGTTACTCAAGGAGGATTTGGCAGATACGCTATGTTTAGAAGAGTAAATGGGATTATCTCTTATTTAAGCGGATTGAATTACCCAGCAACAGTGACAAGAAACTCATATCCAAACGTAACTAATGACGCTTTAAAATGTAAAATAGCATTAACAGGACATGCAGGTTTAAAAGATATAAAACTAACAATTAGATTATAGTTATGGCTGAATTAAGAATTGTGGAATTGTGGAACACAATAAAAAGATTATCAGATATTTCAAAAAAACAAAACAAATTTTTGACACGTGCTAATTTAGGGCAAGTTCAACTTTCTGATTTTGATTTTTTAACAAAAGTAGAAAAAACAATAGACAGTAATGGAACTGCTTTAAAACAGTCGTATCAACATAATGGAGTCGAAGTTTTGTTTATTCGATACACAAAATTTTACGAAAATATTATTATTGACGGAGTTAATTATGTAGATGAATTTATTGCTTACCAAGATGATATTATATATCTCGACACCAACGGTAATGAAGCACAGAGTAAGCTAAAACAACGAGTAGATTTTACATTAACTTCTTACTTAGATTTAGCAGGAAACATTGCAGGAATATCTTCTGTATATAGAAATGATTATTTAGCAAAAGAGCGTAAAAATTGGGAAAAGAAAATGCGAGATGACAATCCAGAGTTTTTTAAAATGCTACGAAAAGCATACGCAAATGAATTTATTACTTATATGGAAGATGGAGATAAGGCAGATTTAGTTTCTAAATTAAATTTAGATGCAAATTATACAGGAGCAGTTCAAGAAAGATTAGATAGGAAAGCAATTTTAAATAAGACATATAAACTAACTGTATATACTGTTTTACAGGTAATTTTAAGCACTTTACAATAATGAAAAATCTAATCATATCTATAGCCTTAGTAGTTGTCGCAATTATAATTTTTGCCATTTTACTAATTCCTGCAATTATTTGGGGAATAATTATCTCACTTTACAAACGGAAGGCAAAGAATGGTTTTAAAGAATTGTCAGAGTGGTTTATGACGTGGGCAATTAGCATTGACCAACTCGCAAATGTAATTTGCAAAGATTTATTCAATTCAACTTTAATAACAGGTAACGGTGTAGAATTTGGTAATCCAGACGAAACTATAAGTGGGGTTTTAGGAAAAAATAAACGTGCAGAAACGCTTTCTAAAATTGGTAAAGGCTTAGATTGGTTATTAGAAAAATTAGACCCAAATCACAGCATAAAATCTATTGAAGATGATGAGTAGACAAGATTTTAGTTGGGACGTAATAATAGGATAAAATGAGTTATATACAAGAATACATAGACAAATTAATAGCAGAAAAAAACGCATCTGCAACCTTGGTAAATTTAGACTCGCCGTCTAAAGTTTCAATTTGGCGCGAGTTTTTATATGTGGTTGCTTTCATTGCTTCATTTGTAAAAGAGTTACATACCGTACATGAAGGAGAAGTTGCATTTCTAATAGAAAATCAAAAACGCACCAATCTGAACCACTACAGAACCGTGTCGCTCAATTATAGAGACGGCCATACTTTTGACAGAGAAACATTGCTGTACACAGGCTCATATACCGATCAACAAATTGCCGATGCACAAATTATTAAAAGAAGCGCCGCCAATGAAGTTATCGAAAATGGTATCAAAAAAATAGCCTTAAAATTAGCCACAGAAACCAATGGCGAATTGTCAGAAATAGACAGCGTTACGTTAGATAGAGTAAAAAATCATCTCTTTATAAACGCACCTGCAGGAACACAATTAAAAGTAACAAGCAATCGTCCAGACAAGTTGAAAATCGAAATTGATGTGTATATAGATCCGCAAATTTTACTAACCAACGGAGGTAGAGTAGACGGAACGGTAAACGATGTAGTACCAACAGCTGTAAATGCCTTTTTTGCTGATAAAAATTTCAAATTTGATGGCGAATTGGTATTGTCGCTTTTAGCTGATAAAATACAAGAAGTAGAAGGTGTAGAAGCTCGTTCGGTAAGTTTTAAAAATGTAAAGGCGAACCGCGAAGTGCCTGCCGTTTGGGAAGATGTAAACGAACGTTACACGGCATATTCTGGTTATTATAAAATTGTGAATTTAACTATCAATTATCTCATCAAACAATAATGATTTACGATAACCTATTTTTAGCGGACATTCCTACAATGGCGGTTCAGTTGATGCCTACAAAATGGCGTAAACCGATACATATTGCTTGGTTAAAAGTACTGGTATATCCGTTTGAAAAGCAATTAGAACGTTTACGAACGGAACGGAAAAAGAACATCTATAAATTATCACACGACAGCCGTGTAGGACGTGTAGAAAAGGTGTTAAATGATAGATTCGATGTTGTTGATAGACGTATAAGAATAGGCGAAGGAAATCGAATTAACACTTTGTATCTGTACACAGAAGCGGAAGCACAACAAACGTATTTGCCTAAATATGTGTACACACAGCAAGAAATAGCAGATAGAAGCACAGATTTTGTAGTGTTAGTTCCGTTGGTAATCAACTTACCACAAACCGAATTAGACGCACTTAGATATCTAACAAAATATTACACAGGTAAAGACAAATTATTTAAAATAGAATTGATATGAGACACTTAGACACGATGCAACAAGGCGGTTATCCGTTTGACGATATCAGTATAGACTACCTTCAAAAAATGCACAATGATAGAGATGCGTTTCTCTTTGCTGTTTTTGGCGATAAAAGAATAGTGAGCGGTTGTATAACTTCTCCTGAAACGTCTATTGTCTCTGATGGATTGATTACCCACAACGGTAAATTATATCATTTTGTTGGTGGTGCAGCACACGCACAAATATCTCTTATAAAAGTAGAAACATCAAGAAATTATGAAGACGGAAATCAAAAGAAAGCATTTATAAATGAGTTCTTTGAGTTTGGCACAAATGGCACAGATATAATGCCTTTTACCAATTTGAAGCGTTGGTATAAAACCGAACCTATCATAGGCGAAATAAAAGAAATAGCAGGTAATATTAGTAACAGTGCACTACCTGCTGGTTGGTTCATTGCAGACGGCACAAATGGCACAAATGATTTGCGCTCTAAGTTTATTGTAGGATTTGATCCAAGAGACAGCGATTATGACAATGTAGGCTCTACTGGCGGCTCCAAGATGCATCAATTGTCTATAAACGAAATGCCAACACATAAACATGGAATGGAAGATGGTGGAGACAAAGATACAGGTTACAACGGTTATATCGCCGCTACTGACGGTAATGGTCTTAAAACATTAAACAATGCGTTTACCAAAGAAAAAGGAGGCAACCAACCGCACGAAAATCGACCGCCTTTTTATGTAGCGGTTCGGATACAGTTTGTAGGAATATAGATTGTAAAGCCTATGGAGGTATGGCTTAAAAGAGTCCTCCAGCTTTAAAAAATCTCTGACCACTTTTTAAACAAGAACCGTACAGGCTACTGAAGGACAATGTTCCTTTAGTTGCTTGTACGGTTTTTCTTGTTTGTGGTCAGAGGCACAAATGTAAAATATAACAATTAAAAAAATGAATAAATATCACGAAACATTAAAAAAAATTATTACAAAAGGTAAGAACCAATATAATAAAAAAGGAAATATTACCTATTTATTAAATTACAAACTAGATCTAAAGCCAGTTGATCTATTAGAAATTTTAGAAGGTCATTCTGTAGCAAGAAATAAATTAAAAAACGAATTAGATCTATTTATGAAAGGCGAACGAAATACAGAGGAATATCGAAAGATTGGCGTTTCGTGGTGGGATTATTGTGGTCCTATTTTAGTAAATTCTTACCCTACTTATTTTGAACAGTTACCAGGACTAATTAAGCAAATTAATCGAGAGAAAAGGAACTCAAAGAATTATGTATTATTCCTGGGAAAAAATGATACAGAAAGCAATCAACATCCCTGTTTATCTATTATACAATTTCAGATAGATAACGGTAAGTTAGTGTTAAGTGCATATCAGCGTAGTAGTGATGCTAGTTTGGGTTTACCTGCAGATATTTATCACTTGTATTTGATTAGTCGCCAGATAGAATTGCCTTTAAAGAGTATAACGATAATGTTGGGAAATGTTCATATATACGAAAACAATATCGAAAACACCAACAAATTAATTGCTGGAAAGAGTAGTAAATTTAGCTTAAATGTGTAGCTATAAATAATTAATAGAAAAACAAAATAAGTAATATAATATGAATAAACACAAACAATCGCCGTTGCCTTTTCAAGGTCAAAAGCGTAATTTTTTAACTCAATTTAAAGAAGCTTTAAAAGAATATCCGAAGAATGCAATTTATGTTGATTTATTTGGCGGAAGTGGTTTATTGAGTCATACTGTAAAATCAGAATACCCAAATGCAAAAGTAATTTACAATGATTATGATCATTATAAAAAACGATTAGCAGCTATTCCCTCAACAAATAAATTAATAGCAGATTTGAAGCCTATTTTAAAAGACGTTCCAAGTAAGCAACGTATTACAGGTAAGTATAGAAATGATGCTTTAAAGTTGATAAAACAAGCCGATAAGAAAGGCTATGTTGATTTTATTACATTGTCATCAAACTTATTATTTAGTATGAATTATGTAAATAATTACACAGATTTTGAGAAGCAAACGCTGTATATGAGGCTCCGAAAGTCTAAATACAACGGAGATGGTTATTTGAAAGATGTTGAATTTGTTTGTGCAGAATACAAAGAATTATATCTAAAATACAAAGATTATCAGAATGTTGTTTTTTTGGTAGATCCTCCATATTTGTCAACTGACTGCAGCACATATAAAAACTATTGGCGATTATCTGATTATTTAGACGTTTTAAAGGTGTTAAAAGCATCAAACTATTTCTATTTCACATCAAATAAATCGAGTGTAATAGAATTATGTGAGTGGATTGAGACGAATACAGGCGGTATAAATCCATTTAGTAAGGCTAAGATTGTGTATCAGTATAACAGAACAAGCCATAATTCAGGCTATACAGACATAATGCTACATAAACGATGGACAACTGACACAACTGCTTAAATAGTGTTTAAACGGTATTTAAAAGCCTCCTAATTGGAGGCTTTGTGTGTTCAAAATGTACTTTATGCTTAAAATTCCTGCACTTTTTGATTTTGCGATTATAGTTAGTATAAGAAACGTAGGGCAGTTAGTAAACACTATCGTTTCGGTTTATTACTTAGCTAAATATAAATATTTTGCTTTTATTTTTCACTTAAATGCCAAATTTTATATTTAGCGGACTTTGTTAATGTGCACAGAACTTTGGATTTAGCACAAACGCCCTATGTTTTTTATACATTGTTACCCACTGGCTACTTTCCGCAAACTTGCTAGCGTTGGCGTGAAAGCTCTTTTAAATTTGTGAGGCACGAGCAAACTTTAAAT
>Ga0256845_1003274_pt1 | contig 11106 bp, 8 predicted proteins | sample RiftiametaG_FD_189101 | JGI IMG/M metagenome (GOLD analysis project Ga0256845, IMG submission 189101) | Tube worm associated microbial communities from hydrothermal vent at the East Pacific Rise, Pacific Ocean - Riftia | ecosystem: Host-associated > Annelida > Integument > Unclassified ... | reverse complement strand
CGTTTTTTCGATCCTTTAAGCCAACGATCCAGAGGAGAAATCCCGGAAGTAACGCTCCTGCCAGTAACCGATGTTCTCAGGGGGTATAACTCCGGGGATAGTGATAAAACCAGTGCTACCCTTTTGCTGCGACAGGGAGAAAAAAATGACTGGGAAAGTGGGGAATCAGCTCGTATTGCCGAACGAGTCAGGAATGGACAAAAATTTGCTGGAATGGAATTTTTCCTGCCGCTTTTCTATCAAGACAGTCCACAACAAAACTCGACCGTTTTTGATTTTCTAACTGAGAACTCTCTGCTGATCATCGTTGATACCGAGGCCACCAACCAGGCAATGGATCTTACTCTTGAGAGAATACAAAAAAATTACCAGACGGCAAGACTCAATGGTACTCCTGCATTACCACCAGATGAATTGTTTTTGAACCGGGAAAAAATTACCAGGCTAATGGATAGATTCCGGCAACTGAGATTCACCGATTTTCCAGACGAAGAGAGTCATACCATTGCCATAAACAGCAGCAACCACCAGTTACTCAAACAGGATATTGCCCTGAAAAGGGCCCAGCAAGGACTTCTTGCGCCTCTGTCCAGCCAGATATCAGAGTGGCTAAACAACAAAGATCACGTCGTTATCTGCTGCCGCTCGTCAAAACATACGAAAAATCTGGCCAATATGCTCACCAGGCATCAACACCAGGTCGAACTACTGCCGCCGCCCCTGGATATTCAAAAACTCACACAGGAAACGGATGACCCCACACTATTCCTCTGTGATCACTCACTTTCTCAGGGTTTTTCTCTACCGGAAGAAAAATTCCACCTCCTTTCCGAGAGTGAGCTTTTTGGTGAGATGCGCCTTGGCAAAAAATCAAAGAAGATTGAAAAAGGTGACCCACTTCGCTTTTCTGAACTGCACGACGGCGATATTGTCGTTCATCGTGACCATGGCCTGGGATTATACAGAGGGCTCAGTACCGTCGAATTCCAGTCTGTGGTAAATGATTTCATGCTGATTGAGTACCGGGATGCAGACAAACTCTATCTTCCTGTTGATAGACTCAATCTTATTAATCGGTACCAGGGCCTTTCCGACCGCACACCCAAGATAGATAAACTTGGTACCCAGAGCTGGAAAACAACCAAAGCAAAAGTCAAAGAAGAGGTGTGGAAGGTTGCCCAAGAGCTCCTGGATATCTACGCAAAAAGAGAGCTTAGGCAGGGGCGACAATTTTCACCTCCCGGCGCACTTTTTCACGAGCTCGAAGAATCCTTTGCCTTTGATGAAACACCCGGTCAGGCTAAAGCGATTGACGACGTTATCGATGATCTCACCTCTGAAAACCCTATGGATCGCCTAATCTGCGGGGATGTGGGCTATGGCAAGACAGAGGTTGCCATTCGCGCGGCTTTTAAAGTTGTTGAAGATGGTTATCAGGTAGCCATTCTTGTGCCAACAACAGTTCTTGCCGAACAGCATGTCAAAACGTTTTCAGAACGGCTACAGGGATTTCCGGTTAATATAGGCTGTATCAACCGCTTTAGAACTCCAGCACAGCAACGAAAAATATGCAACAAACTAGGTAAAGGTGCTCTTGATATCATTATTGGCACCCATAGACTCCTCTCCAAAGATATTGCCTTTAAGAATCTTGGCCTTCTCATTATTGATGAGGAACACAGATTCGGTGTTGCCCATAAAGAAAAATTAAAGAAAATGCGGGCAGAAGTGGATATTCTCACACTTACGGCGACACCGATTCCCCGTACGCTGCAAATGTCTCTTCTCTCCATCCGAGACCTCTCTGTCATATCCACCCCACCAGAGCATCGACAACCGGTAAAAACATTTGTGGCCAGATATGATGAACTGGTCATAAAAGAGGCTGTCACAAAGGAAATCCGCAGAAATGGGCAGGTTTTTCTTGTCCATAACCGTGTGAAATCCATTCATAAAATGGCCGCATCTATACAAAAGCTCGTCCCCACGGCCCGGATCGCCGTTGCACATGGCCAGATGTCCGGCAAGGAACTTGAAGAGATCATGGTCTCCTTTGTCAACAGGAACATAGATGTCCTTGTCAGCACCACCATTATCGAATCAGGCCTCGATATTCCCACCGCCAACACCATCATCATCAACCGGGCTGATATGCTCGGTCTTGCCGAAATTTATCAGTTACGCGGCAGAGTCGGCAGATCTTCCGTCCAGTCCTATGCCTATCTTCTCGTACCCAACATCGACAGCCTCAGTAAAGACTCCCGGGAAAGGCTACGGGCACTGCTGGATTGCAACGAACTCGGTGGAGGGTTTAAACTCGCCATGAGTGATCTGCAGATACGGGGCGGCGGCAACCTGCTGGGTATTTCACAAAGCGGTAATATTGCTGCCATCGGCTATGATCTTTACCTTGATCTCCTGCAGAAAACAGTTGCAGACCTTAAGGCAAAAGCGACATATTCTGATGAAACTGTGCAACACGATGACTACACCCCTGAAGTCAACCTCCAGCTTTCTGCATATATTCCAGACCACTATATCCCAGACATCAGTCAACGATATATAACCTACCGCAGAATAGCCGCACTTGCCTCATCCCCAGCCGAAATGTTTCTCGATCTCCAGGACGAGCTAGTGGACCGATATGGCCCTCTACCCCAGGAAACAATTACCCTGTTCCGTGTTGTGGCTCTTAAAAAGGAATTGATCGTACTGCGTATCAGCAAGCTTGAACAGGGTCGTGATACCATGGTTTTCTCATTCCTTGACGACACCCCACTAACAGCAGAGATGCTTCTGGGTTTTCTAAAAAAGAAATCACACCGCAAAAAAGGTGCTTCCGCTAAATTCACCCCGGACGGACGTTTGATTATCGGCGGCACACTTGCATCTATCGAACATATTTTTGAAAGCATCAACACAACCCTTCACGACCTTACCCAACTCACACACCATGGAAAGTAAAAGCAATTCTGTCATAAACTCCGCATTTTGCTGGAATGATATAGAGACAGTTTTTCTTGATATGGACGGAACACTTCTCGACAAACATTATGACGATTACTTCTGGGAACACTTTGTCCCGGAAATGTACTCCCGCCACCATAACCTCGAGCCGGAAGAGACAAAAAAACAGCTGTTGAAAGTATACCAAAGTGTGGAAGGGACTCTGCAATGGACCGATCTTGACTACTGGTCACATCGTCTTGATCTTGATATTCCAATGCTCAAAAAAGAAATAATCCACTTGGTGAACATACTGCCCCATGTTACCGACTTTCTCCATTTTTTAAAAAAAAGAGGCAAAAATATTTATCTCATTACCAATGCCCATCCAAAAACACTTGCAATAAAGATGGAAAAAGTCCAACTGAATCACCTCTTTACACAGTCAATATGTTCCCAGGAAGTGGGTGCTGCCAAAGAACAACCGGAATTCTGGAGCAAACTGCAGACACTTTTACCCTATGACTCAACGACCACTTTTTTTGCCGACGATACGGAAAAAGTCCTGGATTCAGCAGCCGCGTATGGTATTTCACACCTTATCCACATTGCCAAACCAAGCACAAGACTCCCGGCCACTTTTTCAAAAAAATACATCTCGATAGCCAATTTCAAACAATGTATTGTTGGACTGCCTGAGAACACTGAACCATTCAAAAGTTCTTGAATTTCTAAACCTGGTCTTTATAGTTACATTACCTACAAAAAATAACAGATTGCCATTTTCAATACTTTTGAAAAAAGGATCATTGACCGCTATGTTTTTACGATTTTTAAGCTGTATCATCATCCTGCCCCTGTTTTTTACCTCAACTCTTTTCGCAAATGAAAAAACCATCATCGCAGAAGGTGATCTTTCAACCGGGCTTATCGAAAATTCCCTTACCGCAACATCAGTAGCAATCGCAACGGGTATCGATTTCATTGAACTTCATCTGGCAATGACATCAGATGACAACATCGTACTCTTTCAGGATGTACTGCTAAACGGAATCACTGATGTTGCCAGACTATTCCCCGATAGAAACCGTGAAGATGGCGGCTATTATGTTGTCGATTTCACATTGCGGGAAATACAACAACTCCGTGTATCAAATCCATTTACAGCAAGCGAATATACACTTTCAACACCAATCCCAACACTTGCTGAGGAACTAGGTCTTATCCGTAAACTCGAAGAGCATTTCAATAAAAAGGTCAACATAACGATAGAAATTAAACACCCCTGGTTTTACCAAGAAGCGGGCAAGGATATCAGTGCCGCAACCATTGATACATTAAAAATTTTCAACTACGGTACCGAAAACAACACCCTCTATATCCAATGCTTTGACCCGGAAGAATTACAACGAATCAGTGGTACACTTTTGCCTTCCAGACAACTCAATATCCCTTTAATACAATTGATTGGAGCCAATGACGGGCAGGAAACCAGGCAACTGAATCAGAACAAGTGGGAACCATATAATTACGACTGGCTTTTTACTAATATCGGCCTGCGTATGATCGCCTCCTACGCTACCGCCATTGGTCTGCCAAGCAACTCCATTGTCGACCTTAGCGGAAATATTCTCCTTGCCGAATATATCCAGGATATTCACCAATACGGCCTAAAGGTCTTCACATATTCTCTCAACAATCAACCTAATAGATTCCCACCATTTGCCCAGAACTTCGCGGCACTACTAGACATGTATTTCAACCAGGCCAATATTGATGGTGTCTACACAGATACTTTTGACGATATAGGTCAATATTTAAAAGAGAGGGTTGAAGAAAAAAAACAAAAAGAAACACTTCCCACATTTTTTTCCGACCTTGAACTATCTCGCCCCACTGCAACAAAAAAACCTATGCACATCGAAACAGAACAATAGATGTCTACCTATGTCTGCTTGCAATACTTCAAAAAAATGACTATGAGTACAACTGTTCTAACGCCCCACAAGGGGGCAATATCCTTATTTAACACTTGGAGAAAAAAATGAAAAAAATAATTCTTATCCTTCTTCCTCTACTAGTTGTTGGCCTCAGTTCCTGCGGAAACCAGTTTTCCAAAGGCCAGAAAGGCGCAGGAATTGGAGCTGCCAGTGGCGCGATCATGGGTCAGGCGATTGGTCGCAACACTGAAGCAACGCTTATCGGTGCTGCCGTTGGCACCATGCTTGGGTATATTGTAGGCAACGAAATGGACAAATACGACAGACAGGAGCTGAATCAAACATATGAATTTGGCAAATCCGGACAAACCACCACCTGGCAAAACCCGGACAGTGGCAATAATTACAAAGTAACCCCGCAGCCAGCATACACGACTGCCGCAGCACCAAACAGACCTTGCAGAAAGGCTGAAATTCTTGCAACCATTGATGGTAGAACAGAAAAAACATACACCACAGCCTGCAGAAATGCAGCAGGCCAATGGGAACTGCAAAACTAGTCCCATCGACCAGCACAAACTGATCTGAGACAAAATCATTGATCCATGCCCGCATTTTGGAAATTTTTATCCAAAATGCGGGCATCTCTTTTTATTTTTCCTTCCCTGCCACTCCATGGTTAAAATCTCTCCAGAAAAAACAGCCCTCCTGCCCACACTAGGTCTGATACTGGCAATGCTTCTCTGGGCAAGCTCTTTTATTGCTCTTAAAATTGCGTTTCGCTCCTATGATCCCATGGTGGTCATTTTTGGGCGTATGCTTGTGGCAAGTATCTGCTTTCTCATTGTAGGCAAACGGGTTACCCATGCTCTACATTACCGTAGAGGCGACTATAAGCTCCTATTGTTTATGTGCTTTTGTGAGCCCTGTCTCTATTTTCTTTTTGAAGCAAGAGCTATCGTCCACACAACTGCGTCCCAGGCCGGATTAATCACAGCAATACTGCCTGTACTCGTAATGATTGCTGCCAGTAGGATATTGAAAGAACGCATAAAGGGCAGATCATGGCTGGGTGCAGTCATTGCTGTTGGTGGGGTGTGCTGGCTGACCCTGGAAAGTAATCCAAGTGCAAATGGGCCCAACCCCATTCTCGGCAATTTTTACGAATTTTTGGCCATGGTATGCGCCGCCGGTTATACGATCAGCCTTAAATATCTCACCAGCAGATATTCACCGTTTTTTCTCACTGCAATCCAGGCTTTTATCGGTTGTATTTTTTACTTCCCTCTGATCTTTTTACCCTCTGTACATCTCCCTCAGGCCGTTCACACCGCCTCCACTTTCGCCATCATTTACCTCGGTGGTGTTATTACTCTTGGAGCATATGGTCTATACAATTATGCCCTCAAACATGTTCCAGCCAACAAAGCGGCATCTTATGTGAACCTGATTCCCTTATTTTCTGTTATACTGGGATGGTTCATATTGGGAGAATCGTTCACCACCAACCAATACTTTGCAGCAGCAATCATAATCGGCGGTGTTATCTTGAGCCAAAACCTCAGCAAAAAAGGAAGACAAAGATGAAAATCATCCTGCGCATTGTTCTACTTAGTACAATCTTATCCCTGATCTTTTCCTCTGCCTGGGCCGATGAGTACTCAGATACAAAGGCAATGTTTGAGAACGCCGGTCTCTTAGACATGTTTACAAATTCATACGGATACGCACTCTTTCCTACCATTGGTAAAGCCGGATTTGTTATTGGTGGAGCATATGGCAAGGGACGTGTATACATACAGGGTAAATATTATGGTGACACCTCCATGACCCAGGCGACGATAGGTTTTCAACTTGGGGGATCAGGCTTCAGCCAAATCGTATTTTTTCAGGATAAACGTGCATTTGCCGAATTCATTACCGGCAATTTCGAGTTCGGTGCAGATGTTGAGGCCGTTGCATTAACAGCCTCAGTTGGCGCATCGGCCAATACAGGTGGCAGCTCAGCCACAGCCAGTGGAGACAAAAATAATGCCAAAATCGGCAAAAATGGTTACAACAAAGGCATGGCCACATTCACTATAACCAAGGGTGGATTAATGTATGAGGCCAGTATTGGTGGTCAGAAATTCAGCTACATCAAACGGTAGTTAGCCGATATACAGGGCCCGTGGAATCAGCTGGTTCAACCTTACCACACATGTCAACTCCATATGAAAAAATCCCGGTACCACGATAAAAAGAAGAAACAAACCTCCAGCTCTTTTACAGTCACAGAAAAAGATACGCTTTTGCACTATCTTTTTGCACAACTTCCCCAAAAGAACAAAAAAATGGTTAAAGCGGTTTTGCGTGACAGACAGGTTTTCGTCGACGGAAACGCCATCACCCAGTTTGACCATCTGCTCAACCCTGACCAGCATATCGAAGTACACTGGGAGAAACGAACAACGGCACAACAACCCCATGGGTTGAATATCGTCTATGAGGACAAAGATCTCATTATAATAGACAAGCCCTCGGGACTGCTCACAGTTGCAACGGATAAGGAAAAAAGGAAAACAACCTACTCTATCCTCAGCAATTACGTAAAAACGCAGCATGTTGACAATAAAATTTTTATCATTCACAGACTGGATCGGGAGACCTCCGGACTTTTGATGTTTGGCAAGAATGAATCCGTCAAACATGAGATCCAGAAAACATGGAACACAACCGTCAGTAAACGAACCTATGTGGGAGTTGTGGAAGGTCAATTAAAAAAAGCAGCAGGTACCATCACCTCGTGGTTGCAAGAAAGCAAGGCATTTATTGTCTACTCCTCTCAAAACCCAAAGCATGGGCACAAAGCTGTCACCAGTTACAAGGTACTGGGGGATAACAGTATGTTTTCTCTCCTACAGCTCAACCTGCAAACGGGAAGAAAACACCAGATCAGGGTGCATATGCAGGAGATCAACCACCCGATAATTGGCGACAAGAAATACGGCTCGACCCTTAATCCCATTCGACGCATGGGCTTGCATGCACAGGTGCTGGAGTTCACACACCCCCGCACCGGCAAATCCTGCCGTTTTGAGACAGCCATACCAGCCGCGTTTCAGAAACTTTTCTCAACCGCGGGAAAATGACCAGAAATCAGGACAGAACATAGCGAGAAAAGGGATCAGCTCCAACCTGCCGATAATCATATCAAAGATAAAAATTATCTTGGTCAACGGATGCAGGCCGCCAAAGGAACCCATGGGCCCGATCTCACCAAATCCAGGCCCCACATTGCCTATGGTGGCAGCCGTTCCTGCAAAGCCAATAGCAGCATCGTGTTCAATAATGGTGACGGCGAGACCTGAAAAAATCATAATAACCATATAAAAAAGCAGAAAACTAAGCATCTGCCTTTGAATATCATCTGGGACAGAAGACTTATCTATTTTTATTGGTAATATTGCTTTGGGGTGTATTGTTTGATCTATTTCACGTTTAAGAAACCGGAACACAAACAGTATCCGAACGACCTTAATCCCACCACCTGCAGACCCCGCACATCCTCCGACAAGCATCATGCCAAAGAGAATAATTTGTGCCGGAACAAGCCAGAGAGCAAAATCAGCCGAAGAAAAACCGGTTGTTGTAACGATGGAAACAATCTGGAATAAACTGTCACGTAGACTCACAGACCACGAATTCTGTTGCCCGAAAAAAAGAAAATAACAGAGAAGAAGTGAAGAAAAGAAAATAACGGCACAATAGAAACGAAATTCATCATTTGATGCAAGTGGGCCAATTTTTCGTTTAATAAAAAATTTGTACTGCAGAGCAAAGTTAGTACCGGCCAACAACATAAAAAGTGTAATTATCCAAGTGACAGCCGGGTTTTCATACCCCATAATCGATTGAGGATTGGGGGAAAATCCACCTGCCGCCATCGTCGACAGAGAATTGCAGAGTGCATCAAAAAATGGCATATCCGCAAGAAACAAAAACCCTATCTGAAAAACTGTTAGCAACACATAAATCAGCCAGAGTGCCTTGGCTGTGTGGGCAATGCGGGGAGTAATTTTATCCTCGCTTGGCCCCGGCGCTTCAGCAAAAAATATCTTTCGACCGGCAACACCAAACTGGGGCAGAATAGCCACAAAAAGCACGATAATTCCCATGCCACCCAGCCACTGAGTGAGGCTTCTCCAGAAAAAAAACGCATCCGGGTAACGTGAAAAATCGGTAAGAATTGTGGCCCCTGTTGTGGTAAACCCTGAAACCGATTCGAAATAGGCATCAAGTGGACTGAGACCGAAAAAAAGATAGGGAACAGCACCAATCAGGGCTGAGACAACCCAGGTTAATGTTACAATCAGTAGCCCTTCCGTACGCTTCAACGAATCAAAATTACCGCACAAACGACCATACCACCGACACACCAGGCCAAGAATAAAAGAGCTGATCGAAGCAACAAGAAAAGGAACTGTTGTACTGTACTCTTTTTCAATTACGCCGAAAATAATCGGCAGAAGAATGATAGCACCAAAGGCAATAAGAATTATACCAAGGGCCTTGGAAATAAATGAGAGTCTCATGAGAAAAAGAAATTCTTAATGGGATCAGAATCTTCGATCATCGTAAATATTTTCAGCCGATCCCCGGGTAAAAGCTTGGTATCACCATGGGGAATAATGACTTTATGACCCCTTATTACCACTCCGACAATCGCATTTACCGGTAATTTGAGATCCCGCATCCTGATTTCCTGAAAAGTATCCGGGATAGTCAACCGCAGCACCTCACCTTTTCCCCCTTCGATAAGGGCTATAACATCCACGTCCTGTATCTGTACGCGATTCAGCACCTCCGTTAACGCCGATGCCTTTGGGGAAACAACTACATCAATACCTACGTGCTCAAAAAGTTCGTAATTTTGGATGTTTCCAACTCTTGTCACTATTCTTTTTGATCCCAGCTGTTTAATCAACAGTGAGCAGAGCAGATTTTTCTCATCATTATCCGTTGTACAGACGCACACATCCGCTGCCGCAATTGCTTCACTTTCAAGCAATTCCAGATCAGTGCCATTACCCTGTAAAACCAGTGTCTTTTTCAGCGAATCCGCCAGAAACTCACATCTTTTCTGCTGCTGTTCGATAATTTTAACCCTAATACCAGTTTGTTCCAGCTTTTCCGCCAGCATAAATCCAACACTTCCACCACCAATGATGGAAACATTTTTCACTTTCCGGTCATGTTCAAAAAAGTCAGCGGCCAGGGTATCAAGGGCCATCCCCGTCCCAATAAAAAAAACCTTATCATGCAACTCGATTACCGTTGAGCCATTGGGAATAAAAAGCTTTCCGTCTCTTGTTATTCCTGGAATAAGCACGTTATTAGGGAAATTGCACTTGCTGATCGAGGTATTGATAATTGCCGAATCTTTTTTAATTCTATACTCAAAAAGCTTTGCCTTTCCACCCGCAAGATACTCAACATCAAGGGCTTCAGGAACTGAGATAATACGAAAGATATCTTGGGTGAGGAGCTGTTCCGGCCAAATTATGGAATCTATATCATAGCGCGTCAGGTACCGGTTATCTGTCATCGAAGAAAAGTTTGCATAGAGAGCCGCTTTGCCAATAAAACAGATCGTTTCCGTATCGGCAATTTTCTTTATTGTCCAGCAGGCAACTATATTCGCCTCATCAATGGCAGAGCAAGCTATAAAGAGGTCTATCTTCTGGGCCTCAATACGCTCTAGAACTGAAATATCGCCACCACTTCCCTCAACAATGCTTACATCGAGGTTGCTGAATTTCTCACCCGGTTCATCATTATCGTGAAGGATGGTAATATTATGTTGATGATGCAGACGTGATGCGACAAGGTAGCTAAATTCCGTAGCCCCATAAACCAGAATATCCATAACAATCTCAAGTTGAAGTGACGCAAAAGGAAAAATCACACGTGCACTGAGAAAGTTATCTTATTTTCGCGACTTTTTCTAGCTCGAATTGCGCAATGTGGAAAATTCAGTACAACGGGAAGGAAAATGAAAGGATTGGTGACATGTCCAAGCTGCCTTGAAAAATCAGCATTTTCCAAGGCAGCCTATAAACATAATTATACGTGAAGACGAGGGCGACGTGCCTGCTGCTTACGTCGCTGTTCCATATTTTCAGAACGAATGGCTGTTGATTGCTGTTTATCTACATTACTTTCGGTTTCGCGATCTTCA
>Ga0256845_1003273_pt1 | contig 11106 bp, 5 predicted proteins | sample RiftiametaG_FD_189101 | JGI IMG/M metagenome (GOLD analysis project Ga0256845, IMG submission 189101) | Tube worm associated microbial communities from hydrothermal vent at the East Pacific Rise, Pacific Ocean - Riftia | ecosystem: Host-associated > Annelida > Integument > Unclassified ... | reverse complement strand
GGTTCTGCGGATCGGCGGCGTCGGGATCGACATCATGAAGCACAGCCTCGACGCTCTCGGGCAGCTGCCTCGGATCGGCGAGTTCGGCGAAGGTGGGCAGGCGTACCCCGGCCGCGCGCAGGCTCTCGATCGAACGCTTGCGGGTGGCGGGGTCGGTGATCTCTCGTTCCAAACCTAGTTGCTGCATAACTATCTCAACGCTTCCATACGTCGCCAAAGGCGCACCGCTTCGGACTCGGCGCGCTCACGGATCGCCGCGCTTAACGTCGGCTCGGGCGGCGGGCCTGCGAGCGGTGCACGACCTGCAAACAATTGATCAAAGAGGCGAGTTCCCGCCAAGCGACGATCGCGGACCCGAGCCATCGCTTCGCCGGCAGCGCTCGCAACCTCGAGCAGCACCGCCTCTTCGACGTCCATATCCGCCGGATAACCATCAGTGCCAAGCGCGACCCTTGAGCTCTCCGCCAAATGCCGCGGATGGCCGACCCCGTTGCCGGTATTGGAGCGCGGGTTTTGCACGAGCCAAATACCCGCGGAGTCGAGCCTGTGGATCTCATCGGCACCCAGGTGCACGCCGTGGGCAAAGATCGATCCAGGGATCAGCGCGTCGCAGCGGTCGAGACGATCGACGACGCCCGCGTAGCCGCGCTCGCGAGAATCCTCGACGTCGGCGCCGTCCTCCGCGACATGAATGTGCAGGACGCTGTCCAGCGAGCGGGCGAGCGCAGCAGCTTCGATCAGGGTCGCGTCCGAGACCGTGAAAGCAGCGTGCACACCGACCACGCCGCGCACCAGCGGACGCGAATTTTCACGGATGAATCGCTCGCACTCGGCGAGACCTCGGCGAGCCTCGTCGCGGCCACCGTTGCGCTCCGTAACCCCGTAACAGAGCACAGCCGGCATACCCAACGACTGGCAGACCGCAGCCAAGACGTCGAGTGAGCCCTCGATGCATGCCGGCGACTCGTGGTGATCGATGAGGCCACCGGCGCCCAAACGGAGCGCCTCGGCGACGTAAAATTCGGCGCTCGCCCGCAGCGAATCGCGGTCGAGCGCCCGATCAAGACGCCACCATACGCGCTCTAGAATCTCGACAAAACAAGACGGTGCGGGCAAAGGCGCGGGCATCCCAAGCGGCGCTAGACCGCTGTAAAGGTGCGTGTGTGCGTTAATTGGGGCGCTCATCAGGTCGCCGCCTTGGACCGTTTTTTGCTGCGGATCCGGCCCACGCTGCAGGCCTTTGCGGCCGGTGAGTCCTTCATGGGTAACCGGTAACGACGCACGCCATCGAAGGCCGCGAGTGCACCGGCGACCGCCGCGGCCGTCGGTACCAGGCCGATTTCGCCGACCCCCTTCGCACCAAAGGGCCCCTCGGGTTCGTGCTCTTCGACGAGGATCACCTCGATCTCGGGCATATCGCGGGCGCGCAGCACCCCGATCTCGCGGAGCTTATAGGTGACGGGCCAGCCGCCCTCGCAGGGCAGATCCTCGGTGAGCGCGTAGCCGAGTCCCATGTGCACGGCGCCCTCGATCTGGCCCTCGCAGAGCGCGGGGTTGATCGCCCGACCGACGTCGTGAGCGGCGATCACCTTGCCGAGATGCCCCTGCCCGTCGAGGATCACCACCTGCGTAGCGAAACCAAAGGCGGTATGGGTTTTTACCTTGCCGCCCTTCTCGTGCTCCTTGCCCGGCGCGGTCGTATCGTCGATGACCACGTCGGCGGCAAAGACCTGTCCCTTAAGACCTGTAAGTGTTTGGCCACGATCGAGGGCCACTTTGAGCTTCTCGGCGGCGCTCTTGACCGCTCGACCGCCAAAGAGCGTCGCCCGCGAACCGGTGGTTTGACCGCAACCAAGCGCAAAGGTGGAGTCGACCTTGGGCCGAAAAATCGACGCCGGCAAACCCGTGACCTCGACCGCACATTGCACGAGGATCGTCAGCAGCCCCTGCCCCATCTCGGTGTAGCCGTTGTAGAGCGAGATGGTGCCGTCCTCCTCGACCACGAGCCGTGCCTTGCCCCACTCGACCGCGCCGTTGCCGATGCCCGTGTTCTTGATCCCGCAGGCGATGCCGACCGCAGAGCCCTGCTCCCGCGCCCTGTAATAGGCCTCTTTGACCGCTAGAAGGGTCTTTTTGACGCCGACCGACTTCTCGAAGACCTGACCGCTGGCGAAGGTATCGCCGACCTCGACGGCGTTTCGCCAACGGATTTCCCAGCCGTCAAGGCCGACCTTGGCAGCCAGCAGATCGACGCAGCCCTCGAGGGCGAAGTGGGCCTGGTTGGCACCAAAACCCCGCATCGCCCCGCAGGGTGGATTGTTGGTCGAGACCGCGACCGCGTCGACCTTGACGTTGCTGACCCGGTAGGGCCCGCAAGCGTGGCCCGCCGCCCGCTCGAGCACCTTGGCGCCGACCGAGGCGTAAGCACCGGTGTCCCCGAGCATGTCGGCCTCGACCGCAGTCAACCGGCCCTCGGCGTCGCAGCCGACCCGGTAACGCATAGTGATTGGGTGGCGCTTTGGATGGACGCGGATCGACTCTTCGCGACTTAGCCGGAGCTTTACGGGCCTTCCGGTCAGCTGACAGAGCAGCGCCGTGTGGGCCTGGATGCTCATATCCTCCTTGCCCCCGAAGGCGCCGCCGTTGGGCACCAACTCGACGTCGAGCTGCTCCTCTGGAATCGCCAAGAAGGCCGCGACCTGCCGGCGATCGTCGAAGATGCCCTGCCCCTGGGTATAGAGGCGCATCGTGCCCTCACCGGTCGGCTCCACAAGCGCGCACTCAGGCTCTAAAAAGAGATGCTCGATACGCTGGGTGACCCACGTTCCCTCGACGACATGGGCACTGCCCGCAAAGGCGGCCTCGACATCGCCGCGGCGGATCACCGTGTGCGAAAGTTCGTTGTCGTGGGTCGGGTTGACCCGCGGAGCACCCTCGGCGAGCGCCGCCTCGGGACTGACCATCGCCTCCAGGACCTCGTACTCAACCTCGATCAGAGCCGCTGCTGCCCGAGCGCTGCGTTCGTCGACAGCTGCGATCGCGGCGATAAAATCACCGACACAGCGAACCTCCTCGCCGACGGCAACAAAGCCCGGCCAATCCTTGAGGATGAGCCCGTACCAGCGCTCGCCCGGCACATCCGCCGCGGTCGCGATCGCGATGACACCAGGCAGCGCCGCCGCCTTTGTCGTGTCGATCGAGAGCACCTTGGCCCGCGGGTGATCGGCGAGGCGAACGGCCCCGTGCAACATGTCGGGACGCTCGAGATCGGCGACATAGGGCCGCTCGCCCAGGGTCAAGGCCTGGCCTTTGTAGCGGGCCAGACGATCTCCAACACGACCGCTCTCTTCGAGCTCCGGTACCGCCTCGCCGCGCTTGCAACGGGCGTAGAGCTCGACCGCGTCGATCACCTTGGTGTAGCCGGTGCAGCGGCAGAGATGCACGTCGATGCCCTTGGCGATCTCTTGACGCGAAGGCGATGCGTTTTTGCGGACGAGGTGACATGCCCGCAAGGCCAGCCCAGGTGTACAAAACCCGCACTGCAAGCCTGCGGCCGCTGTAAAGGAGCGGGCGATGAGTTCGCGCTCGGACTCGGGCAGGCCCTCCAGGGTGACGATCTCCTTGCCCGCCGCGCGGCTCGCAGGCATCGCGCAGGTCACCACCGCACGGCCGTCGACCAAGGCCAAGCAGCAGCCGCATTGTCCCTGGGGAGAGCAGCCGTCCTTCACAGAGAGCACACCGCAACGCTCCCGCAGGACGCTGAGGAGCGACTCTCCTGGCTCGATCTCGAAGTCGTGCGGAGTGCCGTTGACGGAAAGCTTGATGCCCATGGCCCGGGAGGATAACGCGCGGCAATGGCCCATGGAGCGCGCGCCCGGACAATTCGACGAATATCCGCAGACCCGCGAAAACCGCGGACCTCTCCGCACTCGCAAATGAAAGGGGGCCACCCCAAAAGGTGACCCCCAAAGGCCGAGCTATTCGGCGCGACGAACTAACGACGGCGACGACGGCGGAGCCCGACGAGGCCGAGCAGACCCAGGCCGAAGGCGAGACCGCCCGCGTTGCCCTCGCTGGTGCAGCCGCAGCCGCCCTCGGTGTCATCCCCCGACGTGTCGCTGCTGCTGTCGTAGGATGGCCGATTCGCCTCGTTCCACTCCTCTAGCATCGTATCGATCGTCTCGGTGTTCGAGAGCAACACCTGCGGAGCCCCGACCAGCGCCATCTGTTGGGTCTCCTCCTCCCAGGGCATCTCGTCCGGGAACTCCGGCCACGGGCCGCTATCCGGGACAAAGACCTCGCGTCCGTCCGGGAGCACGTACTCCGTGTGACCGTCGCAGCGGTTGAGCCTCTGGGCGATCCGCAGCGAGGCGATGCCCGGGAGGTCTGGGTTCTCCGCGAACATCGGGTCCTCCAGCATCTCGTGGGGGGAGATCGTCGTGTACATGCGCGTCACGTAGGGATTGCTGTCGAGTAGCTCGACCGAGTTCTTGCCGGGGGCGACGATGCGCTCGTCGTAAGCTGTTGAGAACGCCGAGCCATCGCCCCAGATCTCGAGATCGATCATGCCCTCGTAGCAATCCAGGCAACTGTAGAACTCGACCGGATCGATGCCGTCGGGCGCCGGCAAAAACTCGCCGAGTAGACCCTCGAGCAGCGGATGCCGGTAGTCGCAGAAGCCGCCCTCACCATCGAAGCAGTCGAGGATCCCCTGCGAGCTGAGGGTATTGACGACGTCGATCGCCGCGAGCCCGGTGAACGCTTTTGCGTCCCAGGTCTGGCTGTAGATCCCGAAGCGGGAGATCACGTCGCTGGTGCCCGCGTACTCGGTGACAAAGGCGTTGCCGTCAGCGTGGAAGGCATCGACGGCTGCCGTGACGACCTCTTTGTAATTCGCCGCGAAGTTTGGCCAATCGATCTTCAGGGGGTTGACCAGCACATGGCGGTAGTTCGTCGGAATCGCCCGATGCTCGCCCAAAAAGAAGACCCGGATGTCCATGTCTTCGACGGCGGCGACCCGGGTCAGCCGGATGGGTACGCAGGGCTCGACGCCCTGGTAGCGCAGCACCACCGGGTGCACCACCGGCTTCTCGGCGGGCACCAGCTTAAACGCGGCGAAGAGGTTGCCCTCGGCGAGGTAGGCATCGATGATCGGCACCGCCGCATCGTCGTAGCTGTAGCCATTGGCGTCGAACCAGTCGAGCAGCTGCTTGGAGTCCTTGCTATCGAGTACGGTCACCGCAAATGCGCCTACCGTGCCCTGATAGACCACGTTTGGCCCCATCTCACCGCTGTCGCTGCCGCTGTCGCTGCCGCCCGCGTCCCCAGTCGCGCCGCCCGACCCGCTCAGGCCGCTCGAGTCTCCGTTGTTGGCCGGCTCGCCGCAGATCTCTGTCGTCGTGTTGACCCCGTAGGTCGGGACGGTACCGTTTAGCACCTGGTCAAAGAAGAGCTCAGAGCTGACACCGAACTCCGGCAGCGCCTGCATCGGGATGATCCACGAGAACTTGGAGGCCTCGGTATCCGGGTCGTAGGCGATCTGGATGTGAACCTCGACGGTGTCACCGTCGAAGGCGAAGATAATGTTCTCACCGGTCTGATTAACCGGCACCTGGGTCGGCCCGACATCACAGAAGTTGCCGCCGCAGGCCTCGGCAGGCGTCGAGTAGGTCAACATCGAGGCAGCCGCAAGCCCACCCAATACAAACGGCACACTAAGCAAGTTAAGAGTTCGAAAGAGCATGTGGGCATGATAGGCCGCCGAGTGGTCAATTCCAAGGTGTCCACCGGTAAATGTGATGAGGCCTTTCTCCGTCCCGCGGGAATTCCCATTGAACGCCGTTCAAACGCAATTAATGGGCGTTTTTTGTCATTTTATGCGCCTTCCCGAACCCCGCAAAAAGCTCGCTCTATCGGGCTTTCTCTCTCCTCTGACCTGTCGTTAGGATCAGGCGGGATTGAGGCGCGGTGTAGACGTGTGCGGCATTGCGGCGGTGGCCATCACCGCGAGCAACGGCCTCGATACGATCATCGTTGACCCGATCCGCGACGAAACCCGCGGCTTTGGGGCTCGCTCGCGATCCGCTCGAAGCGGCGGGCGAGCTGATCCTCGTAAAGCGAAGGCGGATCGATGTCGCCGGTCTTCTCTGGCCCCTCGAGCCAGTCCTCGGGGGCGCTGCCAAGGGCGTCCGGTGTCTCCAGAGAGGTCTCGATGTGCAGCGAAGATGCCGGACCGATGATGTATCCGTGACCGAATTGGCGCGAGCGCAACACCCCGCTACCGGAGCTGTTCCAAAGGACTGATTGGGTCGACGAATGACCCGCACCACTGCTGTAGTCGCCGCGGTTGACCGCCGCCCAACCGTCGTCGATCACGCTCTGATCGATCAGGTTGGCGGTGGCCAAGGAGTGATGAAATTCGGAAAACCCCGTGAAGCCGATATCCGTACCCTTGATCGGTACCGCGATGCCATCCTTGGTGTGGATCCGCAGCCAGACGATGCCGCTCGCGCCAAAGCCCCAGTTTTGGATGAAATTGTGCCGACCGGATGCACCGACGAGATCGCGAAAGAGAACCTCCGAACTCTGCCGAACCTCAAAGAGATAGCCATTGCCACCGCCGCCGCGGTTCTCTGGCAAGGCCATCGAGGTATCGGCAACAGTCACCCGCTTGGCTCGGCGGACAATCAGCCCGCCCGACTGCAGGTGCCGCCCCTGGCCCAAGCCCTCGGTCGGCGCCCCTGGAGAGGCGTAGGAGGCAACGCCCCGGATCCAGCTGTCGACGACGCCGTCAAACTCGATCGTATGCACCTGCTTTTGCTCCCAGGCGAGTTCCCACGAGACCGCATCAGCGACCCCTAGATCCTCGACGGCGACCTCTCGCAGGGCGCCACTCACCGCGCGCACACTGGCCCCATCGCGGAGCTTCGCAGGGTAGCGAAGGGGCACATCGAGACGTATCAATTCGCCGCCCGGGAGCGTCTCGACGGCGACAACAGTGCGCCAAAAGAAAGGCTGCCAGTCGCCGTTAAAGGCCTCCCAGACCCCGTTCATACCGTGTTCTTCGATAAAGCCGTCGCTTATTGTCCAGCCGAGGACAATGTCATCGCCGGGTAGTAAACCACTCGCGCCCTCGATCTCGACACTCTCGTTGCGAGCCGCCGCGTCGACCCGAAGCGGCAGGTTGTCGCCATAGACGAGGGAGCCCTTGAAAGCCACGTGGCTGCTGTACGACATGCCCTCCGAGGAGGTCATCCACAGCCGAGTCTTCTCCGCTCCCTCGCCCCGAAGAACAATCCTCGAGGAGCTGATGGTGATCGGAGCATCGAGACGGTAGAGGCCCGCAGGCAAGAAGACGATCGCCCCGCCAGCCTCCGCGGCCGCATCGATCGCCGCCTGCAGAGCCTCGCTCGCGTCGCTCTGCCCACTCGGATCTGCACCGTGCTCTGCGACCGCATCGATCACCAAAGCCGGTAGGTCCTGGCCAAATTCGATACCGCCGCCGCGGTACCCCGCGTAGGAAAAATCGTGGAGAAAGCGCCCCTCGGGGCCCTCGTGCTCGGGGCTCCAATCCTCTGGGTAGAGCTCGCTGCGCCACAGTTCTTGCCCTTCGGTCGCCGCCGTCGTCGATGATGATTCGCCGGATGTCGTCGACCCAGTCGTCACGCCCGTGGTGCCCGGGCCCGTGCCCGTTGTCGTGCCTGTTGTCGTGCCCGAGACCGAAGTCGTGCCCGTATTCGTTGTCTGTCCCCCAGCCGTCGACGCGCTCTCACCCGCGCAGGCCGCTGAAACGAGCAGCGCAACGCCGAGCCGGCCACACACGATTACCGGGAGGCGACCAGCCACGCTTCGATCTCCTTTTTTAAGGGGTCATTCTCTTTTGTCAGACCGTCCGCAGCCTGGGCCGCGAGATCCAACGCCCTGCGGGAGCGACCGAGCGCCATGACGGTCCGCGCCATCGCAAAGCGAACGGTCGCGAGTTCGTTCTCCGAGACACGTTCGAGCTCCGAGTAGATCGCCAATGCCTCGCGGAGGCGAAGCTCGGCCGCCTGGTACTCTCTGCTCTTGAGGTGGCTAGAGCCTGCCACCACCAACGCGTAGGCCAGGTAGTCACCCCGCGGATTCGCGGCCCGCAGGTGCTCGATCGCAGCCTCGACATGAGCCAGCCCCGCATCGATCGCATCGTCCTCGATCATCATCTCGCCGAGGTTCATCTCGGCGATCGCGGTGTTCGAGTGCTCGACGCCGTAGACCTCTTGAAAGGCCTCCATCGCCGCCCGAAAGTCTGCCTTCGCCGCCTTTCGGTGCCCCTGCCCGAGCGCAACCATGGCGCGCCCATTGTGGCATGAGCCCCGGTAGGGCGCATTTGCGTTGGGATGTTTGTCGTAGATCTCGAGCGCCCGGGTGTAGTGCTGCTCGGCATCCGCGAGGCGCCCTAAACTGTCCTCGATCCGGGCGATCTGCTCGTACGATTTTCCCCGATCTACGTGATCCGGAGCGAGCACCTGTTCGCGGATCGCGAGCGACTCACCGGCGAGGCGCAGCGCCTCCTCTACCCTCCGACGGCGCAGCTCGAGTTCGGCGTAGTTGTTGAGCACTGCGGCGACACTCGGATGTTCGGGGCCCGAGACCCGCCGGGCGATCGCCAACGCCCGATCGAGGTAGCCCTGCGCCTCGCTGATCTCGCGGCGGTCAAGCGCGGCCAGGGCCAGCACGGTCAGGGCTTGGTGAACCAGCGGGTGGGCCTCACCGAGTTCGTTTTCAAAGATCTCGAGCGCTCGCTTGGCCTCCCCAGCGGCCTCTTCGCTCTTCATGCGCTGGTGCACACGGGCCAGGTTGAGGTCCAGGCGAGCCCGGAGGATGGCACGGGGGCCGCCGCTATCGGCCGCTGCCCCCTCAACCCGGCGAATTCCGACATCCGCGGCCTGCCCCGCCCAGAGTGCCTCGTCGTAGCTCGCCAGACGAATACCGGCGACGTAGATGGTCTCGATCCAGGCGAGCGCGACCGCTTCGTCGTAGCGAGAACCCGCAGCGACCTTCGCCGCCCGCAGCAGCGATGTCATCGCCTCCTCGTGCTCGCCTCGCTGCTGTTGGATCGCGGCCAATACCAGCAGCGCATCGGCCTCGAGCGGCGGGTACGCGACCTCAACAGCCTCCTCGAGGGCGGACTTCGTCGAGTCCAGGGCGAGCGCCCACTTGCCCGCAACGTCGAGCGCCTTGGCCTCGGCCAACTGACCGCGGATCCGACCGACTCGCTCGCGCACCGCCGGATCCGTTGGCGGCGGGATCCGCTCGCGCAGTGCTTGGAGATCCCCGCAGGAGGCGACATTCGGCAGCCGACCAACACCTTCAAGCGCATTCTCGACGACCTTTGGGGTCGCCTCGACAAAGACGTCGGTCAAGGCCTCGAGCTCACCGAGCTGGCGCGCGAGACAGAGCATGCGCAGGTCGAGCATCTCCTCCGATTGATCCTTGCGGACTTGAGCCGCCTGGCACGCGTCGGTGTGCATCGCCACCCAGCGCTCACTGTAGGCATCGAGTGCCCGCTCCGTGCTCTGCCAGGCGGGCAAGGCATAGGGCACCCCGGTCGCGACAAAGGCGGTCTCGATGCCCTTTTTTCGCCCCGCATCCCAGATCCCCGAGAGCCGCTGCGAGGCGCCCTGGCAGGGGGGCTCGGCCTGGCCGCCAAAGGTACCGACGGCGATGCCGATGCCGAGAGCGCAAACCGTGATGACGCCGAGCCCACGCATCCGGATCCGCAACGGGTCATGGCGCAGATGCTCGAGCAGCACTTCCATCGCGGGAAAGCGCGCCTTGGGATCGACACTCAGCCCCTGCAACACCAATTTACGCAGCCAGGTCGGCACCTTGGCACCGGCCGGCGCCGGCCGAATTTTGCCCTGGATCACGTTGGCGGCGAGCACCGAGAGGTTCTCGCCCTCAAAGGGACGCTCGCCATAGAGAGCCTGATAGAGGGCAACACAAAACGAAAAGAGGTCGCTGCGCGCATCGGCGGCGCGGCCCAAATGTTGCTCTGGGGACATGTAGGCCGGAGTGCCAACCAGCACCCCAGTGGTCGTGATCTCGACCTTGATGCTGGTGCTGGCCTCGATGCCAAGACTCGGCATGCCCACCGAATCGGCCATATCATCGGAGGCCCGAGCGAGGCCAAAGTCGAGCACCCGCACCCGCCCGTCATGACCAATGACGACATTCTCGGGCTTAAAATCGCGGTGGATAAGACCGCCGCGATGGGCCGCTGCGAGGCCTTCTCCGGCCTTGATGAGGATCTCGACGCACTCTTTCCAGGGCCGCCGACGGATCTTGAGCCAAGCACCCAGGGTCTGGCCGTCGACAAACTCCATCGCCAAGAAAATGCGATCGCCAAAGGTACCGACATCGTGGATCGCGACGACGTTGGGATGCGAGAGACGAGCCAAGGCCTTGGCTTCGCGGAGCAAGCGAAGCTTGCCCTCCTCGCCGCTGCCGACAGCCTCTGTCCGCGGGTGCAGGATCTTGATCGCGACCTTGCGATCGAGGTCGGGATCGAAGGCCGAATACACAACGCCCATGGCCCCCGCGCCCAGGCGCTGAAGGATCGTGTAACGACCCAGGCTCGCGCCCGTGGGCAAGTCACTCGCGTCAGCGCCCGGCACCCCCCAACTCCCGGAGAGGCCCTCGATCGTCGCCTCTTCCGTCTGCGACACGCTCGTGTGCCCAAGCGTGCGCTCATCGCTCGTAATGGAAGGAGGCTTGATCACTGCCGAACTAGAATCGTGCCAGCTAAGGCCCTCCGCGGACAAGGGCGAGCGATGCGATCGACGCAGCCCTTCCTTTCGCACCGCACAAAGACGTCCGCAGAGCTGCAAAGCTCCGCAGAACCCCTGCACAACCGTCTGGACCTGCGCAGATCGACATCGCCAACTCTGCAGAGGTCCCAACGGTGCCGGCACGCCGACCGAGAGGCGACGGTCACGGGCCCGCACGCTCTCGCGGCGAAGGCACCGCAAGATCCTCGGCGATGCGCGGCACTCTCCTGTTTCCTGGACCCCCAATCGTGGAGTCCGCGGGCTCGACTCCGACCTCGCAAAGCTCGCCAGATCGCGC
>Ga0256845_1003272_pt1 | contig 11110 bp, 8 predicted proteins | sample RiftiametaG_FD_189101 | JGI IMG/M metagenome (GOLD analysis project Ga0256845, IMG submission 189101) | Tube worm associated microbial communities from hydrothermal vent at the East Pacific Rise, Pacific Ocean - Riftia | ecosystem: Host-associated > Annelida > Integument > Unclassified ... | reverse complement strand
TATGTAGTTGTACACGTATAACATATAACAGCTTTTACAGTTTCAGAGTTTCAGTGGTAAAAAAATCAGCCCTTAAAACGGTTAATAAAATTAATATTTTTTCATATCGAATTTCTCCTTAATAAATATAAAATAAAATTCCACCTTATTAAAGTAGGACCGGATTTATAAGGTTTTGATTAGAAATATACCCATTAAAATGTTTTCCTTGTTAACAATTGTTAGAAATAATACACCATGTACGTGTGATTTTTAGTTCTAACCGTTAACTTTTCTTTCTTAGCATAGTTATTCAAAAATCTATATTTAAATAAAAAGCATTTAATATTTTAATCAAACGCTTTTTATTACAGTATGGATTTATTAAATACTTGGAGCTTCTCCTATTGGACATGAAATCTCAGTACAACTTTGTGATTTAAAACAAAAGACCCAAAGATAACACTCTATTGAGCTTGTACACCTATAACAAGTGGCAGCTTTTACAGTTTCAGCGGTAAACAAACCAGCTCCCAAAACGGTTAATAAAATTAATATATTTTTCATATCGAATTTCTCCATAATAAATTTAAAACAAAACTCCATTTCATTAAAGCAGAATCAATCATATAGATTTTAAAAAAAAATATTTCCATTAAAAATTCCTCCATTAGTCAATAAAGTGGAATTAATTGTGAATCAATATTGATTCAATTTCATGCTAACCATTTCTTCCTTGGTTTGTCAACATATTTATTATGTTTATAATAAATATGTTGTTTTTGACTGCTATTTCGCCCACTATATTTCCATGCTAGGTCAAATTGGCTTTCGCTAAATCGGCTAAGTTAATTGTCACTTAGGCAATTAATTTGTTTTTTTAGTTATGAATATAACTAAAGTGCATTTTGATAAATAACCGTAATCCAAGTACAGAGCACCAACATCTGACCTAAAAATACTGCAGCAGACCCCATATCTTTGGCGCGTTTTGCCAATTCGTGAAATTTTTCACCACAAACCATGTCAACCACTGCCTCAATAGCTGAATTTATAATTTCTAAAATCAACACAAACAGGATGCAACTAAGTAACAACAGGGTTTGCATTGCCGATTGAGAAATATAAACGGCAACTGGTATAAGAATTAATGCCAAATAAAATTCTAATCTAAACGATGCCTCATGTTTAAAAGTAGCATGTAATCCTTGCATGGACCATTTACCAGCATTTATTATTTGTTTTAAACCTCTGCGTTCTTTACTTGCCATTATCTAATCAATATTTGGTTGCCAAACTAAATTGGGTTGTTTCACTGCTTTGGCATCATCTAGTCTTCGATTGGGAGCTGTGTGTGGTGCTGTTTTAATTGGAGTGATATCAATTTGTGCTTGCTTAAGAATATCAGCCATCGCTGCTACAAACTTATCCAAGGTTTGTTTTGATTCGGTTTCTGTTGGTTCAATTAACATACATTCAGCCACCAGCAACGGGAAATATATGGTTGGTGCATGCATGCCATAATCTAATAAGACTTTAGCCACATCGGTGGCGGTTAAACTAAAGTTTTTAGCTTGCTTTTTGAGGGTTACAATAAACTCATGACTGGCTCTGCGATTTGGAAAAGCCAAATCAAAACCCACTCTTTCTAGTTCTTTCATGAGGTAATTGGCATTGAGTGTGGCAAATTCTGCAATCCTTGGCATACCCTGTTTTCCTAACATTAGGGCATAAATATAGGCACGTAAATTAACCCCCATATTACCAGCAAAGGCAGATAACCGTCCGATGGTTTTGGACGCTAGTTTTTCATCGACATAATGGTAACCATTCTGGTCTTTACCAATATATGGAATAGGCATATAAGGCACCAGTCTTTTGCCCACACCAATGGCTCCAGATCCTGGGCCACCACCACCATGTGGAGTGGAAAAAGTTTTGTGTAAGTTCATGTGGATAACATCAAAATCCATATCCCCTGGTCTTACTTTGCCTAATATGGCATTTAAATTGGCTCCATCATAATACAACAAACCACCCGCTTCGTGTACCAAGTTAGCGATTTCCTTAATATTCGGTTCAAACACACCCAACGTAGAGGGATTGGTGAGCATAATACCCGCCGTCTGTGGACCAAGTAAAGGAATTAAATCTGAAATATTTATATTGCCATCGCGATTAGTGCGTATTTCTTTAACTTTATAACCGCACATAATCGCCGTGGCAGGATTGGTGCCATGGGCTGCATCTGGGCAGATAATTTCATTTCTTTGAACATCTCCACGTTCATCATGATAGGCTTTTATCATGGCAATACCAGAAAACTCACCTTGAGCTCCAGCCATTGGCGTTAAAGATACAGCACTCATTCCTGTAACATCTTGTAATATTTCTTGCAAGTGATGCATACATGAAAGAATTCCCTGTGAAAGGCTACTTGGAGCCAAAGGATGATGGTTTAGAAAGCCATCAGACATGGCTAATGAATTACAAATCCTTGGATTGTACTTCATGGTACAAGAACCCAAAGGATAGAAATGTGTGTCTATGGAAAAATTCTTTTGGCTTAATCGGGTATAGTGTCTCACAACATCTAACTCAGAAACCTCAGGCAAACCCAAAGCAGTATCACGCAATAATTCTTTGGGTATATTAATCGAATCAACTAAAGGGCTTGGTGCTTGAGCCGCGGCTTGGCGGCCTGTTTTTGAATGCTCAAAAATCAACATGGTTATACTGTTATCTATAAGAATTATGGAAGCCTGAATTTTACAAGAGTTCAGGATAAATATATAGTACCTGAACCAATTCTGTTCAATTTCCTTATCCACTAATAAAAAAGACTCAGAGAGTTAAGCCTTTAATCATGTTAATAAATACATTACTAAAATAAATGATTGAATGAAACATGGAAATTTCTTCCTGCCGCTTCAAGTCCTGATCCATGTTCACGGTATTTTTTATCAAAGATATTTTCTAAGCCAAATCTTACATTAGATGTGCCTGATAGTTTCCAGTTTGCATAAAAATTGTAGCTAACAAACCCTCCTGTACCATTTGGGTTGATTCTTGGATCACTAAAATCTCTACCGCTCAACCTATTTTGGGTTGCTGCATAAATAATTTTTGGATTGATGCTCCATTTATCATTGAGCTTACGTTTGTAGCCAACAAAACCATTGAGTGGAGGTATTCTGTCAGCGGCTTCAGTTTCTCCATTAGATGTTTCTTCGCCCCATGTATAGTTGATTACCGCTCTTATATGGGAATCTGTATCAATTTTATATTTAAAACTGCTTTCAAGCCCATACAAAACCACATCATTAATATTTTGTGATTGCACAATAATTTGTCCATTTTCTGTAATATCACCAGTTTCAACACTGGAGATTTTATCTTTGTATTTAGAGTAAAACACAGCAAAATCAACAGTTGCTTTATTGCCAAAATGCTTATAGCCGAAATCTATGGTATGAACAGTTTCTGGTTTAATATCTGTGCTGATAATGTTAAACCGATTACCAGGGCGTTCACCCACTTGGCCTAGGTCAAAAATATTGGGAGGGCGAAACCCACGGCCCAAATTTGAAAACAACTTGTTGTTATCGTCTAGGTGATATAGCCAACCAATGTGCCAAGTTAAATCATTTAAATTAAGTACATCATTTGTAACCAATTGGGGGCTATTTAAATCTATTTTATAGTCACTGTACCTTAATCCAAAAGTTATATCATGGTGACCAATGAGTTTTGTTGCATCGGCAAAAACCCCCAAATGACGCATGGTCGAATCATCAGGAAACCTTGGATCGTTTAGGGTAGTTATGTCATTATTAATTTTTTGTTTAGCGCTATTAATTCTGTCATGATAAAAATCTAATCCATAAACCACGTCTATTGAATCATTGAATTGTTTATCAAAAGTAGATTGGAACGATAACAACGAACTTTCGTTTTGCTCTTTTGTTATGGAGCCAGAGCCAAAACTTGATTTAATTCGGTGGTCTTTTATTTGTTGCCAAGCTAAATGATAATCAGAAAAATCATACATTGATGTGGCAGTGGTATCACTGTAGGATAAATGTACAAACTGTCTCTGATTAGGTGAAAACAAAAATAAAGAAGAATCTGGTTCTGTTTGCCCGAAACCAGCAACCAAATCATCAACTCTAGGGGTTGCGGGTTGAGTAAGGTACTGCATATCAAAAACTACTGTTTTGTTTTCATTTAGCAAAAACACCCATTTGTTGTTAAAGGCTCTTGAAGAGTAGTTGGTAAAAGGGATTTCATCACCTCCTCCTATAGTTCTTGTGCCAATGTCTTGGTAACTTAAGCCAAACGATGTGGCTATTTTTTCATTGCCCATGTCCCATAATAAATGACTAAGTGTTTTCTCATCAGCAGAATCATAGGAAAGAAAAAGCTCGCCCATGTTGTGCCATTCTTTTCCTTCAAATTGTGGTGTGTGAGTGATAACATTGAGCACTCCACCCAGAGCATCTCCACCATATAATACTGAAGCAGGGCCCCGTATTATTTCAATTTGTTCGGTCATAAACGAATCAACAAGAGCTAAATATTGATTGGGAGAATTTCGAAAAAATGCAGTATTTAGGCGCATACCATCAATTAAATGAACATTCTCAGATCCTTTTAAACCACGAATAATGGGTATGCCTTGGCCAGGAGTGGTTTGTTGAATATATACCCCTGCTTCTTCACGCAGTAAATCAGGCAGTAAGGTAATGTTTTTTTCTAAAATTTCGGCTTTTGTGACTACCGAAACTGCAGTAGATAAATTTTCTACAGATTGTTTTTTTTTGGAGGCCGTAACCAAGACATGTTCAAAATCAGAATCATTTTGATTTGTTAAATTGTTTTGTGTAACGAGTCCCAATAAAAAAAGGGGTAATATTGATAACATATAATGGTTTCAGAAGACTTAGTTGGCCTTAATTCTGTAGTATTTAAAAGGTTGCAGATTGTAACATTGAAATAAGGTCTTGGGGGTAAATACCCCCTTGTTTCTATTGACTATTAATATATTTTGCAATTTCTGCACTGGTTAACATATAGGCCTTCTTGATTTTGTTGATTATTATGTTTAATTGTTTACTTTCAGAATGCTCAGCAGCCAGTTCCATTTTTCTAGAAAAGAAACTCAAACCATTAGCCCCAATATTGGCACTGGTAGATTTAAGCATATGGGCCATTTTTTTTATTTCATCAAGGTTATTGTTTTTTAAAGCCGAACTCATTTTTTTCAAGATTGAGGGTGTTTCTTGTTCAAACATTTCAAGTAATTGCACAATTTCATCGCCCATAAATTCTTTGAGGTTTTCCAAAGCTTTTGTACTTAACCACTTTTGATTAATTGGAGTATCTGGATCCTGGATTTTTTTCTTGGTTTTTTCTTGCTTATCCTCAACAATATTTTCATTGTTTATAGAAATCGTTTCTTTCGATACAACAGTTGATTTTTCTGCATGACTATCCGCAGCATCCTTAGTCTCAGACGTTTGTTTTGTTGTGGTTGTCTTTTCTTCTTCAACTTGTGGGGTTTGAACTAGTGGATCCCATTTTTTTAGGGTTTTTTCTAAAATGTATCTGTTCAGTGGTTTTGACATGTAGTCATCCATTCCCGCATCAAGGCACTTTTCTCTATCCCCAAGCATTGCATTGGCAGTCATCGCTAATATTGGCGTCCTATTCAGCCCTGCTGCCATTTCATAATCCCTAATTTTAGCGGTACAGCGATAGCCATCCATCACTGGCATTTGACAATCCATTAAAATCATTCGGTATCTATTTAGTTTAACTTTTTCAAAAGCTTCTTGACCATTCATGGCAAAGTCAAAAGGGTAACCAATATATTGAATCAATTTTTCTGCAACTTTTAAATTAACTTCATTGTCTTCCACCAATAATACTTCTGGCAATAATGTTGACCTGTCTACCGTTTGTACTGGTCTTGACTCTTGCCTTTCAACAATTGAGCCTTCTGAAGCAAGGCTTTCTTCTTCCTCTACTTTTGCCTCAGGCTCTTTCGATAAAAAAGATATTTCAATGTTATTCAGTAACCTTCCTATGGATTCATCTTTAGATAATAATTTAATGCTAGAATTTTGTGGGATGCCTGCAATTTTATTGTTTTCAGACAAAATACAAGCAAATAAATTTGTCATTGTTTTGTCATGAACTAAATCATGACACAGGCTACGTACTTGTTTACCCGCTGTTTCAAAATCAACAAAAATTAATACGTTCTTTTGATTGGTGGACATTTTGACTATTGATGAGTATATCTCATAAGCTTGAGACATGCCCAAGGCTTTTTGAAAAGGAACATCTTCAGCTTGTAATTTTTGAGCAATTTTATTGAACAATAAAGGATTCGTGTTAACCAATATTGCATGAAAACCAGAAGCTTCAGTTACACCAGATTGCGTTTCTCCAACTGACTTAAGCAAAGGCAAATCAAAATAAAAGTTACTACCTTTTCCTTTTTTAGACTCAACATAAATCGTACCTTGCATTAAATCAACAATTTTTTTACTTATTGCCAATCCTAGACCTGTACCACCAAACTTTCGAGTACTTGAACCGTCTTCTTGAGTGAAAGGTAAGAAGATATTGTCAGAGGTTTCTTGATCAAGTCCTATGCCTTGGTCGATGACTTCAAATCTAATAATTTCTTTATTTGGAAAATCCTTAAGTTTTTTTGCCGTAATTGTAATAGTTCCTATGGTAGAAAACTTTATCGCATTACTGATTAAATTAGACAACACTTGTCTTAATCGAGTGGGGTCGCCACGCAACAAAGGACTAACATTCATGTGGACATCAACTTTAATTTTTAAATTCTTCTTACGAGCAGCTTGTATGAATGAAGACTTAACGGCTTTCATTATTTGTGGTACTTTTAGCCCCCTTGTTTCAACCGTCAATTTGCCCGCTTCAACTTTCGAATAATCCAACAAGTCATCAATCAGTTTTTGCATTTGAATGGCTGATATATGGGCAGTGCTGAGATAATCTCTCTGAAAATCAGAAAGCTCTGAATCCAGCAAAATGTCTAACAAAGGAATAATGCCATTCAATGGTGTTCGTATTTCATGACTAATCATTGCCAAAAATTCCATTTTTGCCATTTCTGCTGCAGATAAATCTATGTCATTTTGTTTTAATTTTTCTTGTAATTGTTTTATTTCCTGCAAATGACCATCTATTTCAGCAACATATTCAAGCTTGGAGGCTGTGGCTTTATCACCAGGCTGATGATTGCTTGATGGGGCTTCTTTTTTATAAAAATCATTGAGTAAAAATAAGGTAATGAATATAACCGCAACAACCGAAGCCACTTTAGCTGATGGAACCAAAATAAACAAAAGTAAAGAAATAAAAACTATTAACAATGGAGCGATAATAAAAAGACGCTGCTTTAAAGAGGTAAATAATAATAACGTCGCCATAACCAAAGTAACAAAGGTAAAAGCATAAGCCTCTGGATACAATTGCAAGTCTTTCCACATAAAGATGGCCCATAACAAGGTAGTTAGGGTCAGAGAGTTTAATTGTGAATTAGCTTTTTGGTCATAATTGAGCTTGTCCTCAATAATTTTTAATTTTAATAAAATAGGTATCGTACTAGAAACAACAGCCATTAATAATAAATATGAAAAATGTTTAGTCAATGTATGAATTAGAGCAACAATAAGTCCAACAAGAAAAAACTTGGCAACATTAGAATGTTGAACAAAATTAATTAATTTGTTTAGCATAGAGAAGTAAGGTAAGTTGTATAAACATAGTTATCTTATCAGAAAACTTAACAAAATGATAAAATAATATTCCCAAGAGTCATTTTCTCTGCTTTTTTGTTACTTTCCTAAAAACACAATCTTCGCAAGAGAATGTTTGCTTATAATAAAATATTGATGAGATGAAAAACAAAATGAAAAAAGGAGTGGAAATTATTTCATAACAAAGATAAAATCAATATATACCTACAACTTGGATTAATTTATGGATATTGCAGAATTATTGGCTTTTTCAGTAAAAAACAAAGCATCAGACTTACATTTATCATCAGGACTGCCTCCTATGATTCGAGTAGATGGTGACGTTAGAAGAATTAATTTGCCACCATTGGATCATAAAGAATTGCATGCTATGATATATGACATCATGAGTGATGGACAAAGAAAGGAATATGAAGAAATTTGGGAAATAGATTTTTCCTTTGAAATACCTGGTTTGGCAAGGTTTCGTGTCAATGCCTTTAACCAAAATCGAGGGTGTGCCGCTGTCTTTAGAACTATTCCCACAGAAATACTGACTCTGGAAGATCTTAATTGCCCACCAATTTTTAAAGACATCATCAACGTTCCAAGAGGCCTAATTTTAGTGACAGGGCCAACGGGTTCTGGTAAATCAACAACGTTAGCTGCAATGGTAGATTATGTTAACAAACATGAGCATGGCCATATTTTAACCATTGAAGATCCAATAGAGTTTGTCCACACCAGTAACAAATGCTTGGTTAATCAACGTGAAGTTCACCGTGATACCCAAAGTTTTGAAAATTCACTGAGATCCGCATTACGTGAAGATCCAGACATCATATTGGTGGGCGAATTACGTGATTTAGAAACCATTAGATTGGCATTAACCGCTGCAGAAACTGGCCACTTAGTCTTTGGAACACTACATACAAGTTCTGCAGCAAAGACCATTGACCGTATTATTGATGTATTTCCTGCTGGTGAAAAACCAATGGTGCGTTCTATGTTATCAGAATCACTTCGCGCAGTCGTCGCTCAAACCCTGTTGAAACGAGTAGGTGGAGGCCGTGTTGCTGCGCATGAAATAATGGTTGGAGTTCCTGCTATTAGAAACCTAATCCGTGAAAACAAAGTGGCGCAAATGTACTCATCAATTCAAACCGGCCAAGGACATGGCATGCAGACTTTAGATCAGTGTTTATTAGATATGGTGAAAAAAGGCGTGGTCACACGACAACATGCTCAATCACGGGCCATGAACAAAACTGACTTTGATTAAATTACTAAGAGGAATTCATTATGGATTTTAACTCATATTTAAAATTAATGGCGCACAAAAAAGCATCTGATTTATTTATCACAGCAAGCTTACCACCTAGTATTAAAATACATGGTCGGGTCGTGCCCATCACACAATCACCCTTGTCAAAATCTCAAGCAAGAGATTTGGTTTTGGGCATTATGTCGCCTTCACAAAAAGAAGTATTTGAAAGAACCCATGAGTGTAATTTCGCCATTGGTGTGGCCGCGGTTGGCCGTTTTCGTGTCAGTGCTTTCTATCAACGCTCTGCTGTTGGCATGGTTATTCGCCGAGTAGAAACAAAAATACCAACTTTCGAATCACTAAATTTACCTCCTGTATTACAAGAGCTTTCATTAACCAAAAGAGGCATAATGATTTTTGTTGGTGGCACAGGTACGGGTAAATCAACTTCTTTGGCAGCATTGATTGGATACAGAAATATAAACACAACGGGGCACATTATTACTATTGAAGATCCAATTGAGTATGTACATGAACATCAAGGCTGTGTCATTACCCAAAGAGAAGTTGGTATAGATACTGAATCTTTTGAAATTGCCCTACAAAACACCTTGCGCCAAGCACCCGATGTCATCATGATTGGCGAGATTAGGACACGTGAAACAATGGAACACGCCATTACCTTTGCAGAAACAGGCCACTTTTGTTTGGCGACATTACATGCCAACAATGCGAATCAGGCACTAGATCGGATATTACATTTTTTTCCCGAAGACCGAAGAGATCAACTGTTAATGGATTTATCATTAAATATGAAAGCCATGATTGCTCAACAATTAATACCAACGCCTGATGGAAAGGGAAGAAGGGCGGCTGTAGAAATTTTAATTAATACACCATTGGCAAAAGAATTAATCCGTAAAGGAGCCATCCATAAGTTAAAAGATTTAATGAAAAAATCTACTAACCTGGGTATGAAAACTTTTGATCAGGCGTTGTTTGAACTGTACCAAGCGGGTGAAATTACTTATGAAGATGCATTGAGACATGCGGATTCAGCTAACGAAGTAAGACTTGCAATCAAGCTTTCTCAAGGAGGTGATGCCGACACATTAGCAGCCGGTCTTGATGGTATTGGTTTAATAGAAGACAAATAGAAATATCTAACCAAGTATTGGTGTCATGAAAGAAACAGCTTCGAGCAAAGAAAATTGGCGTTCTAAAATATTTAAAATCATTTACCATGCAGAAACCCCTGCTGGTAAATGGTTTGATATTCTTTTAATTTTTTTCATTGTTCTTAGTGTATTAACGATTATTCTTGATAGTGTCAATGAGTTGCACGTAGATTATGGTGGTTTTTTTTATATTTTAGAATGGTTTTTTACTGCGGTCTTTACTCTTGAATATATATTAAGATTAATTAGCATAAGAAAGCCAATAAAGTATGTTTTTTCTTTTTTTGGTATCGTTGATATCTTATCAATAATTCCAACTTATTTATCCTTATTTATTGCCGGAACACAATCTTTGCTAGTCATACGTATTTTACGAATATTGCGTGTGTTTCGAATACTGAAACTGGTTCAATATACAACACAAATGCAAATATTAACCAGAGCAGTTAATAATAGTCGACACAAATTGTTTGTCTTCTTCTTTTTTGTTATCACGATTTTAATCCTTTTTGGTTCATTGATGTATTTAATTGAAGGACCTAAAAATGGCTTTACCAGTATTCCTCACGGAATTTATTGGGCGGTAGTCACTTTAACAACCGTTGGTTATGGAGACATTGCTCCACATACTGTTTTAGGAAGAACGGTTGCCTCTTTTATTATGCTTACAGGTTATTCAATAATCGCTATACCCACTGGTATTTTTGCAGCTGAACTTGGCAAAGAAGCCAGTAGAAACAGGAAACTATCTCGTCAATGTGAAGCTTGTGGTTTAGTTGGACACACTCAAAATGCTAGCTATTGCAGAAAATGTGGTGAAGAATTATAAACAAACGCCCTAATGGTTTTAAAACCAAAGCTTCAGATTAGTCATAGGCAATTTGAATCAGGGCATCGCCACGATT
>Ga0256845_1003271_pt1 | contig 11111 bp, 8 predicted proteins | sample RiftiametaG_FD_189101 | JGI IMG/M metagenome (GOLD analysis project Ga0256845, IMG submission 189101) | Tube worm associated microbial communities from hydrothermal vent at the East Pacific Rise, Pacific Ocean - Riftia | ecosystem: Host-associated > Annelida > Integument > Unclassified ... | reverse complement strand
TCAAAACAAACCTAATTCAGAAAAGGGGAATTGGATATTGGAGTAACTAAAAAAAGAATTCATTCTTTTACATATTAAAAACTATGGATTTTCAATCCATAGTGGTTTATTTATTTGAAATTGGTCGTTATGAGAATAATGAAGAAGTGTTAAAAATCTATAAAGGCACAGTGACTTTATTCAGATAATTCTAAAAAACTCCTTATCTTAGCTGCATGAAACAAGCTGTAGTAAAAAAAGGAAAAGTTATCGCACAAAACGTAGCTACTCCAAATGTGAGTAAAGGTAGCGTGCTGATAAAAGTGCATTACAGTTGTATTTCTGCAGGAACAGAAATGACAAGTGTAAATACTACGAAAAAGTCATTGATAAAAAGAGCTATGGATTCACCAGATGAGGTGAAAGAAGTGCTTAATTTCGTTAAAACTAATGGGATTCAAAAAACAATTCAGAAAGTAAGAGGTGTAATTGATGGCGGAAAACAAACGGGTTATTCTGTTGCAGGAGAAGTAATAGCTGTAGGAAATGGAGTTGAAAATCTTCAAGTAGGAGATAGAGTTGCTGCTGCTGGGGCAGGAATAGCAAATCATGCAGAATATGTAGATGTTCCAACAAATTTGGTAATGAAAATGCCTAATGAATTGGATTATAAATATGCCTCAACGGTTACTATGGGCGGAATTGCTATGCAAGGAGTTCGTAGAGCAGATTTAAGGTTTGGTGAAAGTTGTGTAGTTGTAGGAGCAGGAATACTTGGCTTATTAGCATTACAAATGTTGAAATTAAGTGGAGTTAGAGTAATCGTAACTGATTTAGATGAACATCGTTTAGCATTGGCAAAAGAATTAGGAGCTGATCTGTGTATTAATCCTACCAAGGAAGATGCAGTAAAAGTTGCGAATAGTTTTTCTGGTGGTTATGGAGTTGATTGTGTATTGTTTACTGCAGCAACATCGAGCAGTAAACCTTTGTCAGACTCATTTAAAATGTGTCGTAAAAAAGGGAAAGTAGTGTTGGTGGGAGTAGTTGGGATGGAAATCAACAGAGGGGATATGTATGCCAAAGAATTAGATTTTCAAATATCTACCTCATACGGACCAGGAAGATATGATAGCAATTACGAAGAAAAAGGAATGGATTACCCATTGGCTTATGTTCGTTGGACAGAGAATAGAAATATGACAGAATATCTTCAACTATTAAGTGAAGATAAAATAAAAATAGAACCATTAGTTGATGCCGTTTATGGTATTGAAAAAGTTGAAGAAGCTTTTGCGAGTTTAGATGCTGAAGGACAAAAACCAATTATTGTTTTGTTGGATTATAAACATTCATCAAACGATAAAAAAGTTGAGATAAAAACAACTCCAGTTAATAAAGAAACGATTAATGTTGGAATAGTTGGTGCAGGTAATTTTGTTACAGGGATGCATTTACCTAACATGAAAAATCTTGGCAATAAATATTCTTTAAGAGCGGTAATGAACCGAACAGGGTTTAGTGCAGATGCTGTTGCAAAACAATTTGGTGCTGATTATTCAACAACCGATTTTGAAGAAATTATCAATGATAAAGACATTGACTTGATCATGATCACAACTCGTCATGATAGTCATGCAGATTACGTGTTGAGGAGTTTGAAGGCCGGTAAACATACTTTTGTTGAGAAGCCTTTAGCGATTAATCAAGAAGAGTTAGATCAAATAAAAGCATTTTACAATTCTGATGTGGCGAATAAACCTGTTTTAATGACTGGGTTTAATAGACGTTTTAGTCAGTTTACAACTGAAATTAAAAAGCATACCGATAAGCGAATTAACCCTTTGTTTGTTCATTATAGAATGAATGCAGGTTTTATTCCGTTAGATACATGGGTACATGAACATGGAGGGAGAATTATTGGTGAAGGTTGTCATTTAATTGATTTGATGACTTCATTAACGAACTCTAAAATAAGCTCTATTAGTTATGAAAAATTATCACCTAATAATGATAAATTTTCGCAGCAAGATAATGTCGCTATGGTTTTGAAATATGAAGATGGTTCGGTTTGTACGATTCATTATTTTGCATCAGGAAGTAAACAACTCTCTAAAGAATATATGGAAGTTCATTATGATGAGAAAACCATTGTTATGGATGATTATAAAACGTTAAAAGGACATGGAGTAAGTCTTAAAGAGATTAGTTTAAGCAGAAGTAGTAAGGGGCAAAAAGAGGAGTTGGAAGCACTGTATGAGACCTTAAAAGGAAATAAAAAAGAATGGCCAATATCTTTAGAAGATATGATTCAGACTACTGAGGCTACATTTTTAATAAATGAAAATTAGATATGAAGGGCAAAAAAATTTTAGTTACAGGAGCAGATGGTTTTATTGGGAGTCATTTAGTTGAGGAACTTATCAATCAAGGTCATCAAGTTAAAGCATTTTGTTTGTATAACTCCTTTAATTCTTGGGGGTGGATAGATAGTTTGCCCGAAGAAGTAAAAAGTAAAATCGAAGTTTTTTCAGGTGATGTTCGTGATCCTAACGGTGTTCGAACAGCAATGAAAGGATGTGATATTGTTTTTCATTTAGCAGCATTAATTGCAATTCCTTATTCTTACCATTCACCTGATAGCTATGTGGATACGAATGTAAAAGGAACCTTAAATATTTTACAAGCAGCTAAAGATTTTGGAGTAGAAAGAGTTTTAGTGACATCTACATCTGAAGTTTATGGTACAGCTCAATATGTCCCCATTAATGAGGCTCATCCAATGCAACCACAATCGCCATATTCAGCATCTAAAATTGGTGCAGATTGCATGGCAGAATCTTTTTATAGATCGTTTGATTTACCAGTGACTATTGTTAGACCTTTTAATACGTACGGACCAAGACAATCGGCTAGAGCAATAATTCCTACAATAATTACTCAGTTATTAAATGGATATGAAGAAATTAAATTAGGTGACTTAACACCAACTAGAGATTTGTTATTTGTTAAGGATACAGTAAAAGGGTTTATATCTATCGCTAATTCAACGGATTTAATAGGCGAGCATTGCAATATTGCTACAAACTCAGAGGTAAGTATGCAAGAAATAGCAGATACAATTGTTAAACTGATTAATCCTCAAGCAAAAATTGTTCAGGATGAAACTCGTATAAGACCATCTAAATCAGAAGTTTTTAGACTTTATGGGGATAATGCAAAAATTTTAGAAAAAACAGATTGGTCTGTTGATTATAGCTTGGAGAAAGGTTTACAGGAAACAATAAACTGGTTTTCAGATAAAGAGAATTTAAGACAGTACAAAGCAGGAATTTACAACATCTAAAACATGAATGTTCTACTCATAGGAGATTCAGGTTTAGTCGGTAAAAGGTTAAAAGGTTATCTAGTCGGACAAGGACATTATGTTACTGGAGTTTCACGTTCGAGTTCGGATATTGCTATTGATTGTGTTTTACCGTTGACTAAAGATGCAAAAAATATACTGGGAAGTTGCAAGTTTGATAGTGTTGTTTTTTCCGCATTTAGAATTCCCAAGAATAAAGAAAATGATAATGATGTTTTGTTATCAGAAAATCTAAAAATAATAGCATGCGTTAAAGAGATTATTGATTTAGTTAATCCAGAATCAGTAATCAACTTGTCATCAATGGCGGTTTACCCGAATATGAGCGGTACCTATTCAGAATCTTCAGAGGTGAACCCTGAAGTTAATTGGAATAGTAATTATGGACGCTCAAAGTTAAGTTCCGAAGAAGTATTAACAACATTATCTCAAGAGAAAAGAATTAGTGTAGCACATTTAAGGGTTACACAATTAATAGATGAAGAAGGGAGTGATTTACTTCAAAAAAATTTTGATGAAGAGTATGATGTAAATAAGCAAATAACAGTATTTGCAAATGGAGAAAGAGAATCTAACTTTATAACGCTTAATTATTTGTGTGAGGTAATAGAGTTGGTTATGATTAAGAAGTTAAATGGGATTTATAATGCAGGTGACCAACAGATTAACTACTTAGATTTTGCAAAAAAGTATATACTTAGAAAAGGAGGTGATCCATCACAAATTAAATTAGTTGATAAAGGATATAAAACAAAAGTAATTATAGATTGCTCTAAGCTTAAAGCGGATTTAGGCTATTAATCTTTTTTGTAATAGAGGTATAAATGATCGAATAGTGGTATTTGGTTTATAAAAGAAGAGTCTATTATAAACATAAATAAAGAAAATGCTTTTCCCAATACAGGCACAGCTTTAAAAGGATTAATTAAACCACCAGAAGAACTATAGCTTTTAACTAGTTTAAAGTCAGAATCCTTTGTTACAATATCATTTAATACTTTTTTAGAGTAGTAATTTAAATGTTCAGGAGGTGTAAACATATGCCATTTAATCCCGAAAGTATATAAGAACTTTTCCTTTAAGCATTCATGCCAAGGAACTAGAATCACTAATAAACCATTCGGTTTTATTAGCTTTTTGAGTTGATTAATTAAAGGGACTGGGTCTACAATGTGTTCGAGTAGAGCATAACAAGTTACAGCGTCATATTGGTCTTTAAAATCTATATTCTCTACAAAATCAGAATAAACAGTAAGTTCTCTTTTTTCACAAACTTCTGCATATTGTTTAGAAAGTTCAACGCCTTCTTTTTTTGTGTTTTTATCAAAATGCATTAAAAAATCTCCAGTTCTACAACCAATGTCGAGTACAGAACCTGGATTTTTCCCTAAAAGGTTAGCTATTATTTTTGTCTGATGATTCCACATTTTATTTTTCTTAAAGGGAGCGGAAAGCATCTCTTGGTATTTTTTAGAAGCAAAATCTTCATATAATTTGTCTAATGATACGGTGTGTTCTTCTGGGTTGAAAAACTTACTGTTACATGTTTTACAGTGATAAAGTAAAAATGTTTTGTCAAAATAAGGAGAAGAAATAGGCTTTAATACTTTTATATTCTCAGAAGAACAAAGCCTACATTTCGTTAATTTATCTGTCATTAGTCTAATTTTTTCAAATATAAATTTAAATAATTGGTTATTGTAGCTCTTAGATAATAATATTAAAGAATTGAAGTTTTATTCTTATAAAAATGATTAAAATTGTATGAATTATTGAGCTATGAAAGCAGTTATTTTAGCAGGAGGATTAGGGACTAGATTACGTCCTTTTACAGAAATTATACCTAAGCCCTTACTTCCATTAGGTGAAAAGTCATTATTAGAAATACAAATAGAGTTACTTAAAAATAATGGTTTTGATGAGATTTATTTAGCGGTAAATTATAGAGCTGATTTTATTGAAGCTTATTTAGGTGATGGAAGTAATTACGGAGTAAAGCTTCATTACAGTATCGAAAAGAAGCCTTTAGGCACATGCGGACCGATTACATTGTTGAAAGAGAAGTTGAAGGACGAACCTTTTTTATTGATGAATGGAGATATTTTAACAAAAGCTTCATTTAGAGATATATATGAGCATGCACTAACGTTTGATGATTCTGATTTTACAATAGTTACAAAAAAAATTATCACACCATTTAGGTTTGGAAATATTCAGTCTGAAGGTGATTATGTTACATCTGTTGAGGAAAAACCAGATTTAGAGTTTGAAATTTTAGCAGGAATGTACATCATTAAGCCTGACTTATTTAATATTATTCCAGATGATACGTATTTCGGTATTGATGATTTGATTCATTTAATGATTGAAAAGAAAAAACCTATTACAAAATATGTGCTTAAAGAATATTGGTTAGATATTGGTGTTGTAGAAGATTACGAAAAAGCTAAGGAAATCTATAAAGAACATTTTTCTAAACCTTAAAAACTCTTCCTATCCAAAATCCTTATAAAATATTAATGTATGGCCCAGCTTATGGTCATAATATTGAAACTTTTATAGCGTATTTTCAGCATCATAATAACAAATATGATGTTGATTTTGTTTATACCGGAGATGATTTATTTGCTAGAGATAAAAAGTATTCTGCTCTCAATTTTATTAAAATAGCACTTTACCCTAATTTAATTATTAAACTGATTTTTCTAATAAGGAAGAGGCCAGATTTGATGTGGGTTCATGCAAGTAATATTTATTATTTATTATTTTTAAATTTTTTTAGAAGTAAAAAAACAATTCTGAATATTAATATTTGGAGTGAAAAAATTCCTCGTTTAGCAGCTGGTAATTCTTTTAAAGGAAAGCTTTGGAAATACATTTTGGGAAAGGCCGACTATGTGCAGTGCAATTGGTATGGAACCCAAAAATTGATAAATGAAATTGTTGATTCAAAGACTGTTGTTTTTCCATGGGGTTTGCATGAAGATTATTTTAATGATACGAATAAAGCAGTGAGTAAAATCGCTCAAGATTTTATAGAAGATTTACCAAAAGATAAGATAAAGTTTTTTTACCCTAAATCAATCACATTTGCTAGTGACCATACTGCTGTTGTTGATGCAGTTTATGAATTAGTTCAAAAACAGACAACAAACTTTATCGTTTATTTTTGGATGGGAAATATTTTAGATAAAAAAATGGAGCTTACGCTTAGAGCGAAAATTTCACAGCTAAAACTTGATGATTATATCAGGATTGAACAGCATGATTATATCTCTTATAGTGATATTAAATATGTATGGAGTAGGATGGATGTAGGGATGCAAATAGCAATATTCGATCAATTTTCAACTTCAGTAATAGAGCCAATGTTGATGAAGAAGGAGCTGATAATTACCAAAATAGATCCATATATTAAGTTGAATGAGTTATACCCTAATATCTCGTTAAAATTAATAGAAAGAAATGCTGTAAACATTTCAAGAGAAATGAATAATTACATTTTAGGCGAAAAATCAAGTGATATAATTCTTAATGATAGAGCTCGAATGGTGGAGGAGGAGTTTAACTTTAATGAAAATCTGGAAAAAATGTTGTTATTTTATGAAGGGTTAACAAAAAATAAAAGTTGAAAGGAGTAATTAAAGATATCTACGGTAAAGGTTTTTTCCATTTGTTTTCAGCAAACTCTCTAATTCATTTAATTGAATTTGGATCTCAACTATTTATTGCGTGGATTTTATTGGCAGATGATATTGGTAGAATTAAATCTTTTCAATCTTTTGCAGCAATTGCGGTAGTCATTTCAGGTTTTGGATTTAATACATCTGTATTGAAATTATGCTCAGAAAAGAAAACTTCGTTATTAGAAAAACAAGCCTTGTTTTCGTCAGCTGTAAAAGTCACCTTGTCGGGGAGTGTATTAGTCCTGCTAATTATTTTTATTTCATCAAGCTTTGGTTTGATTTCTAATGATAGTATCGTTAATAAATTATTTATTTATTATGCGTTGTCTGTTCCTTTGGTTGCGCTTAATAATTTGATGATCGCTTATTACCAAGCATTAAAAGCTTTTAAGAAAGTGTCTTTATTATTGGTTTTTGCAAGGATTGTTCATGTTGCCATTATCATTTTTTTAACCTATTTATATGGTTTGAATGGTTTTGTTTTGGGAATTATTATAGGGTTTTTAATGAGTTCTATTCTTTTGTTTTCTAAAACTGAATTTATGGAAGGATGGAAGATCGTTGAAGCAATTCATTATAAAAAAAATTGGGAGCTAGCTAAGTTTGCATTTTTAGGTAATGGAGTTAATATGATAACATTGTATTTGGATATTTTTCTGTTGAACCACTTTATTCATGATGCCGAAGAGTTCGGTTATTATGGTTTTGCATTAACTTTAATAGCTGGTTTGAGAATTGTAACAACAACAGTTCAACAATTTGTAACGCCTTTCTTTTCTGAATTTTCGAGTAATTATGAGCAATCAATTAAAGCATTTAAAAGGTCAAACAGAATATTTTTATTAGTTATTACTGGTACAGCAATACTTGCAGTTTTGACTATTCCGTTTATAGTTAAATTTGTTTTTGCTGGGAAATATGATAGCTCAATATTTTATTTTCAGGCCTTAACATTGGCTTGGTTAATTAGGAGTTCTGTTTCTTTAAAAGGACCTTTTTTATTGGCTTACGGATATATGAACGTTAACTTTTACAATGTTTTAATTGTATTTGTTATTTCAATAATACCAGCTTGGTATTTAATTAATACTTATGGAATAATAGGAGCGATTTATTCACAATTATTTATATCAATATTACTTTTATTGGTAGTCCAAGTGAGTTTTCAACGGATAATGAAGAAGATAAAAACGGAAAATAATAAATAGATCATTTATCATCTTCCATCCCTGGTAAATCTTTTTTCATAATGACCATAATTAGTAAACCTAATACCATTAGTACAATCAAACTAGAGGATACTAGAGATATTTTACTTCCAATGTAATGTGATTTAGGATGAAACTTAAATGTAATTTCATGCTGTCCTACAGGAATTTTCATCCCTCTTAGTAAATAGTTTACTCTAATGAATTCTGCTTCTTTTCCATCAACGTAAGCTTTCCAGTCTACATTTCCTTTGTACCATATTTCAGAAAATACTGCAAAATTTTCAGTAGTAGAATTAGAATTATAAACCATGTTGTCAGGATGGAACGAGCTTAAACTTATGGTGTTTTGATTAGTGTTGTTTGGAGTGATACCTGTAACATAATTTTTAAAACTCTGATCAATAATAACAGTATTTTTTGAATTGAAATCATTCATTTTAGCCATTTCCTCATCGGCATTTTTAGCCCAATTAATTTCATTAACAAACCAAACAGATCCGTTAGCATCTGGGTTTTGTTGTGCTATTTCTTGCCCTGGTTGCCCAGTAATAAAGTATTTAGCATTTAGCATATTAAATACATTCATATTGCCTTTAGAAAGGTGGTGCTCAATTAAATCTTGGTAACGAGATAATTTTACAGAACTATAGCCTCCTACAGACTTATGGAAGTATGAAGGTGTTAGTTCGTTAAAAGAGTTTACAGCAGCATTAAAAACTCTATAATTAACTTCCTTGTCATTTAAAATCTGTTGATCTGCAGCAGTAGGAATGATTGATTTTTCATAAGATTTAGCTTTGGTAAAATCATCGCTATTTAAAAAGCGTTTTCCAACCATCCACATATCACCAATAATAACAATAGTAATTATAGAAATACCTAGGCTTAAGCTTTTAAGTTTATTGGTGAGCACTGCCCATAACGTTCCAAATATTAAAGTAATAACAGCAAGTGTTCTTAACGAGTCACTCTTAACTAAGTTTATTCTATCCTGTATAACAGAATCCATTGGGAAACCATTTTGAGCTAATTGAGAATCATAAGGGCCATTAAAATCGAATAAACTACTTCCGAATAGGTAGGTGATTATTGAAACCCCACCTAAAATTCCACCAGAGTAAATTAATGCTTTTTTAAGTTTAGCTGTATCATATTCTTTATCGTGGATTATTTTTAATCCCATCATTGCTCCAAAAGTTACAGCAATCATAGTTAAACTTAGCCACATAGATGGCGTTCTAAATTTATTATAAAGAGGTAAGTTGTTAAAGAAAAATTCGTTTACAATTAAGAAATCTCCTCCCCATGAAAAAACAATAGATAAAAGGGTCGTTCCGAGCAGTATCCATTTAAAATTACCTTTATATAAGAATAACATTAGAAGGAATAAGAAGATAAGTCCTGCACCTAAATAGGAAGGGCCTGTTGGAGTGCTTTGAGTTCCGTAATACATCGGAATTCCTTTTAAGTAGTTCTTTATTTGATTTTTAGGTACTCCTTTTCGTGCAAGTTCATCATAAGTTTCAGATCCTTTTTCTAAACTAGCTCCAGGAGCATAAACTCCAGGAATTAATAAATTAATTGTTTCTGCAGTACCATAACTCCATGACATAGCATAATCTAAATTGAGACCATCACCAACTTGTTCCACTTCTTGGGTAAGTTCAGATTTTCCATTTCTGGTAGATGAAAGCCCATAATCATAAGTAGTCCAAAGTAAAGTAATGTTAGGTAAAACTCCAAGTAATCCAAAGCCTATTAAAATAACAGTTCGTTTTAAAAAGGTTTGAATTTGTTTGTCTTTATAAGCGTGAAATAACTTAACGAAAAATAAAATAGCGATAAAAAAGATAGAGTAGTATATAATTTGAATATGACTAGCCATTATTGCTAAGCCTAAAAATAGGCTTGTTAAGACACCTCCTAAGAGCCACTTTCCTTTGTAAGCGATTAGTATTGATGCGATAAGTGGAGGGATGAAGGCGATGGTAATCATTTTTGTAGAGTGACCAGCTTCAATCGATAGTAAAAACCACGTGGATAAGGAGAAACTGATAGCACCTAATAGCCGAATTCCTATCGGATAACCAAGAATAGATAAAGAAATGTAAAAACCTAGCATTAGCATCAATGAAAGCCACAAACTTTTCGGAAGTAATTTACTTGTTTTATAAACCCAAAGTAATAAATTTTCATTTACAGAATAAGCAACCTGAAAAGCTGGCATTCCTGAAAATATTCTACTTGTCCAGAGTATTTTATCACCTTTTTCTTCATAATCTTTTACTTCTTTAGATGCTGCAACCGCACTAATTTGATCGTGACTTAGTATTTTTTTTCCTTGCGTTTCAGGGTAGAAATATGCTCCTGCTACAATAAGTAGAATAAAAAATGCAATAATATGTTGAGTGTATTTATTTTGAATAAGATTCATAAAAGCAACTTATAAATGTGTGAACGTTAAAAGTAATGAGTTTAAATGAAAAACTGATAATTGGTAGTAATAAAATAGTTAGAATTTGTAAGTTAGCGGATATATGAGGAACTCAATTATAAAAAAAATAAGTAGACTACTTTTTGTGGGTTTAGTACTTGTTTGCGTTTTAGATGTTTTTTCTCAGTCTCATGTTTACAAATACTATGGAGTTGATGGTAAAATATGGATTGGAACAAAAGATGGAGTGCGAGTATTTAAGGATGAAAAAATATCCAATCCGTTTAAAAAGAATAAATTTTTATCAACTGCTATTACAAGTATGGAGATGTTGGATAAGGATATGATTTTAATTGGAACAAAGAGTTATGGATTGTTAATCGTAAAAAATGATTCTGTTGTAGGCATAATAAATGAAGAAAATGGATTGGTGA
>Ga0256845_1003270_pt1 | contig 11114 bp, 11 predicted proteins | sample RiftiametaG_FD_189101 | JGI IMG/M metagenome (GOLD analysis project Ga0256845, IMG submission 189101) | Tube worm associated microbial communities from hydrothermal vent at the East Pacific Rise, Pacific Ocean - Riftia | ecosystem: Host-associated > Annelida > Integument > Unclassified ... | reverse complement strand
AAATGGAAAATATTTGCGAGTTTGGAATCTTGATTCTGAATTCTGGTTTCTTTAGTTACATATAAAGAATGCGTCCGCAGTTTTCGCATTGGGTGACTTCTTTCGCTGCCTGCACGCTGATCATGGTGGAGGGGATGAGTTTCATGTGGCAGCCAGAACATTGGCCTGTGCCGGCGGATACCGCAGCATCGCCGCCTTTGGACTTCATTAGCCGATCATAGAGGGAGACTAGCTCTTCATCGATGCCGGAGGCGAGCGATTTGCGCTCGGTGGCGACTTCTTCTTTTTGCTTTTGGCATTCGATTAAGCGTTGGGCGAGAAGTTCTATTTCCTCGTCCACCCTACCTTGCGTGAGGCTGAGGGCGGCTTTGGCCTTGTCTTGAATAGCGCTGAGGGTGTCAGCCTTCTCCATGAGTTCAAGTTCGCTGGTTTCATAGTTGTCGACTTCTTCGGTGTAGCGGATGATCTCGTTTCCTAATGCGGTAAACTCATCGTTTTTCTTGGTCTCATATTGCTGCACCTTGAGTCTGGCGAGGGTGCCTTTGCGCACCCCGATATCGAGTTCGATGCTTTTGATGGCCATTTCGTTTTCTTGAATCGCGGATTTAGCCGCAGCCACGGAGGCCAAGTCGCTGGCGAGACGCTGTTCGGCGCGCGCCTTGTCGACTGGGATGCGTTTGAGGTCGGTTTCAAGTTTAAGGATGCGTTGATCGCGGTCTTGGAGGACCAGTAGGGACTCAATTTCAGAAAGCATGATGTGGGTTCTACCCCTTCCAGGCCTCAGGGGCAAGCGTAGGTGATGAGATAAATGCAATTTTTCTGAGTATGGGTTTTTCGTAGTAGCCAAAATCACAACGAACGGATAGAATCTGGATGTCGCTCAGGTGACGAGTGACGGTAAATAACTTTACAAACGATGAAAATTGAATGCCCCGAGTGTAGCCAGAGATTTGATGTGACCGAAGAGTTCATGGGTAAAACCGTGGAGTGTGGCTCTTGTGACAACCGCTTCAAGGTGACTGATGATGTGGAGGTTAAGGATAAGGTGAAATTTTATCCAGGTGAGAAACATGGCGCGCATCTGGAGCGTTTTGCCAGCTCTCGTGCCAGTGCCGGGGCCGCAGCAGCTTCATCTTCTGCAACGGTGTCTGTGGGATTTTCCGAGGCGCACTACCAGCCTGATGTGGATATCGCTCGCATTGGCCCACCCCGCCCAGCCCGCACCATCGCTGCGATAGTAGGGGTGTGTATGATGCTTGTCGTGATTGTTGTTTTTTTGTTCGCCGGCGGCATGGAAGGGTCGATGCGTGATATGGAAACGAGTAATCGTTTCATCTTGGTGGGCTTCACGGCTATTCTTGGGTGCTTTCTTGTTTTTTACGGGACGGCTCAGAATAGAGCGAAGGGTATGATTGTGTGTTTGCTCCTGGGCGGTGGGTTGCTGGCGATGCCTGTTGTTTTTCCCGGTAATCCGCTCGTTGTCTCGGGAGGCGGCAGCGCAGAGCCATCCTTAGTCGAGGATGTGGCAGTCTCGGGCTCACCTGAAGTGAGCGAGAAAGAGAGCTATCTCGAAGAAATTGGTTATTTTCCCGTGGCCGAGGCCTTGGAAGTTTATCCTGATACGTCGGTGGTGGCGGTATTCGTTCGTAATGCTAGCCAGACGGTTAGGGGGAGGGTTTCTGATTACCTCTATGTGGAAACCGGCAAGCTGAGTCGTGCCACTTCTTATAATCGTGGTGATATGAGCGATTCCGATCTGTATGGGTTGATTCTGATGGTGAAGCAGAAGAAAAGCATCGATGAGATTGCCATTCTCTGCAATCGGTTTGGTGAGGTGAATAAAATCCACCACGAATTACGTGTGATTGATGTTACGGTGCAAAGATCGAAAGTGATTAGTCTAGATCCTGAAACATCACTGGACCCCAATAGCCGGGAGTTTTTCCGTGAGCAATTAAAAGCGCTGCGGAGCTTTGATCCTGCTGTGAATATCAAGGCCGCTAAGCGCTTGGCGGGTTCCGAGCCGAAGGTGCTGCGGGATGATATTGCAAAGCAAATGGTGCAGATGCTGCCGATGAGTCAAAACGAGCTCAAGCTCGAGCTCATCCATGCGCTCCAGGTGTGGTCGAAACCTGGAGATGGGGCTGCGCCGGTTGTGTTGGAAGCGGTGCAAGTGCTTCATCAAGTTGGTTTAGTGAGTAAGCCCGCCATGAGTTTTTTGATTGATCGGCAGGTGAATGGCTCTGAACTTATTCTGATGGATCTCTGGAACGGTGATCCGGCGGCTTGGTCGGATCATGTCCAGCGTCTCGGAGAGGGGGCTCAGGTTTTGTTGCTACCTCTTCTCGAGGAGATGGATGCGGTGCATATTGTGGCCGCTGCGGATATTCTTGGCAAAGTGGGTGCTGCGAGCTCCATCCCTTATTTAGAGTCAGTTAGCGAGAAACAGGAAGAAGGCGGGCAAAAATCTTTGAAAGCTGCCATTGACGAAATCAAAAAGCGCTCCTAGTCTGCCGCTCGTTCCGGGTAAGCTGGAATGATTTCCCCAAAGCCGCCGTGGCGGAATTGGTAGACGCGACGGATTTAAAATCCGTTTGTTGGCAACGACAGTACCGGTTCGATTCCGGTCGGCGGTATGGGGAATTACTTATAGAATAAGGGCTGCAATCAATATGAATGCAGCCTTTTTCTTTTTCTGTTTTTTTGTCGTTCTGGCCCGTGCGTGCCTATTCTGTGTTACAAATCGTTACAAAACAGTTATGGTGTTTTGTTGTTAGTCGGTTCGAGATCCACTCAAGCATTTCACGCTTCATTCCGAAAGCAGAGCAATCCTCGATGTTTGCCCACAAGATAAATCCATAGTCGTATCACATCGCGCTTTCCTGTCCCTGTATGCGCTCAGAGCTCTTACACTGGGCAGATTTGTTTAGATTTTTCTTTCATTTTTAATAAAAAAATCACTAAACTGTAATTATCAGGTTGATGCCTCAAGGTAAGCAGGCTGGATGATCAAGTTATGGAAGCTCTGGAAGAAGTTGTCGGGTATAAATTCACCAATTCGCTGTTATTGGCGGAGGCCTTGACGCACCCTAGCTTGGCGTATGAGACGCAGAAACCCCGATTTGATAATCAGCGTTTGGAGTTCTTGGGTGATGCGGTGATCCAGTTGGTTTTGACGGAGATGCTGTATGAGATGTTTCCAGGTTTCAACGAGGGGCGTTTAACTAAGCTTCGGGCACGACTGGTCTCGGGTCAGGCTCTGTATGGATTTGCCAAAAGTATTAAGCTTGGCGAATATGTGATGATGGGTAAGGGGGAGGAGGCGACAGGTGGACGTGAGCGTGTTTCAACTCTAGCGGATGCCTTTGAGTCGCTCATGGGGGCGCTCTATTTGGATGGTGGGCTGAAGGAGGCTCGGCGAGCCATTAAAACTATTTTTTCTGATGCTATTCAGCAAGTGGCGGAGTCACCTGAGGAGAAAAATCCCAAAGGGCAGTTGCAGGAGGTGTTGCAGGCGATTGCGCAAGAAAGTCCCGTTTATGTGGTAATCAAGGAGAGTGGTCCCGATCATCAAAAGAGCTTTTATGTGTGTGTGGTTTGGAAGGATATAGAACTTGGGTGTGGCGAGGGGCATTCTAAAAAAGATGCTGAAATCAATGCTGCTCGGGAGGCTCTAGAAAAGCAGCTGTGGAACGATATTGCTATTTAAAAGGTGATGGGTGACTTGTTGTTAGGTGGTGTCGAGGCCGGAGGCACAAAGATGGTGTGCGCAGTGGCGAATGAGCCCGGCACGGTCATAGATGAGGTGCGCTTTCCCACCACGGGCCCGGATGAGACGCTGGCGCGTGTGAAAGAGTATTTTGATGGCGCGCAGAGGAAATTTGGGAGACTGGGCGCTATCGGTTACGGGACGTTTGGTCCGGCGGCGGTGACTCTGGGGCGGGCTTGTTACGGAACGATTTTACCGACTCCTAAGCCTGGATGGGAGGGCGCGGATGTGGTTGGGTTTTTAGAAAAGTCTTACCCAGGTGTATCGATCTCCTTTGATACGGACGTCAATGCCGCTGCAATTGGTGAGGGATGGGGCGGTGCTGCGAAAGGGTTGGAAAATTTTATCTACATCACCATAGGCACTGGAATTGGCGGTGGTGTGGTGATTGATGGCAAGGCCTTGAATGCGAATCCCCACGCTGAGATTGGCCACATGTTAGTGCCCAAGGTGGAGGGTGATGATTTTGAAGGTTGCTGTTCGTTTCATGGGGCTTGTCTGGAAGGCCTTGCCAGTGGTTCTGCCATGGGCGCGCGCTGGGGTGTCCCTGCGCCCGAGCTTGGCCCTGAGCATGAGGCTTGGGATTTGGAGGCTGCCTATCTGGCGATGATGGTGCAGAATCTGGTAGCGAGTTTCGCTCCTGAGCGGATCATTTTAGGCGGTGGGGTGATGGAACAGAAGTTTTTGTTAGCCAAGGTGCAGGAGAAGTATTACCAGAATGCCGCAGGCTACTGGCCAAGGGATGATTCGTTATTGGTGACTCCGGCACTGGGGAATCAGGCGGGAATTACCGGGGCGCTGGTGATGGCGGGGGCGGTGAGTGATTCAGTGATTCAGTGATTTACAGAATAACGGCTCAACCTCGCAGCACGGTGAGAATAGCGACTTTGGATGCGCCGTGATCGAGGAGGACTTTGGTGCATTCGTTGGCGGTGGATCCGGTGGTGAAGACGTCGTCGATGAGGATGATGGGTTTGTCTTCAATGAGGGAGGAGGTGCTTCGTTTGATGGCGAAAGCATTTTTGAGGTTTTTGAGTCGTTTGGCTCGGCTGAAGCGTGTTTGTGTCTGGGTGTTGCGGGTTCGGCGGAGGGCGTTATGAGCTGGAATGCCGGTTCTTGCCGAGAGGTGCTTGGCAATTTGCTCGGATTGGTTGAATTGCCGCTTTCTTTGTCGTTTCCAGAACAGGGGCACGGGGACGAGGAGTCCGGATGTTTGATAGGGGGCGAATCTGATGTCGGCCAGTGCTAGCTCTGCAAGGCGGGCGAGTTCGGGGGCGAGATGGATTTGGCGCAGGTATTTGAAATCGTGGATCAGGCGCCGACCTTCTCCTTCGCTGTGCAGGGCGGCACGGGCAAATTTAAAGCTGAGTTTGAGGTTGTGGCAATTCGGGCAAATGAAGGTGTCGGAAAATTGGCCGTTGTAGCACTCTCCGCATTGTTGGCAGAATGGGGCTTCGATGGTGCGGAGCTGAGTGATGCAGCTGCTACAGAGGCCTCGGCCATGGGTGAGGGCGCACTCGCAGATCTGGCAGGTCGCCGGGTAGAGGAAGTCGAGCAGTCTGGAGCTTAGGCTGGGCATGGTTTTTTTTACCACGAATCTAGCAGATCTAGCGAATCTTTTTTTTGCTAGGTTTTTGAGCTTGGGTTGCTGCCTGCGGCGCTGACCGCGAAAGGATGCGAAAGGATGCGAAAAGCGAGAAACTTGGGTTGAGTGCATTGTCTTGGTATTTGGAGTTTGGTATTTGGAGTTTTTATAAGGTTGATGCCTTGTCTCTTGATTCTTGCATGGTGGGTGAATTCTCTTTAGGTTTTGCCCATGCAGAAACATCAATGGCGTGACGGACTTGGCGAAGATCAAATGCTTTTTCGAGCGACGCACCACGGCGGAGAGTGGAATCTTTATTCCCAGTTGAAAGGGGATGAGGCGTGGACTCATCACGATCCGATTCCTGAAGAGCACTTGATCAAGCTCCGTGAGTTGATCTGGAACAAATACCAGCGGGGGCGCTGTCCGCATAAGTTTATTACCCAAATCGATAAATTGCTTGGGAAAGAGTAAATTTCTCAAATATTCGAATCAGAAAACCATTGCCACTTGGCGGTGGGGTGCTAAGAGTTCTGTCTCACCAGCTATGTCCGGAAAACTTACTTATAAGGAATCAGGTGTGGATACACGGGAAGCCGCAGCCCTCGTTGGCGATATTGGCACTCATGTCCGCAGAACGCAGAAGCAACGCCAACTTTTCGGCGCCTTCGGTCTTTTCGCAGCATGTTATGATCTTAGTGATTATAAACAACCCGTCATGGTTACAGGCTGTGATGGAGTAGGCACGAAATTGGAGCTTTTGCTCGAGCACGATCAACTTGAGGCCGCCGGTAAGGATCTGGTCGCGATGAGCGTGAATGATATTTTGACCACCGGAGGAGATCCTCTGTTGTTTCTCGATTACATCGGTATTGCCGCTCTCAATAAGCCGCTGATTACCCGCCTGATTGCGGGGATGTGTGATTACCTCGAAGATTGCGGCTGTATTCTTGCAGGAGGCGAAACCGCTGAGATGCCTGGGATTGTGCCCGAGGAGGTGGTTGAGCTTTCAGGATTCTGTATTGGGTGCTGTGAAAAGCCTGACCTCATTGATCCTACCCAGATTGCCACGGGTGACGTATTGATCGGTTACGGCTCGGACGGTCCTCACGCCAATGGTTGGAGTCTGATTCGCCGCGTGCTTGAGAAGCATGGTGATGCCTTTACCAAAGAAGATATCGTTAGCCTGTTGGCTCCTACTCGTCTTTACGATGATGTGGTGCGCGACATCAAAGCGGCTGGGGTGAAGCCCCGCGCTATGGCGCACATTACCGGTGGTGGGCTTCCTGAGAACTTGGAGCGACTTTTACCGAATCACGGCGCAGATATAGTGATCCCGAACTGGGACAATGCGGCGATGAAGAAGGTTTTTGAATTTGTGGATGCCGATGATAAGTTTAACACCTTCAACATGGGCTTCGGCTGGGTGGTGATTGTTTCACCTGAAGATGCCGACAAAATTATGTCCGCCGGAAATGGCGAGATGGTAGGCGTTAAAATCGGCACCATCTCCAACAATCACGGTGTGCGTGTCAGCATGGAAGACTAAGTTTCCGAGCACGAGCAACAGGAAACTGACAAACTGAAAACTGCCACACTAGCAAACTTCATCATCCATGAGCGATCCTCTTCAACACGAATGCGGCATTGCCGTTGTGCGCCTTAAAAAGCCGCTTTCTTATTATCAGGATAAATACGGGACTCCGACTTGGGGTTTCAATAAGTTGTTCCTCCTCATGGAGAAGCAGCGGAACCGTGGGCAGGACGGGGTTGGGATCGGGTGCTGTAAGTTGAATATGCCTCTCGGGCAGCCGTATATTTTCCGTCGGCGTGACGCTACCCGTGATTCCATGGGTTCATTGTTTCGCGGCGAGCTGAAGCGGTATAACAAGATGGTGCGCAGGGGGATCTTGGATCCTTCTAAGCCTGAGATGGTTAAAGAGAAGTTTGATTTTGGTGGTGAGGTGCTCATGGGTCACCTCCGCTACGGCACCTCGGGGCAGTTTGACTCTGGGTCATGCCATCCGTATTTACGCCGCAGTAACTGGCCCACCCGCACCTTGATGGTGATGGGTAATTTCAACATGACCAATGCCGGGGCACTGAACCAAAAGCTCATCGAGCGAGGTCAGCACCCGGTGTTTGGCACGGATACCCAGACGGTGCTTGAGGAGATGGGATTCCATCTGGATGAGCACCACACGGATCTTTACCACACGCTTCGGGACCGAGGGGTGAAAGGCAGTGATATTCCTCCGCTGATTTCTGAGCAGATTGATCTGCCGAGCATCATTCGTGAGTCGGCCGAGCCTTGGGATGGTGGTTATGCTATTTGTGGCGTGGTGGGCAATGGTGACATGTTTGTCATGCGTGACCCTCGGGGGATTCGGCCATGCCACGTTTATGAAGATGATGAGGTGATTGCGTTTGCTTCCGAGCGGGTGCCGTTGATGACGGTGTTTGAAGTGGAGAAGGATAAGGTGAAGGAGATGGAGCCTGGTTGTGTGACGATCGTCCGACGTGATGGTAGTCAGAGCACGCAGCGGTTTCATGATGAATGTCCGCCAAGTCCGTGCTCGTTTGAGCGTATTTATTTTTCCCGTGGCAATGATCCATCGATCTACCGTGAGCGCAAGGCGATGGGTGCCGCGCTTTCGGATCAAGTTTACAAATCGATTGGTGGAGATTTTGATAAGGCTGTTTTTTCCTTTATCCCGAATACGGCTGAAACGGCCTATTATGGGTTGATGGACGGGTTGCGGTTGCTGCGCAGGCAGCAGGTTCGCGCCAGCATTATGGATGCTTGTGCGGAGGGGATACTCACTGAAGAGCTTCTCGATAGCTTGATCATGCGCAACTGGCCACGCAGCGAAAAGGCAGTGCATAAAGATGTCAAGATGCGCACCTTCATCGCCCAGGAAAAAGGCCGAGCCCAGCTGGTGTCTCACGTTTATGATATCACCTACGGTTTGGTGAAGTCTGGCGATTCGTTGGTGGTGCTGGATGATTCCATTGTCCGGGGGACCACGCTCAAGGAGTCGATTCTAAAAATTCTCGCCCGCACCAACCCTCGTAAGATTGTTGTCTGTTCCACGGCCCCGCAGATCCGCTACCCGGATTGCTACGGCATTGATATGTCGGAGCTCGGGAAGTTTATTGCTTTCCAAGCTGCTGTGAATCTTCTCAAGCGGAGTGGTAAAGCTTACCTACTCGATGAGACTTATGATGCGTGTAAAGCGGAGCTTGCTAAGCCGGATGAGGAACGGATCAACCAGGTCAAGCGGATCTACGACGTTTTTACTGATGATGAAATTTCCACAGAGATCAGCCGCATGGTTTATCCTGAGGAGCTTGAGTGGTCCGGTGAGGTGGATGTCATGTTCCTGACGGTTGAAAACTTGCGAGCATGTATCAAAGGTCCATGTGGCGACTGGTATTTTACCGGAGATTATCCAACGCCTGGCGGCTTTGCCATTGTCAACCTCGCTTACGTTAAGTGGTTTGAAGGGGCTGAGGGGCGGAGTTACGATCTGCCTCTATGATTGGGCGGGTGTTTTTTACCGCGAATCTTGCGAATCGAGCGAATTCTTGGTTGGGGTGATTGTTTGAATTTTAATCACGGAAGATTCGGACTCTTTAGCTGGGCTACGAAGGGCGGCGAGGTTCATTGTATTGAACGTTTCTCCGAACCTTTGTCGGCAAGGCTACGGTGGCCAAAGGGCGACGGCCCCGTATGCTTGAGTAAAGAACGCATACCCCTAAAAATTGACAGACCCGCCAGCTCTGTCCGAAGACTTTGCTGACGGGTCTGTTCCCCCCCAAATACCGCTCATTGCTGAGCGATGGATTTATTGTGCCCGAGATCGCTGAATCGGCAAGGAAAAAGGGGATTTTTTTGATCTTTCAGAAGACGCACGTTTGTCATATCGAGCTGATCCATTGAAGGATGGTGCTTTGAAGGTATACTCCGGCATCAAGAAATTGATTAACCCAGTGGTGCCAAGTGAGGTTTCCTGGTGCTAAGCAGAGTAAAACGGAGAGGACGACGACATTGGCGAGGTAAATAATGACGATGGAGAAGAAAAATCCGTTTTCCTGGAGGTCTGGCTGGTCGCGCTGAATCATCCAGAACGTCCAAAGCAGGTGAAATGCCCAGGTAGCGCCGATGAGGCAATAAAGCCCTTCGGTGTGATAGGGGATTTTAATGAATAGGGCGATCACCGTGGACGCAAGTAGCGCCACCACTGACCAGAAGGGGATGAAGTAGGGGGAAAGCGCGATGATGACATTGCTTTTGTTGGTCATGATGTAGCCGCCGTCTGCGGTGACATGCATTCCGGAGACTTTACCTCCGCAGAGGTAAACAAAGATGACGTGGGTGAGTTCGTGCCCCAGAACATAGAAATAGAGGAACATTCGCTCGAGAAGGTTGGTGAAGAACCATCCTCCCATGAGAAACATACCTATCGAGAAATAAAGAAAATGTGGCGTGCGGATGAGATCGATCCAATAGGTCCGGGTGACTCCCGCCTCGGCATCGGTGACGTTAAACAATGCCATGGTTGCGACAAAGCAAAGCGGCAGTAGAGCTAGGGCGATCAGCCAGCGTAACATCCGCTGCGGTAGATTGAGCAGGGCTGCGCCATCGTCCATGGCGTCCGCGATGGCGGCTTGCACCGAGGTCAGTCCCATGCGTCGCCCCATTCGTCGGTTGGCCCGCTGTTTCGCCCGTGAGTTGGCGTCGTGAAACGCTTGGCGCAGGGACGGACGCCCCTCCCTCCGGCTATTGCGGGAGCGGGTGCGGGGTGGCCTTCGTTTGCCTGGGCGTTGCCTCGATCTCATGGGGTGAACGTTGTTCGGTGGGGGAGATCCTTAGCATTACTTAAATAAATGCTTTCTGCAACACTGAAATTGATTAGTGAGAGCTGGGTAGGTAGCGGTAATAAACTTCGAGCATCAGGGTGCAGAGGCAGGTGCGGTAGAGGATGCCTTCCTTGCTGTTGTTGGCGTAGGTGGCTCCGGCGGCATTGGGTTTGGCTCCGCCTCCGGGTTTTTTCCATGCGCCATTTTGATCTTGGTTGAGGAGGATTTGATCGCGGAAAATTTCATTGTATTGCCTCCATTGCTCGCCGCCGCGCTGCATCATGGCCTGGGAATGATAGTAGTGGGCGTAGAGGTCGCAGTCGGGGCCGTTGTAATCGAGCTTGGCGTGGGTCAGGATGTAGCGTGCGCCTTTTCTGACTTCGGATCGGGATCCTTTTCCCCACATCTGATAGGCGAGCATGCCGGCTCCGGTGAGACTGTGGTGGGAGGCGCTGCCGACGGCTGAGGTGCCGGTGTAGCCAAATCCTCCGTTGGTGGCCTGGCGTTGGCTGACGTAGGAGAGGGCTGATTTGATGCAGGGCTTCATGTTTGTAAACTCAAGTCCCGTCACTTTGCAGGCTTTAAGCGCTTGGATTTGCCAAGCGGCGATCGAGAGGTCGCCGCCGCGAGTGCTCGTTTTGTCATAGCTGTAGTCCCAGCCGCCGGAGCTGTGTTGGTGGTCGATGATCCACTGGCCGGCTTGTTGGAGCACCTCTTTGTGTTGAGGAATGGTGTAGCCGGATCTTTGGGAGAAGCTGTAGGCCTCGGCCAGTGCGTAGGTGGCGATGGCTTGTTCGTAGGGCCAGTGTTTATCTTTGGAGTGGGAGGTGAGGCGTCCTTGGTTTTGGCTGCCGATGTTGAGCAGGTAGATGATCCCTTTGAGGCATGAATCTCCGA
>Ga0256845_1003269_pt1 | contig 11114 bp, 6 predicted proteins | sample RiftiametaG_FD_189101 | JGI IMG/M metagenome (GOLD analysis project Ga0256845, IMG submission 189101) | Tube worm associated microbial communities from hydrothermal vent at the East Pacific Rise, Pacific Ocean - Riftia | ecosystem: Host-associated > Annelida > Integument > Unclassified ... | reverse complement strand
GGAGCCATCATCCTTCATGCCTATGATGACCAATCCCGCGCCATGGTTCTCCGGAAGATCGTTGGAGTACGCACACATCGCCTGAGCAACTTTGCTTCGCATACTGCCCGCAAAACTTTCTTTGCGCTCGACACGATCCGATTCCATGTCGAGGGCCAGGGCTACAATTTTCTCATTCGTCAGCATGGGTTCAATTCCTCAACACAAAGCTACCAGAATCAGCCTCGTCCTTCTCAAGGGCATCTTTGTCGGCCTTTTTGCGATTGCGCTCACGGCGGGTCTCTTCTTTGACGCGGATTTCGATGACTTCCCAGGCGAAGGCCGTCGCCGGCTTATCTATCATGATTTTCGCTTCCTTCTTGTACCGTGTTTCGCGCGCGTGAAACTACTCCATTAAAGGAAGCTGCCGGTCCAAAACCGAGAATTTTACCACAAGACCCCCTCATCGCCTGCGGCGTCCCGACGCATCCTGCGGAGAGGCGGCCTTCGCCTTGCGACTTTTGCGGGGCGTCTTTTGCGCAACAGTTTTACCACCCAGTGTCTTTGCCCACTCAACCTTTCGACCGCCGCCGTCACCAATGATTGCCCCAAACAACTCCCAGGTTCCGACAACACTATCCGGAACATAAGCCTTCGCCATCTTCGCATCATGTTGAGGATAAGCCCTCTTCAGAGCCGCCAAATCTCCCAAATAGAAAGCTTCCAATTCTTCAGTCGCCAGAACCAACTCAACGGGTGGACATTCATCTACCCCTTGAACAAGTTCTTCAAATTGAAGTCGAACCTCTCCGATTGAGTCAGCATCTGTATCCAAAACAACTAATATCTTCTCTTGAGAGCGGTCAAACCCCTTCGCCCAACCTGCGAGCTTGCGCGGCAATTGGTCAAGAAGCCCGCGTCTTCGCGGGTTCGGATTTTTCTTCATTGCACTGGCAAAGGTGCCTTTTCCTTGGTGGGGATGAATTTTCCACTTCAAGTCTGAATTGCAACGCGGTCCCCATCGATCAAAAAACTCCCTTTCAGAAGTGCCTTCGACCAACACATGCACCTTCATGCGCCGCCACCGTCAGTAAAATGTCGACTGTACCAAAGGGAACCCAAAGGAATACCCTCGTTCACGAGTTCTTGAACGTGGGGCATCTCTTGGGTGCATCGTACTCGGGTGTAACCGTCATCGCCTTTGTCAACAAACCAGACTTGCGAAGGTAAGAGCGCGTCCACAAAATAGGGGGAGTGGGTGGTCACCAAGATCTGAGTCGTCACCTTGGGGCTCTCCGCGTATTCATTAAGTTTTCGTGCCAGCTCCTCAATCAGCTCCACGTAAAGTCCGTTCTCTGGCTCCTCAATGCCTAAGAAGGGGCGCGGCTCGGGATCGGCAAGGAGCACGGCATAGGCCACCATCTTCAGGGTGCCGTCGGACATGCTGCTCTGAAAAAACGGATCGGAATAGCCGCGCTCGTCAAACTTGAGCAGCAATCGTTTGTCCTGACTCACCACAGGCGTAATTTTTTTGATCCCAGGTATTGCCGCAGCAATCTCCTTCAAGATCTTCTTAAACTCGTTAGGATACTGTCGTTTGAAATACTGCAGCACATTCCCCACGTTTGACCCTGTCCGGTCCAGCCATCGCTGAGCACCCGCAACGGGTAAACGGCGAGCCGCATCGGGAACGAAGTACGAAAGGTACCAATTTTCAATGTACTCCCTCACTCGCACAATTCGCGGATGTTTATCGAGGTTTCCGAGCGCCGCGATACCCAATTGACTCGTATCTGCGAGAGCCACCTTTTCAGAGTTCTTCGAATCTGCAGCCAAGCCGCTGTATGTTCCCTTCCATACCTTTCCCTTCCCGTTCATGAGTTTGAGAAAGTAATAGGGCTTTCCACGGTGTTCCCCTTTTCGACGTTGGCGCAGTGTTTCCACCCCTACCGACGGTACGCCGTCCTTCTCGCCGATGTGCACTTCATAGACGATTGGACGGTCGGCTGCGCCGTCGTCAAAGAAGAGTTCAAACTTGATAGGACCGGCCTCGCCTCGGGTAAGAAGCCTCTCCAAACCACCTCGCCCCGAATCATCGCAAGCGCTTTCAACCCCGTCCCTCAAACATTGGGCGATAAATCCAAAGGCATCCAAAATGGTAGATTTACCGGAGCCATTGGGACCAACAAAGCACGCAAGCGGCGGGAGTGCCTCACCTTGCGCGTACTTGCATTGCCCAATCGACACGTCTTTCAATGAGCGAAAATTTTGAATTCTAATTCCCAATAGTTTTGCCATTTTTTACTTTCAGACGCCAATGCTAGCGTCATCTCTCTAATTCAAAAGTCGCGCACTCGCCATCAGCCCCGGTCCGAGTAGCGGCACCTTTTTCAGCCGTCTTATGATTGCGCTTGTGGATCTCGTCTTCCTTCGCGCGAATTTGTGTTGCCTCGTCTGGGTGTTCACTCACTCGGTCCCGGCTTTCTTCCGGCTCTTTCTCACAGTGCTCTTCCCGATATCAACACGGTCGACTTGCAAATCCGCGTCTTCCAAGAATGTCATGACGCGGTCGGCATGTTTGGCCGGCAACGCGAGCTGAACAAACTGTTTTGCCCTTGTCACCGCCACGTAAAGAACGCGTAGTGATTCGCTATCCCCTTCGATGTCAGATACCCAACTATCGATCAGCTCATCTGTGTTCTTTCCGCTCGGAAGCACCACACACACGGCGTCATACTCCCGCCCCTTCGCGTGATGCACTGTCGAGCAACGAATCTCACTGCCCCCCCCTTCAGTGAGAAGCTCAAACCAGGAGTCCTTGGGGGGTTGGCGAAGAAAAGTCTTTAGACTCTTTCCCTTCGGCAGAGCCAGCGCCAATGTACCGAATGTTTCGAGTGCCCTCGCCCTCCACGCCGTAGGCGACACTTCAGGTCCATGCGACAAGGAACTCAGCACTTGAGAGGCTTGGCGTCGAAGCACCCGAGAGGCATTCTCCATTTCCTTAAGCTGGGTAAGCGGTTCCTTGTGCTTCCCCTTACCGACCAGCTCTAAGAGCATTCCTTCAATAGCACGCACAGCCGACATGCGTGCATCGCTCACTTGCTGAGTCGCTCGAAAGTTGGAGACCGCGTGCGCGAGTGCTCCTAGATTATTGGTCGGTACGCTGGCACGGCTGTGTCGCCGACCAAAGGCAAGAGGACCATCTTTCGCCCCGTGCGATAAGACAATGGCGTCTTCGGGCTGAAATCCTCGTGCGTCAATCTGCCTGCGCAGCTCTTCTCCGACGCGAGCGTCAAGGGCTGAAGCATAGGTGACGATACCAATTGGGTGCGTGACGTCTCGGTAACTTCCCGCAGCCTTATCAGCTCCCCGACCACTACGAAGGGTCGCCGCTAGATCGCAAACGGCCCCCGATGAGCGAAAATTGCTGGTGAGTCTAATTTGCTGTGCGTGAGAATATTCCCCCTGAAAGGTACGAATGCTCTCCACACTCACGCCACGAAATGCGTAGATTGCCTGGTCGGGATCACACACAAACGTCACCCGAACGCCATTCTTCTGAAGCCAACGAAATAACTTCAGGTCCTCCGGATTGCTGTCCTGTCCCTCATCGATAATCACCTCAAGAAACCGCCTTTCCAAGACTGCTCCCAGAGCCTTCCCCTTCGGCTTGTCCAAGAGTTCGCGCGCGATGTATCGTGCATCACTTGCGCTGAAGTAACCATTCTTCCACAGCCCATTGCGACGAAGCCTGGCGCTTAGCTCAAACGTCTTCTGATTGGCTTCAAATAGAGACCGGATTTGCTGGTTCAATTTCGCTTCAGGAATCGTGTGCTTTTTGGGGCAAAACTTGTCCAGTCCGATAACCGTCCCTCGAAGATTGATCCCTCGAGGGGTAATACGAACTCCCATTCTATCCCAACTATCCACGACTCGTGGCGACTCAGGGAGCTCCTCCCTAACCAAGGGCGAAAACACAAACTGATTTATGAAACTGTCCACGGTGCCGATGTAATTCGGCACCTTACTGATATCCCCAAGACCGCTTTCGCGACAACGCAGTAGAAGCTCATCACGAGCTGCGTTGGTGAACGAGAGGACTGCTACGCCCCTCCTAGAACCAGTCTCAGTCAGTAGCCGAGCGAGTCTACCAACTATGGCGTGGGTTTTGCCTGCACCGGGACATGCCTCAACGCAAACCCCGTCCGCGTGTCGCACGAAGTCCGCCTGCGCGTCAGTAAGTTCGGTCAACATCATCTTCAGCCCACAACCCTGAGAATCGCATCCTGAATGTATTGGGGAGTCTTGAAGGTGGTTGGGTCAGCCTGGATCTGCTGCGCAAGAGCTTGGGCGAGGTCCCCTTTTCTCGTTCTCTTCGCTTTCATGAGCGCAAGCAGTGCGTCAGCCTGTTTTCCCTGCGCCACGCCATCCACTTTATCCACCCAATCTTGCTCTGACCTAGGATGCACATCAAGAAACGCCAACTTCATGATGCCAAGGTTCCCTGCCTCGATTAGTTCGTGCTCGAGTGTTCGCTCGTTCTGAAATACCTCAACCACCCCCCCTGCCTTAATCTCCTTGGCGTAACTCTCTAAGCCCTCCTTCCGGTCGCCCGCCACCTCGGGATCGCCGTCAGTAATCACAACCACTCGGTCTGCAATACGAGCACCGCAATGTGTCCTCGCGAGGACCGATATGTACGGCTTAAAGTCGACCCCATCGATCGCCACAAGGGCGGTTCCTTTGAAGACTCTCCAATCTGCAGCCTTTCCGGCCAGTATGCAGAAACGAGCGATCACGGGCAGGAGAAGGGCTTCTGCTATCCCTTCCACTAGGAGAGCACGATGCCCAAACAGCAGAGACGACCGGGTCACGTCAAGATAGCGCCCAATTTTACCGATCTCCTTTGGCTTCAAGCCGAGCTTTCGAACTGCGATAGCGTGGGTTGCGGAGGGTGTTTGAGCCTCGCACGCGGAGCGCAGCGCGACGATATGCTCGGGCGACACCCATGCAGAAAGGTTGGGTGAATGCGTGGTGACAACTACCTGCACGCGTCCCTCTGGCTCATCGGGAAGAACTATCGTTTTCGACGACTTCTTTGCCTGCTCTAAAAGAAACTCAAGGACCATCGCTTGAAGTTGCGGGTGCAGGTGTGCCTCTGGCTCCTCTACAAGGAGGATGGTCAGATCACTGTCTTTCGCCCGCTCTAGTTCCACCATGACCGTCGCCATGTAAAGCAGATTGGCGTAGCCCAGTCCTGAAGCGGCGATTTCCGTTAAATCCTGCCCGTGATCCGCGAGGCGAAACTGGAGGTCACGAGCCACGTCCGTAAGCGTCTCCGAATGAAAATCCATCTCGGCAGCCTGCTTCCGAACACCATCAGTCAACTGTTCAAGGTTGGCAGATATGTCTTTGTTGATCTCGCCCAGTTTGTTGGTGCCCCCGCTCTGCCGCTTGATGGCCAGCAGAAAGGCTTCTTCCTCGGATGGATCCACATAGTTCTTTAGCAGTGCAAGAACGCGGGCTGGATTTCCCGAGCCAAGCTGACGCTGAGCATCTCTCAGGGCGGGTAGGTAGACGTGTCGAATATGTTCGGCAACGCCCTTCTCGGGTTCATTGCCCTTGTGCGCCCCAGCCCAACGGGTCGTCCGTCCTCGCGGATGAGTTGCTGACCTCGCCTCGTACTTGAGCCCGAGACACGCTTCGTCCTCCCCCACTTTGAGGACCGCAGAGAGAAGAAGTCCCTGAAGAGTAGGGCTCAAGCCCCCGTACAGCGCCTTGAGCTCAAAGCTAGACTCACTCGAACCCCGACGCACATCCTCGTCCTCGCAATATCGGTCTCGCCTATCACTCAGTGGCTGCGTGCACAGTCGGAGCGCGTCGATGATGTTCGACTTCCCTCCGTTGTTCTCGCCCACAAGAATCGTTAAATGCTCGTGAAAATGAACTGTCGTTTCCTCACACGAGCGAAACCTATTTAGCTGCAGCTCTTTCAGGTACATTGTCAATTCCTCAACTCAAAGCTACCAGAATCAGCCCCGGTCTTCTTGCTAGCGTCTTTCTCGGCCTTCTTACGATTCCGCTCCCGGCGAGTCTCTTCTTTAGCCTGGATTTCAGTCACTTCGTCCGGATGATCACGGAGAAAGTTCTTGCGGTGTTTGTTTGAGGCACCGGCAGAGCCAACCCCCGAATCATCGCCAATCACGGTGCCATCGCCAGGGGACCAGCCTTCATCAATCGTAAACTCCGGCCCTATCTCGTCTTGCAGTCGCAGTTCCCAGGCGAAGGCTTTGGCGGGGTGGTATTTCCAGAAGCATCCGTGGGCCACGCCTAGGCTGGGGTCTTCTTTGCACTTGGCGTCCACGCGCTCGGGGAAGTAGCGAGCAGAGAGATGCGCCCAGTCGTAGTCCTTACGACCTTGAGCACAGCAGAGTTCCTTCCACCACTTCTTGGGGTCCTTCCACTGGGGGAGAAGTAGCGGCCAAAGGGCGGCAGAGTTGATCATGACGCCGTCGTCAAGATCCATCTTGAAACGGTCGTCGACTTCACGCGGTGTGCACTTGGAGTCTGTGGGCGGGGCTCCTTTTTCAGCGCATTGGGTCACGTCTTTGATGAAGTCTTCCAGCTCTTCGAACAGCTTCTGGCTCTTGGCGTACTGCTTTTCAGCCGCGTCCTTGGCCTTCTTGTCACTGCTGGCGCGCGCGGCGTTGAGGTCGTTGATTTCGCCTTGGAGCTTTTCACGTGTGGGGTGCAGGTGATTGGCGAGAAGCGATTGCAACGTATTGTCTTGCCAACGATGAATGCTCACCCAAGCGACAAAGTTCTTACCCGAACTACTCAACGGAAAATAGATGGGCCGATTTTCGTAGAGCTTTTTGTGATAAGCAAAAAAGTCTTTCCGCAACCATTCGTTCAGAGACGTCTTCTTTTTCGCGTCCACAATCGCGCTCGACTGCTCAGCCCAAGCAGCCTCAATACGGCCAGCCGCCGGATGTTGAAGACTGTCCTCCACGTTGAGCGCCGCCGACACAAAGAGAATACCCCCGGGGAGAATTTCCTGGCCAACAGGCAAGGGTGAGGGCTCAATATTCGGCACCTCAAGACCACCCTCTGCCTCCGAGTGATCTCGTCCACCGTGGACGAGATCACCTCCACCCTTCTCAGTCTTTGATAAAGTAGTGGTAAATTGCACTTTTTCTTCAATTTCAGACGATTTTAGTGCATTCTGCCATGATTTTGCGTTTTTGGCCCCGGTCTGAGTGGCGGCACCTGCACTCAACAGAGCCTTCGAGTCAGTCCCATTGCATTCAGGTTCGCCTGCACCCGACTCAGCAATAGATGAGTGCAAAGTGAGATCCAAAATACCCTCGCCACTTTGTCCAAAACGCCCGAGTGCAACTCCAATGGCAAAGGAAACAAACGTGGTTGCGTCAGGTGCGTCGAGTTCTTCTTCATATGGGGGCAGCGGCTCACCCTTGGGGCGGTCCACCGAGCGTTGGGCCCAATCTTGAGCGTAGCGCCAGGGGGAGGGGCCTGGTTGTTTGAATTCTACGGAGGGTTCCCGGTGGGATTCATGTTGGGTGAAGGCCCCATCGATGATCTCAATTATCTTGTCCGCGCCATGCACGTCGAGAAATGGCAATCGCAGGATATCGCCGACCTGAAAGCTCACGGTCGGATTAAGTGAGACCAATACCTCCCTAGAATTGATTGTGTTCATTGAACACAAAGCCTTGGCCGGCTCTTCGGAATATGTGGACGATCCCTTATCGCCAATGACGGATGGGTAACGATGATAACGCGAGGTCACCGAGGCCCCAATCATCGAGAAAGCCACCCCTTGCACAAAATAGACATCACTATTCGATAACTTCCAATGCAGGCCAGCCTCCCCATAGTGGTGCACTACACTATTTGAGAGTTCGAGTGAGGCGCCATCCCAACGAACGAGAGTGCGTAACGGCTCAAACCAGCACAGTCCTTTGGCCCCCTTGATGTATGGCGCCCAAGCGCATCTGGCCCCCTTGCCAATACCCCATGATTCGAGCCGGACCTCCCAGGGCACCCTGAGAAACCTAGTATTATTCCCGGTATTCGCACCAAACTTGGCGGGAGCGACCTCGCCCAATTTCGGTGCCTTCACATACTCCTCAAGAAACTCCTCGTCCCACCAATAAACCAAGGGCGTGCCCTCAATGCCCGCCAGCTTCGCCACGTCAAACTCAAACCGCCCGCGCTGACCAAGCAAGCCCGCCCAGGTTCGGTATGGTTGTCCCGCATCACGGGTCACTTCTTCAGGTGAGTGCGGCCGTATTGCTACAGACTGCACGTTGGAACGCCCCGACGCAAATATGGCTGAGCACGTTGAGATAAGGGTTCCGCCGGTAGTAAATGCTGACTTCCCAAAATCAGCCAGAAGCGTCAGCCCGTGCCTGGTCATGCTTTCACGGAATTTTCGATATTCTGAAAGGAACATCCAATTGGAGGTAGTGATAAATCCACAAGCTCCCCCGGGGCGACAAAGTTCCGTACCCCGAATGTAGAATCCCGCGAGCAGATCAATCTTCGCCTCGGGGTAGTTCTTCTCGTAGTAGCGAGTCTCGGCCATCTTGCTTGTACCTTGGTAGGGCGGGTTACCCACCACAACGTCGTAGGTCCCCTCCTGCGCAATCTGCAAAAAGCGCACACCTGCGGCCAACTGCTCGCCCTCTAGGCGCAGGCCCAAGTCGCTCTCCCCCTCGTGGGCGTCCAAAAACTTCGCCAGTTGCGCCATCACGTTGGCTTCGGCGTCTTCTAGGCTGAGCTGTATCTTCTCTTTCGGCGCTTCGCCAAACATTGTGGTCTGGGCCTTGGGCGCTGTGATGCCAAAGTTCTCTTTTTCGTATTGGGAGAGCGCCACGCGAATGCTCTTGTCCACTCGCAAAAGCGTGCCCAAATGGTCCACGCCTTCAAGGGCCTGCACCAGGCTAGCGGTCAATTCTTCAGGAATACCCACCTCCACCTTGAGGCGCTTTTGTAGCTCCAGCAGTGCCGGATCTTCCGCCCCCAGCCCCGCCAACTTAAACGTAGGCGCCACCAAGTTCATGCGCTGGATCTGCACGTCAGGCGCAAACAACTTAGCCTTCAACCAAACTGCAGCTGCGGCAATTTGAATAGCCCGCGCGTCAATATCAATCCCGTGCAGATTGTCCTGCACAATCCAGGCAGCAATTTCAGCATCGCTCCAGCTCTCACCCCGGGCGCGCGCCTCTTGCCGGTAAAGTGCGCCCAACAAATCAAACGCAATCACAAGAAAATGTCCCGAACCACAAGCGGGATCAAGTAACTTCAGGCCCCGCAAGCTTTCCGGTGCGGCCCCCGGAGCATCCTCGGGCATAGGCTGCGGCACCCAGTACTTCCATTGGTGCTCCAGCTCTGACTCAATCGGCATCAGCTCGTCCGCCGCTACCTCATCCGCTTCGCGCTTTTTGCGCCACTCAGCCCGGCGCGCGTCTAACTTCTCTCGCACCTTCTCAAACTCCGGCGTCCAGCCATTTTTCTTGCACATGGCCAACCAGGTTTGACCCAGTGTGTTTTGCAACAACCAGTCGACCATGTAGCGCTCGGAGAAAAGCTGCGTCTTCGATGCAACTTCGTGAGCTTCAATCTTACCTCGATTCTTCACCTTCGCGTCCAGCGCTTCACGCTCCGGATCATTCCAAAACTGATAAATCCAGCCCAAGGTCGTGTCGTCACTCCAGGCTGAGTCCAGCGCCGGCTCATTGAGCGCCTCCACCACCTCACGCAACGTCGCCGCAGGGATCGGAAAAAGACTCGTCAGCCCCACCTTGCCAAACACCCCCGAAAGCTCCACCGCAAGCTCGTCAAAAATCAACTGCAAAAGCGCCCCATAACCCTTGGTGTCATCCTCAGCGTCGCTACACAGCGCCCCTGCGTAGTCCTGAAACTCACGGTAACCCGCACTCTTCCACCCGCCGGTCAGCACGGCGGGTCGGCTCAACTCGCTGGCCTCAAGAATACGCAAAATCACCAAACGATTGATGAGTGTGTGCGCCGCCTCTTTCACGGCCTGCTCCAAGTAACGCTCGCGCAGCTCTTTCAGAATTTTGTCGCTGGGCGGCTTTTTTTCCGCGAGATCCGCCTGGCCGCCAGCAAGCTTGCTCTCGCCCTTGGCAGCTTTTCCTTTGGAGGGCTTGCCAGCCTCAGGCCAGTCAGCACGACTCTGCTCGTCCGCCCAAGCCTCAAGCCGCTCACGACGACGCGCCTTGGCCTCAGGTAGCTTCGCCTTCTCCAGCGAAACCCCCAAGCGATACTCACGCTCCGCTTCTTCCTTCAACTGAGCAATGAGCTTCTCGCGCAGCCCGCGAATCGTCTTACGAAGGGCTTCTTTGCCTTCAGTGGTGAGGTGGTTTTGAGTCATGATAAAAAGAACATGCGAAGCCTAGGAACTTACCGACGCGAGGGATTGAAGGCCAGCATTGAGCTGAGGAAGTCGAACTTGGCGAAGTGCACTGAGCTTTCGGGCAACAGTTACTAGTTCTTGAGGCATCTTCATGGGATCAGCCTCTGACCCAGCTCCCTACCCGAGTTGGGGGCGGCGAAACCCGGCAAGACCCAAGCTCGAATGAGAGTTCTTGCGAAGTCGGAAGTTTGTCCCCGCATGAGAGAGCCAACCCGATAGCCGCTATGGGTTGGCTCGTAAGTGTTCGCCTTTGAGGGCTGCTTCGACAGCCGCTCGGAGATATTTTTGCGAGTTCACACCTGCGAGTTTGGCGCTCTCGACGTGAGCCTGCGAGCACTTACGTTGGCTCCGCACTGCCCACGCCGAGAGCGCACAGCCGAGGAAGGCCCTCGTGCATCCTCAGCGGTTCCGTCCGTTCGCGTTCAACTCAACGCAGAACACCTGGGAACTCGGCGCGGCGCTTCTGGTTTTTCTTTGCCATTGATCGCTCCTCGCGCGTTATCGCGCAGTTTGGGGTGTCAACAAAACGGGGGGAGGCTCAAGCGGGACATCCCCGGGCTTGCACGGCAGCACGCTAGCGCAAAAAAAAGCCCCGCTGGCATGAGACCGGCGAGGCGAAAGAATTAGGTATGAGGCGACGACTTAACCGACAGCGTCAAGCCTTGTTTCCAGT
>Ga0256845_1003268_pt1 | contig 11120 bp, 11 predicted proteins | sample RiftiametaG_FD_189101 | JGI IMG/M metagenome (GOLD analysis project Ga0256845, IMG submission 189101) | Tube worm associated microbial communities from hydrothermal vent at the East Pacific Rise, Pacific Ocean - Riftia | ecosystem: Host-associated > Annelida > Integument > Unclassified ... | reverse complement strand
TTACCTTATTTATTCACAGTCAAGAACCAGTCAAGAAACTAAAAATACAATAAGTGTTTGATTTATATAGTTTTATTTAACTATCCAAGCACCTATAAGTTGCAACAGTCAAGAACCAGTCAAGAACCAGTCAAGAAACTAAAATTACAATAAGTATTTGATTTATATAGTTTTATTTAACTATCCAAGCACCTATAAGTTGCAACAGTCAAGAACCAGTCAAGAAAAAAACAGTCCACTGATTTTTCTTATTATTTTGCCAATACCTAACGGCTATTTTTCCCTAATTTTTTACCCAAATCCAACAAATTATCCGCATTCATCACACTTCTGCCCAATTCCTTTTCGGTGTCTTTTCTAGCATTACCTGCCACTGTACCACCTCGTTTGGCAACTTTTTTGTTTTTTACCAAAGTATCTGGCTTTTCCGCTTTGGATATTTCAGTGGTTACTCGCTCACCCAACATTGTAAAAATCAACTCTAAATCATCCATATTATCACGCAAATTAGCCTTTGATTTTACCGGCAAATTTTTAAACGCTTTGTATTCACTTGGTGTCATTCCAAAAGTCGCCTTGGAAATTTCAGCCGTTAAAATCGCATAATCTCGCTGCTCACTAATGCCCCTTTCTTGCCATTCATCCGTAAGATTCTGACGAATCGCAATGCCCCGTAATCGCTTATCAATCCAATCTTTTGGATAACCTTTTTGCTCATAGAGCGCTTTCATTCGTACTTGAGCAAGTTCTGGATTTTCTATTTCGTCCAATCGCTCTTTGCCAACTTGCGCCAACCATTGTTTAAAGGGCTCGGCTTTTTTAGAGGGGATGGATTGGATTAAACGCAGAATATCTTTAGTATCAGCAACATCGGTTAGCCTCATTTTTCCATCAGCAGAAGACATTTTCAACTGGTTACAATTTGTAACCGTTTCATTGCCTTCTTTTAAAAGTCGATGTTTTAAGACCTTCCAATAATTTCTTGCACCCTGATAATCCTTTTGTTCAGTTAGTATTTCCACAATATCAATAATTGAAAAATACCATTTTTCTGCTACCTCGTCCCAGTGGCTTCTTATTTTTTGGTCTTGAAAAAGTTGCAACTTGTTTCGTGAAATTATATTGTTACTTTCTGAGTTCACAAGTCTTTTACCTTTTCATATAGTTTAATTAATTCATTAGAACTCATATCTAAAATTGGCTCGTACATAAATGAATTTAGATGGATATTTTCCGGTGTCATTAAATTAACCCTTTCTAGGATTTTTATGCTTGTATTTTCTGAAAATTTTTTCTTATATTCTTGAAACAGTTTAAATGTTTGGTTGCCTCTAATTTTGTTAACAAAGTCGTCGTCATTTATTTTACTAATCATATATTCTTCAGCCTTCAATCTAATGCAAATAGAAAGAATAATTTTATTTTCTAATTGCCCTTGATTTTCATCTATTTGATCGCATTCTTGGACTAATAAATCGTAAAACTTGCCCGAACTCTTTATGTTATTAACTATATCTTGATCAAATAATTTTCCATAGAGCTCCTTCAATTTGTCAATAGTCAATTCTTTTGTCCCATCTTTTATGTGTAAAAATTTTGTTATTTCGTCTTTATCTTTATCCTTTCCAGAATACTCAAATAAATTTCTAACCATTGGAATAGAAGCAAGAAGCATTGCAGGTTGGTCTAAACTTGTTCTCCAAATATTTAGAGGGTTTTTTTGATACCTTTCCACTTCTAACTTTATAGAGCCATTGGTTTTGATAGCGGTTAAAACATGCTCTCTACCTGTGTCCAATCTTCCATATACAGATCTGTGAAAATCAAAATTATGAGTAAGGATAATCATGTAAAAACCATCAATCCGTGAAATTTCCCTTAAGTATTCAATGATAGCGTATTTATTTTTATAATCAAAGGAGTCGGCAATGTCATCTACAATAAATAAGCAGGGGTTGTTTTTCCTTGCTTCAACCTCAAAAAGTATATTTAAAATATATAAAGCCCTTAGTTCTCCTTGGCTTAATGCTTCTAATAATTCTTCTTCACCTACATCTGTCTTATTAAATTCAAATCTAACTGTAGGCAAAGAACTGTTTAACATAACATCTTCTTGATTGTCAACATACAAAGTAAATGGAACAGAAAACTTATCGTTAAACTCTTCAATTACTTTATGCCACTTCCCTTTTTCGCCACTCGCCTCTTTCTGCATTTTTTTTATTACTGCTTTCGAATGATTGAATTTCGATATTAAATTTTTGAAATTTTCCTCAACCTTTTTAAAATAACTTTTCCATAATTTCGCCTTAAAGCTTTCTAAATTTGATAATTCTGAAATAATTTGGGGGTTAGCTGACAAATACTCTCTAAAGCCTTTTAATTTTATATTTTTTTTTAAAATTCCATCTAACTTATTAAATTCTTCCTCCAGATCCTTGTTTTTTAAAATCTGATTTTTTTCATCAGTTATTATTTTTTCCAACTCTCCTTTTGTTTTTATTTGTTCATCTTTCCCATTAAGTACAACTGAATGCTCTGCTCCAAAAAAACCATTTTTATCCAATTGAGTAGCAACATCTGATGCTTGAGTGTGGTTAAATATTCCTTTTTTGAAAAAACTAGACCCCTCTAAAAGTTCATTATATTTTTGCACATAAGTCTCTAAATTATCTAAAAATGTCTGGTCTTCAAGACTGTCTTTTGTCTTATCATTAAACACACTGCTATATTTAATATTTTGATACCAATAATTCTCACCTTCTAAAACTTCATTTTCTAATTCTAGTAAAGATTCAAGAAATTTACCATTCTCGCCTTGACAAAATACTTGGCAAATTTCACTTTTAATTGCCTCTGGCTTTAACCCCGATAACTCTTCAATTGACTCGAGAAAATGATTCATTAAATCTTCTATAGCCACATATTCTTTATCAAACTTTTCTTTTAATTCTTGATTGACTAACAATTTTGGAATCTTATCTGATTTGTATTTTTTATTATACGACTCAACAACAAATATTTCTTCTGATCTTAAGTCAACACCATCTTTTTTAATTTCCCTTACTGTTGTTTTATCTTTATCAATTAAGTCTTTTGAATCCTGATTTTTACTTAAATCCATAAAAGTTTTAGCAAAAGATGTTTTCATTACCCCATTGGAGGCATACACACAAAACACTTTTTTTTGAGAAAAATCAAATTCATAGTCTAAAGAACTAATGCCGTAACAATTTTCTAATTTTGTCTTTATTTTCATAATAGCCTTCCACTAAATGCTTTTTGTAAAATTGATTTTTTAAGTTCGGATAAGTTTGTAATTTTTTGCTGATAGATTTTTTCTAGTTTTTTGGTTTTAACTTGTAAATGCTCGAGTTTTTGAACGATTTTCTTCTGTTTTATTAGTGGCAGAATAGGTAAAACAACTTTTTTAACCAAATCTCCACTTATATTTTTAACCACAGATCCACTTGCCAAATTATGAAACTGATTATTAACATAAGGAGAGGAGAGTAATTGATAAAAATATTCTGTATCTACAAAATTATGTAATTTTAACTTAAACCATCCATCATGAATACATCCTGTAGTTTTCATAATATACGGTTTTCCGAAAGACATAGAGTTAGATAAAATAAAATCCCCTTCCTTTACAAATCTTGATTTTTTCGCCCCTTCTTTTGTTATTTTTTGATTGGTTTTATAAATATATCTTTCAATATTTTTTGTGTCACCAATTTTTATCCAATTTACACCATCTTTTCTATCTGTCAAATATTTTTTAATAGGTCTTGGTGAGCTTCCTCTTTCAACTAAACACACACTGCCTAAAGTTCTCTCTTCCCAGTCATCGTCTTTGTTTATAAAAACATTATTCAAATAACTTTCAAATAATTCTTTGGCGTTTTGTAAATTGGTTTTGGCGATGGTTTCTGCTTTGGCTATTTCGGCAAAGGTTTTATCAAGAATGGCTACAATATATTTCTGTTCTTTTAATGGTGGCAAGAAAATTTCAACAGGCGATAATCTTTGTTTTGTAATTTGCGGCTGCGCTGCCCCCGTAATCACCTGTTCAAGATTTATATATCCTTTAAAGTAATATTCAATATATTTTAATAACAAATTATCGTTATTTGGTTTTATTACCATTGCGTTGCCGTTAATCCAAGATTTTGGTTCTGAAATATTTATAGAGCCACAAGTGGCTCCTCTACAAGTAATCAGTAATTGCGATAACTCATGATTATATTTATCATACCTTCCAATTATTCCATTTGCCCCAAAAACAGGATACTTGCCATTTATAAGCATCAATTTCTTAGATATTGTTTTTGGTTGGTATATCCTGCAAACCTCTCCCAGCCTTTTAACTTCCCACCCTTTCGGCAATTTCAAATTCCCACTACTCATTATCATCACCCCGATAAAAAACCTCTCCCATTCTATCAATATGACCTAACAGACTGGGATTGTCGATAGTTTCAAATAATTGTATATCGCACAAATAAGGAAAATCACTTTCTATAATATCATCAATTAAATCCTCGACTTGATGGGCGTTAAGATGGGCGGCTTTTAAAACCAAATCTATATCGCTATATTTTGTGTAGGTGCCTTTAACCCTTGAGCCGTAAACAATTGCCAATCCTGTTTTAAGGTGTTTTTTTAAAATACTTTGTAGTATTTGTGCTTGAGTTGTGTTTAGTCCAAACATCATTCGTTTAAATCTTGTGTCATAAAGTCTATATAAAGTTCTTCTAGGTGGGAATAATAGGTGCCTTGTAGTGCTTTCAAAACTTTGTTAAAGTTGTCAAAGTTATAGGTGTGGCTTATTAGATTTCTATCGTTTATCATTGCTATCCATACTTCTATATTGTTAATGTATTTACTGTTATACGCCAGTTTTAAGATGAATTTTGGGCTGATTTTGTCTATCATAATACCGTCTTCTTGCATTTTATCTTTGAGCGTTTTCCATGCCAGTTCAAAGGTGAATTTAAATCGTCTGATAAGTCCTTCTTTTTCTAGGTCGGATAAAGTTAAGATGTCTTCGTTTTCTTCAATGATAATGCGCAATAGTACGAATGCTTTTGAATAATTTTGAAATCTTTGTTTCCATCTAATGTCTTTATTTTTGCTCATAACCCTCCTTTAATTATTTTTCTTTATGCTCTTTAAATTATTTTCCAATACCTCTAATTCTTGCAAATCGGCTTCTCTGGCTTGGTTAATTTTTCTATCTTTATCAAAAAGAGTGTAAATTTCAGTAACTTTTTGTTTCATTTGGCTATTGCTGATTGTTCCTGCGGTAGTGAGTATCTTTTTATCGTTAAAATCAAGCATTTTATTTACATTTTCTTGCCAAAAATTCAATGTTATGTCTTGTCTATTTTTGACTCTTAATTCTGCTGTTTCTAAAAATATAACAACCAATCGATTTAGCGTATCTATCTCGTCTTTAGAAAGGTAATTTTTGGCGATAAAAATGTCTTGTTTTCGCACCACCGAACCTTGCCAACAAGTAAGCGCCATATTGGGTTGATCTTTATTTGCCCTCTCCAATATTAATTCGGCTGCTGTTTTATTCGTTACTGCATAAAGTAATTTATTTTGAGTTTGAGCGAAAAACATTTGGGTGGATTTGTCGGTTTTATCGTAATCACTGCTAAGACTAAGCAAATCCCGAACTTTTTGATAGAATCGTTTTTCAGACGCGCGTATATCGCGGATTTTTGCCAATAATTCATCAAAATAATCGGGTCTGCCATCGGGATTTTTAAGTCTTTCATCGTCTACCAAAAAACCTTTAACCATATATTCTTTTAGATTATCGGTTGCCCAAGTTCTAAATTGCACTCCTCTTATGCTTTTCACACGATAACCAACTGCTAAAACCATTTCTAAAGCGTAGAAAGCGACCTTATATTTTTTGCCATCAGAGGCAGTTGTCAAGTAATCCTTGACAACTGATTTTTCTTGTAACTCATTGTATTTTAATGTATTTGCAATATGAAGGCTGATATTTTGCTTAGAGGTGTTAAAAAGTTCTGCCAGTTGATTTTGGCTCATCCAAACGACACCATCTTTGGCGTAAAGCGCAACAGAAGCTTTGCCATCAGCCGTGTTGTAAATAATAATGTCTTGTTGTTTGTTCATATTAAATCCTTGATTGTTTCCAAAATCAATTGGCTTTCTTTGTCCAATTTAGCCATACTTTCTAAAATCTCGCTTGGCGCTCTAAGGGGTGCTTCTTCGGGGGTATTGGGGTTTTTTGCGGATAAATCTAATGTATTTTGATCAAGGTCGGCGGTGTTTAGTGTCCAAGAGTTTTCGCTGCTGGCTTGGGTTTTTTGGAGGGTGATAAATTCGGCTAAATCTTGTTCGTTGAGTGGGTTGGTTTTGCCTAGGTTTCTGTCTAAATTGAGTTGGTAGAACCAAGTTTTTTGTGTGGCTTTGCCTTTTTCGAAAAACAAGACGACGGTTTTAACGCCAGCGCCTGTGAAGGTGCCGCCGGGTAAATCAAGGACGGTGTGTAAATTGCAGCGGGTTAATAATTCTTTGCGCAGGGCGATGGAGGCGTTGTCGGTATTGCTTAAGAAGGTGTTTTTAATGACCACGCCTGCTTTGCCGCCTGCTTTTAAAATTTTGATAAAGTGTTGTAAAAATAAACTGGCGGTTTCGCCTGTTTTAATTGGGAAGTTTTGTTGCACTTCGTTGCGTTCTTTGCCGCCAAAAGGGGGATTGGCTAAAATAACTTGGTAGCGGTCTTTTTCTTGGATGTCTGCGAGATTTTCGGCGAGGGTGTTGCTGTGAATGATATTGGGGGCTTCTACGCCGTGCAAAATCATATTCATAATGCCGATAATGTAGGCGAGGGATTTTTTTTCTTTGCCGTAAAAGGTGTTTTTTTGCAAAATGTCGGTTTGACTGGCAGACAGGTCTTTGGTGTTTAGATAATCAAAGGCTTCTACCAAAAAACCTGCTGAACCTACGGCGCCGTCATAAATAGTATCGCCAATGACGGGGGCGACCACTTTAATGATGGTTTTGATCAGGGGGCGAGGGGTGTAATATTCGCCGCCATTGCGTCCAGCGTTGCCCATATTTTTGATTTTGCCTTCATATAGATGGCTCATCTCGTGTTTTTCTTTGTGGGTTCTAAAGCGTAATTCGTTGACTAAATTAACCACTTCGCGTAAATTGTAGCCGCTTTGAATGCGGTTTTTTAATTCGCTAAAAATTTCACCAATTTTATATTCAATGGTGTTGGCATTTATGGCGTTGCCTTTAAATTTTTTAAAATAAGGAAACAGTTCGTTGTTGACAAAATCTACTAGGTCATCACCTGTTTTTGCGTTGTGATCAATTTTGTCGTTTGCTAATTTAGGGGCAGCCCACTGGCGCCATTGAAATTTTTCCTCAATAATTTGCTGATAAGTGGTGCCTGAGAGTTTTGCGGCGGTGTGCTTGTCTTTTTCTAAATCGTCTAAATATTTTAAGAATAAAATCCACGAAGTTTGCTCCACATAATCTAATTCACTGCCGCAACCGCTATCCTTGTGCAAGATGTCGTCTATATTTTTAAAAGTTTGTTCAAACATAAGGTTTATTGTGATGCCAATGGGAAAGCAAGCATTATATCAATAACATAAAAACAAAATACTCTAATATGAAACCTTTATGGAGACCTTTGCATAAAGGTGGGTGATTAACAAAATTCAATTTTTGCCAACTTGATGATTGTCTTAAACCTTGTTCTAATAGGACTAAGGCTGGGTTTAAAAAATTGCCAATTTAGTGAAAAGTAGATTGTTGACGATGATTCATATTTGCACAAAAGTCTCATATACAAACAACCCTCTCAAAGCACAAACCCAACCGTAGGGAACGGTTTATAACCGTTCCTCCCCCTGCCAAAACAAGGTTTAAAGAAGCCACCAATTAGACTAACACACACCCCTAGAAGAATAAAAGCAAGGCAAAAATTGAATGCTGTCAATCCTCCATGATTTATACAAAAGTCTCAATATAAAAATATAAAACAGGGTATAATCCGCTTTCCCTTGCTTGACCGAGTGCTGACTTGGCAGGCTATTTTTTTTAATAACCATAAGGAGAAAACACTCATGAGACACTATGAGATTACACTAATTGTGCATCCCGACCAATCTTCACAGGTTGGCACGATGTTGGACAAATACAAAGAAATGATTACTTCTGACGGCGGCAGCGTCCACCGTGAAGAAGACTGGGGTCGTAAACACCTCGCTTATCCAATCAAGAAAATTTATAAAGCGCATTACTTAATGTTTAACATTGAATGTAATCAAGAAACACTTGATAAATTAAATTATAACTTCCGTTTTAACGATGCTGTTTTAAGAAATTTAATCATTTCTAAAAAAGCGGCAATTACTGAGCCTTCAGTTATGATGACCGCCAAAGACTCAGACGAGAACAAAAACAAGCGATAGGAGATTATTATGGCTAAGCAACAAAAGAGAAAACGCAGACCTCAAATTAAAATCAACACTTTTTGTCGTTTTACGGCAGCAGGCGTTAAAGAAATTGACTACAAAGAAGTAGATGTGTTACTAAAGAACATTGACGAAGGTGGCAAAATCACCCCGTCAAGAATGACCGGTACCAGTGCTAAGTTTCAGCGTCAATTAACGACTGCAATTAAGCGTGCTAGATTTCTAGCATTGATTCCTTACACTGATAAACATAAAAAATAGGAGTTAACCATGCAAGTAATTTTATTAGAAACAATTGGTAAATTAGGTGGCTTAGGTGACATTGCTAATGTTAAATCTGGCTATGCACGCAACTTCTTAATCCCTCAAGGTAAAGCCAAGCCAGCAACGGCGGCTAATATGGCTGAATTTGAAACAATTAAGGCTGGCTTAGAAGCGAAAGAAATGGCCACTGTTAAAATGGCAACAGAAAAAGCAGAAGCAATGGCGGGTGTGGTTTGCATGCTCAAAGCCAATGCCAGTGAAGAAGGTAAGTTATTCGGCTCTATTACCACAGCAGATATTGTGGCAAACTTGGCTGAGTTAGGTCACGAAGTTGAAAAACGCAACATTAACTTATCTGAAGCCATTCATCATATTGGTGAATACGATATTAGCATTACGCTACACACCAATATCGACATTGACATTAAGATTGTTGTTGAAGCCTCGGAAGATGAGCAGTAAAAAAAACAGTGGTTCGTTATCTTTTAAAAATTTAAGGTAACGAGCTCAAGTTAAGTTAAAATAAAAACCCTCTTATTGAGGGTTTTTTTTATTTCAAGAGAAATACTTACCAACCATTATGAACATCGAAAACATTAAAGTACCACCAAATTCTATTGAATCAGAGCAATCCGTTCTCGGCGGCTTGTTGCTACATAACGAGGCTTGGGATGAGGTGGCAGATGTATTGGTAACAGATGATTTTTACAACACCTCGCACCGTGTTATTTTTGATGCCATTCACATGTTATTAGAGCACAGTGAACCTGTGGATATTTTGACGGTTAAAGAGCGACTTAAAAAAACAGGCGATGAAGAAACGGTGGGTGGTTTTGCTTATTTGGCACAAATTGCTGAAAACACGCCTAGCATTTCAAACATCAAAACCTACGCCCAGCATGTGCGTGAACTTTCTGTTTATCGTCAATTGATTATCATTAGCCAAGAAATTGCCGATTCTGCTTACCGTCCAAAAGACATTGAATTGCAAGAATTAATCGATTTATCTGAAAGAAAAATATTTGAAATTGCAGAACAAATTACCCGTGGTAAGCAAGGGGTTATTAATGTCAAAGACAAAGCCAAAGATGTGGTTAATTTAGTACAAGAATGGGCAGAAACTGCGGGCTCGTTAACGGGATTAGAAACAGGTTTTACCGAGTTAGACAAAAAAACCTCAGGCTTACAAAAAGGCGACTTGATTATTATTGCAGGTCGTCCTTCTATGGGCAAAACCGCATTGGCAATGAACATTGTCGGCAATGTGGCTATTGAGCAAAGCAAGCCAGTATTGGTATTTTCGCTAGAAATGCCGATTGATGCACTCATCCTTAGAATGATTTCCTCGTTTGGACACATTGATAGCAAAAAAATCCGTGCAGGTGAAATGACAGAAACCGATTGGAACAGTTTTAGCCACTCGATTAGTGCCATGGAAAAAAACAACATCTTAATTGATGAAACCCCTTCGATTACACCGACAGAAATCCGTGCAAAAGCCCGTCGGGTTAAAAGACAATATCCCGAATTGGCTGTTATTATGGTGGATTATTTACAATTAATGACGGTGCATGGGAAAAGTGAAAATCGAGTACAAGAAATTTCTGAAATATCCAGATCGTTAAAAGCATTGGCCAAAGAAATCAATGTGCCCGTCATCGCCCTATCGCAACTTAATCGTGGCGTTGAATCACGCCCCAAAGCAGGCAAAGGTCGTATGCCACAGATGTCAGATTTGCGTGAATCAGGTTCGATTGAGCAAGATGCAGATATTATTGCCTTTGTTTACCGAGATGAGCAATATCACGATGAAAGTTACTCCGATCCCGAAGAAGTTGGCAAAGCAGATTTAAAAATTGCCAAACACCGTAATGGCGAAACTGGCAACATTAAATTGTCGTGGATTGGAGAATACACTCGCTTTGAAAATCTTGCCCCCGACGACCAAATGCAAAATGCACCTGAAGACTGGCAAATAGATGCTGCTGATGCCAACAATGCACCCAACTTCGAAACAGAAGAATTCTAACGCTAAAAAAATATGCCTGCTGTTGCCTTAATCTCCCAATCTGCACTAACGCACAACCTATCCATTGTTAAAAACAAATCGTCAGCAAAAATCATCGCCATGGTTAAAGCCAACGCCTATGGTCATCACCTAAATTTAATAACACCTTTGATTGAAAATGCCGATCTATTGGCAGTGAGTGAATTGTCAGAAGTCCAGAAATTACGACAACTAACCAATCAACCTATTTTGTTATTATCAGGCGTTTACACCTCTGAAGAATTGCAACAAGCCATTGATTTAAAGTGTCAAATTGTCATCCACCACCCTGCGCAAATCGTATTAATTAACCACAACACGCAAGCACTGGA
>Ga0256845_1003267_pt1 | contig 11120 bp, 8 predicted proteins | sample RiftiametaG_FD_189101 | JGI IMG/M metagenome (GOLD analysis project Ga0256845, IMG submission 189101) | Tube worm associated microbial communities from hydrothermal vent at the East Pacific Rise, Pacific Ocean - Riftia | ecosystem: Host-associated > Annelida > Integument > Unclassified ... | reverse complement strand
CCTCCACCAATAGGTAGAATTAAGTAATCAATTGGTCTTTCTGCATCTGTTAAAATCTCCAAACCAACAGTGCCCTGGCCCTCCATTACTTTTATATCATCAAACGGATGTATAAACGCTGCCTTATTTTCATCACAATAAGCCTGCGCTTCTTTAGCTGCTTCATCAAACGTATCGCCTACTAATACAATTTCTACATGCTCTTTGCCAAAATTTCTAACCTGCTTTACCTTTTGATTAGGCGTTGGTGTTGGCATAAATATTACGCCTTTGATATTCAACAACCGACACGCATAAGCCACTCCTTGAGCATGATTCCCGGCACTAGCACAAACAACACCATTAGTGATTTCGCTCTTTTCTAAGGAAGCAATTTTATTATAGGCGCCTCTAATTTTGTAAGAGCGCACCACTTGCAAATCCTCTCGCTTAAGCAGAATATCAGCACCGTATCGCTCGCTTAAATTTAAGTTTATAAGCAAAGGAGTTTTGTTAACAACCCCTCGGAGCTTTTCGGCAGCTGCTTGTATGTTTTTTAGTTGTATCAAATCTTTATTTTTTTATTCTGAGGAACGAAGAATCTTTCATTTTGTATAAAATGCTTCGTTCCTCAGCATATAAAAGGAACCGACTGTAGTAATATCTAATTTTCTGGGCGAAGTTTACGAACAGCTGCACCTGCTTGCCACATTTCTGAGTCAGCAATTGCTTTTAATTCGACTTCTAACTTTTCTCTGTAATCAGCTTGTGAGTTAGAATCGATTGACTTTTGCGCTTCAATTCCATCTTTTACTGATTTGTATAATTTCTCAAACACAGGCTTAGTTGCTTCATAAAAAGGATCCATCCAATCTAAAGCACCTCGTTGTGCTGTTGTTGAACAGTTAGCATACATCCAATCCATTCCGTTTTCAGCAACCAATGGGTATAGTGATTGAGTTGCTTCTTCCACTGTTTCGTTAAATGCCTCTGATGGAGAGTGACCGTTTTCACGAAGCACTTCATACTGAGCTCTAAATAACCCTTGAATTGCACCCATTAAAGAACCTCTTTCGCCTGTTAAATCAGACGTTACTTCTTTGATAAAAGTAGTCTCAAATAAATAGCCAGAACCAACGCCAATGCCTAAAGAAACCACTTTGTCTTTAGCATTACCTGTTGCATCTTGGTAAATAGCATAGCTAGAATTTAAGCCTCTACCTTCTAAGAACATTCTACGTAACGAAGTTCCAGATCCTTTTGGAGCGACCAAAACAACATCAACATCTGTAGGAGGTATAATGCCTGTTTTGTCTTTATAGGTTACACCAAATCCGTGTGAGAAGTATAACGTTTTACCTGGGGTTAAGTGCTTCTTAACAGTATCCCAAAGTTTGATTTGAGCTGCATCTGACAATAAATATTGAATTACCGTTCCTTTTTCACAGGCCTCTTCAATTTCGAATAATGTTTCACCAGGAACCCACCCATCTGCAATAGCTTTATCCCAAGTTTTAGATTCTTTACGCTGACCAATGATTACATTAAATCCATTATCTTTTAAATTTAATGCCTGACCAGGCCCTTGTACACCATATCCGATTACGGCTATGGTTTCGTTTTTCATTGTTTCCAATGCTTTATCTAAAGGAAATTCTTCGCGTGTTACTACGTTTTCCTCTACTCCGCCAAAATTAATTTTTGCCATTTTTCTGTCTTAAATAATTGTTAAAGATTGTTTAAATTTTCTGCTTCCAACTCTCGAAGGAAGGTATCTGTTTTTCGTTTAGATTTTGATATCGCTATTCGTCCTGAGCGCACATACTCTAATACCCCAAAAGGTTTTAAATTATCGTGGAGCTCTCTAATTTCGTTTCCGTGCCCCGTTTTTTCAATTACAATATGATCTTCCTCTATCACCAAAATTCTTGCGCCATTATTACGCACTATCCCTTCAATGGTATTGCCATTTAAAAAAGCTTCTGTAGGCAATTTAAACATCGCCAACTCTTGGTAATAAATATCTTCTTCCTCATATAAAAAGGCGGCTAATACCTCTATGAGTTTATTAATTTGCTGTACTATTAACGTTGCTTTATGGCGCGTGGTGGTAATAATTATAGTATACCTGCTCACACCTTCCACTTCTGTTTCAGACACATTAATGGACTCAATATTAATTTTTCGTCTTGTAAAAATGATCGTAACTGCATTAAGCAAGCCCGATTTATTTTCCGTTAAGGCCGATATTGTATATAATTTATTTTCTTCTTCCATTATCGTATTATTCTAAGATTACTTCTGAAACTGACGCTCCCGGAGGCACCATTGGAAATACATTTTCTTCTTGTTCTACTTTTATTTCTAATACATAAGGCCCATCGTGTGCAAGCATTTTTTCTAATCCTTGTGTTAGGCTTTCTCTCTCTTCAATATGTGCAGACTCGATGCCATAGCCTTTAGCAATAGCTACAAAATCAGGGTTAACCATTTCTGTTGATGCGTATCTTTTATCGAAGAATAATTGCTGCCATTGGCGTACCATGCCAAGGAAACTATTATTTAGGATAACCACTTTAACAGGTATTTTATACTGAGCCAAAGCTCCAAGCTCTTGAATAGTCATTTGAATACCACCATCACCTGCAACTGCAATGATTTGGCGTTTTTTATCGCCAACACCAGCACCAAATGCCGAAGGCAAGGCAAAGCCCATCGTACCGAGGCCGCCTGAAGTAACAATTGAATTACAAGTATTAAACTTATAATATCTGTTGCCAATCATTTGATGTTGCCCAACATCTGTAACTAAAACAGCCTCTCCCTTAGTTTGCTCCGAAATCAGATTGATAACCTCGGCCATTTTAATCGGACCACTTGAAGGGTATAATTCTGGATTACCAACCTTTTCAGATTCAATGGCTTCGCAGTCTTTAAATTCTTGTATCCAACTTTCACGTTTACTATCATCAACCAAAGCCGTTATTGCCTGCAGTGCTTGTTTGGCATCTGCCAAAACAGCTACATCTGCTTTTACATTTTTATCAATCTCAGATTGATCTATTTCGATATGAATAATCTTCGCTTGCTTCGCATATTTATCCAAATTACCTGTTACACGATCATCAAAACGCATACCTACTGCTATGAGCAAATCGGCTTCATTGGTTTTTAGATTTGGCCCGTAATTACCGTGCATTCCTAACATTCCTACATATAAAGGATGAGTTGGAGGAAAAGCCGATAAGCCAAGTAACGTTGAAGCAACTGGAGTTTGTGTTTTTTCAGCAAAAGCTAAAAGCGCTTTTCCTGCTTTGCTAAGAAGCACACCGTGCCCACAAAGAATCATTGGCTTTTTTGATTCATTTATTAACGTTGCTGCTTTGCCTACTGAAGTAATATCTAGTTTAGGAACCGGTTTATAACTACGAATACCTTCGCATTTTTTATACACATAGTCAAGTTCACCAAACTGAGCATCTTTTGTAATATCTATTAAAACTGGGCCCGGCCGGCCAGAGGCAGCAATGTAAAATGCCTTAGCCAATGCTTCAGGAATTTCTTCTGCCCTTGTTACTTGAAAATTCCATTTTACAACAGGCATGGATATACCAATGATGTCAATTTCTTGAAAACCACTAGTGCCCAATAATTGAGAAGGCACTTGGCCTGTAATGCATACCAAAGGGGTTGAATCCACTTGAGCATCGGCAATACCAGTAATTAAATTAGTTGCTCCCGGCCCCGAAGTAGCAATGCAAACACCCACTTTACTGGATACACGGCTAAACCCTTGTGCTGCGTGAACAGCTCCTTGCTCGTGGCGCATCAAATAGTGGGTCAGTTTATCTTCGTATTTGTACAATTCATCGTACAAAGGCATAATGGCGCCACCTGGGTAACCAAAGACTTCCTTGACACCTTCGTTTAAAAGAGACAAAATAATGGCTTCTGAGCCCGTCACTTTTTTAGGTTTCGAATTGGTTTGTCTTGGATGTTCTTTTACAAGTGTTTCCATTTTTATAATTATTTATCTTATTATTTCTTTTATCAAGTCCGAAGTGTCTAGAGTTCGGATTGCCTAGAGTTATCGCCTAACTTCTAATTTTAGGCACTCTTAATCTTACTCATCCGTTACGCATCCTTCTGATGCCGTGGAAACGAGTTTAGCATATTTAAATAAGCTACCGCTTGTTTTCTTTAAAGGTTGAGGTTGCCATTTTTCTTTACGTGCAGCCAATTCTTCGTCTGAAATCTTTACCACAATGGAATTCGTTTCTGCATCTATTCGAATAACGTCTCCATCTTTTACTAAAGCAATGACACCCCCTACTTGTGCTTCTGGTGTAATATGGCCTACCACAAATCCGTGGGTTCCACCAGAAAATCGACCATCGGTAATAAGGGCAACTTCTTTACCAAGGCCAGCTCCCATAATAGCAGCCGTTGGCTTCAACATTTCTGGCATTCCTGGGCCACCCTTAGGGCCTTCGTAGCGAATTACAACTACATCACCTTTCTTTACTTCTCCTTCACCAATGCCATCATTGGCATCAAATTCAGATTCATACACCTTGGCAGTTCCTTCAAACACAAAACCTTCTTTACCTGTAATTTTTGCAACAGATCCTTCAGTTGCTAGGTTGCCAAAAAGTATTTGTAAGTGCCCAGATTCCTTAATTGGATTCTCCAATGTGTGAACCACATCTTGCCCTTCTTTTAATTCTTCTGCGTGAGCTAAGTTTTCAGCTATCGTATAACCTGTTACAGTTAAGCAATCTCCATGAAGCATATTGTTTGCTAGCATATATTTCATTACGGCAGGAACTCCCCCTACTTTATGAAGGTCTTCCATTACATATTGTCCACTTGGTTTTAAGTCAGCCAAGAAAGGAGTTTTATCGCTGATACGTTGAAAATCAGCAAGTGTTAAATCAATTTGCACTGATTTTGCAATCGCAATCATATGCAGTACTGCATTGGTAGAACCGCCAAGCACCATAATGAGTGAAAGTGCATTTTCAAATGCTTTCTTCGTTAAGATATCCTTTGGTTTAATATCTTTTTCTAAGAGGTTACGCATAGCAGCCCCAATATGATCGCATTCCGAATGTTTGTCGGTGCTTACTGCTGGGTTAGAACTGCTGTAAGGCAAGCTTAATCCTAAGGCTTCAATTGCAGATGACATCGTGTTAGCTGTGTACATTCCTCCACAAGCACCTGCTCCCGGGCAAGCACTTTTAACTACGCCATTATAGTCTTCTTCAGAAATTGTTCCTGCTATTTTTTCACCTAAAGCTTCGAACGCAGAAACCACATCCAACTTTCTTCCTTTATGTTCACCAGCAGCAATTGTTCCACCATAAACCAATATGGCAGGTCTATTTAATCGCCCCATAGCAATCATTGCACCTGGCATGTTTTTATCACAACCTACCACAGCAACAACGCCATCGTAGTGCTGGGCATTCATTACTGTTTCTATGGAATCAGAAATAATATCTCTAGACGGAAGCGAATAACGCATCCCAAATGTGCCCATTGAGATGCCATCACTTACTCCAATGGTATGAAAGATCAATCCTTTTAGGTCACTTTTATCCACACTTTTTTTAATTTCAGTAGCCAATCCATTTAAGTGCATATTGCAAGGGTTTCCTTCGAATCCGGTACTTACAATACCTACTTGGGCCTTCTTAAAATCAGCAGTTGTTAATCCAATAGCGTGCAACATCGCTTGTGCCGCAGGTTGCGTTGGATCTTGTGTGATATTTTTACTGTATTTATTTAATTCTTTCATTTATTTCTTTGTTACGTCATTGCGAGCGAAGCGAAGCAATCTGACATAGATTACTTCAGTCGTTCCTCCTTCGTAATGACGGTAGTTTTAAACTATGGTCATTGAGTGGTAATCATCGTGGCGGATGCGATGTTGGTAAATTTCTGCCAACTGAGAACCAATAGAATCTTCCCATTGGAGTTTCATTTGCTCCCCTTCAATCGATCTTACACTTACCACTTCCGTAGCTGTTCCAGTTAAAAAGGCTGAATCAGCATTATGAATCATATCTACTGTAATTTCTTGTTCGTGTACTTTTACGCCCATTTCTTTAGCATATTCCATTATAACTTTTCGGGTAATGCCCGACATTATGCTGGCTGATGAAGATGTATAAAGCTCACCGTCTCTTTCTAAAAAGAAGTTAGCTCCTGGGGCCTGAGCGATATTGCCTTGCACATCAAACATTAAGGCTTCGTCAAAGCCTTTAGCCCTTGCTTCTTGCGAAGCCAAAATACCATTGGTATAATTACCAATGAGCTTAGCCGTTACAGGCAAAGATTTTTTCTCGGGCCGATAAAAAGTAGAAAGTGTCATATTCAATTCTCCACTTCCTAATAATTGTCCCCACTCCCATGCGGCAATCATTACGTGTGCTTTTGATGAAGGTGTTAAACGCATATCTTCATCTAAAAACACCAAAGGGCGCACATAAGCATTTCGTAAATTATTCTTTTGAAGTAGTTGTTGAGCAATGTTAAAAAGCTCTTCCTCGGAATAAGGAATTTTAATATTTAACACTTCAAGTGAATGAAGCAATCTTCGGAAGTGGCTACCTGCTTTAAAAAGTGATATACCCGAAGGTGTTTGATAAGCACGAATGCCTTCAAAAGCGCCAATTCCATAATGTAAAGTTTGACTAAATAGCGAAACGCTCGCGTCTTTCGCTTTTACCCAATTACCATCTAAAAAGATGACTGTTTTGTCGTTGTAATACTTACTTTTCATCATAATTTACTTCATAAAAAAAGCCTTTCAATTAGAAAGGCTTCATTGTTTTTACTCAATAACCTTTCGCTTATCCACTGATAATAATCAGGGTAAGAATAATATTCATCACTACGGTTACTTGGTTAATCAAATTCGTTTTACATAAAAAAAGCGCCATCCTCGATGTGAGAATGGCGCTTATATATTTTTAAGACACTACCTCACCTCGATATCATTGGAATGACATCCATAATAATCAGTGAAATAATTTCTATTCTTTTCATTAGTACTTTTCTTAGAAGCACCAAATGTATAGAAATTATTTTTAATTATTACTTCACTCCTTTTTTTATATTTTGAGAATTAATAAATTCTCTAGGCCACTACAGCCTCATTTATTTTATTCACAATAAATTCGCCCACTTCGCTAGTTGAGTGTACTTTAGAAGGTTTTAAATCTTCGGTACAAACACCTGCTGTTATGGCCTCTTTTACTGCTTCTTCAATTACTTCACTTTCCTTCAACAATCCAAAACTATGGTTTAACAGCATTGCTGCTGATAAAATAGCTGCCATTGGGTTTGCTCTTCCTTGCCCAGCTACTTCCGGATATGAACCGTGAATAGGCTCAAACAAACTAATGCCTGTTCCTATAGATGCAGAAGGCAACATACCTAATGAACCTGATAACACAGAAGCCTCATCTGTAATAATATCACCAAACAAATTTTCGGTAACAACCACATCAAAGTGTTTTGGATTTTGGATTATTTTCATAGCCGCATTATCCACAAACATAAAATCAAGGGTTACATCTGGATAATCAGGAGCCATAGCCGTTACTTTTTCTCGCCATAAGCGAGAAGTCGCTAACACATTAGCCTTGTCCACTAAAGTTAATCGCTTGCTACGTTTTTGAGCTGCCTCAAATGCAAGTTTAGTAACACGTTCAATCTCTTCTGTTCTATATAAGCAGGTATCAAAAGCGGTATTACCATCCTCTGATCTTCCTCTTGGCTCGCCAAAATAAATGCCACTGGTTAATTCTCTAAATACCACAAAATCAACACCCTTGATAATCTCATTTTTAAGAGGAGAGATGTCTGCTAGTTGGTCATATGTTGTAACGGGACGAATGTTGGCAAACAAACCCAAGTTTTTGCGCATTTTAAGCAAGCCTTGCTCTGGTCTAACTTTAGCCGATGGATCGTTATCGTATTTTGGATCGCCAATGGCGCCAAATAAAATAGCATCCGCATTCTTGCATACCTCTTCGGTTTCATCCGGAAATGGATTGCCTGTTTCATCAATGGCAACTGCTCCAATTAAACCGTGCGTGTAATTAAACGAATGCCCGAAACGCTCGCCAATCGCATTTAATACCTTTATTGCTTGGTCGGTTACTTCAGGTCCGATTCCGTCTCCCGGCAGAACTGCTATATTTTTAGTTATTCCCATTTATATTTTGTTTAGACCTTGAAGGTTTAATTTCTAGTTGAAGGTAAACCTTCAAGGTCTTCTCTATTTAATTCAAATTTTTCAATCTCTGCTTTATTGCTGAGCAAGAAATCAATATCGTCTAACCCATTAACTAGGCAGTGCTTTTTATAAACAGAAATGTCAAATGTCTCTTCTGCTCCTGTATCCTTAATTTTGATTACCTGCTTTTCAAGATCAACTTCCAACTCGCTATTAGAATCGAAGATTGCTTGTAAAAATTTCTCAGAAACCTGCACTGGTAAGAGGCCGTTATTAAGCGCATTGCCTTTAAAAATATCAGCAAAAAAGCTGGAGACTACTACTTTAAATCCATAGTCGGTAAGAGCCCAAGCTGCGTGTTCTCTACTAGATCCACAACCGAAATTTTTACCTGCCACAAGAATTTCTCCTTCGGTAATTTTGTTTAAAGCAAAATCAGTATTCGTATTCCCTTCTTTATCAAATCTCCAATCACGAAATAGGTTTTCTCCAAACCCATCTCGGCTAGTCGACTTTAAAAAACGAGCAGGAATAATTTGATCCGTATCCACATTTTCAAGTGGCAATGGAATAATGGACGAATTAATTTTTATAAACTTTTCCATTCTTCCTAGTTTAAATATTCTGTTGCATCTGTAACATAACCTTTTAACGCAGTAGCCGCAGCCGTTTCGGGACTTGCTAACATCGTGCGAGAACCGGGGCCTTGACGCCCCTCAAAATTTCGATTGGAAGTTGACACACAATATTTGCCTTCAGGCACTTTATCTTCATTCATCGCTAAACACGCAGAACAGCCAGGCTGACGAAGCTCAAAACCAGCCTCTGCTAATATTTTGTCTAAGCCTTCCTCAATGGCTTGGGCTTCAATTCGTTTAGAGCCAGGTACAATCCAAGCGGTGATATTGTCCGCTTTTTTATGACCTTTCACAATATTGGCAACAGCTCTTAAATCCTCAATACGAGAATTGGTGCAGCTACCGATAAATACATAATCAACCTGCTTGCCTTTGATTGCTGTATCAGCATCCATTTGCATATAGTTCAATGCTTTTTTAAAGGACTCATCTCCATTTGCCGAAGGCACTTTGTCGCTAATTTTTATTCCCATGGCCGGGTTAGTTCCAAACGTAATCATTGGTGCAATATCAGCAGCATCAAAACTTATTACTTTATCATATTCAGCATCGGCATCCGTTACTAATGTTTTCCAATACGCTAATTTCTTATCCCATTCGTTCCCTTTAGGGGCAAAATCTTTTCCTTTTACATAGTCAAATGTGGTTTGATCAGGAGCAATCATTCCTCCCCGAGCACCAAGTTCAATACTCATATTACAAACCGTCATACGGCCTTCCATCGAAAGGGCTTCGAATGCAGAACCTGCAAACTCTACAAAATAACCTGTTCCTCCAGAGGTAGATAATTTTGCAATTATATAGAGGATAATATCTTTAGCTGAAACCGCTTTTTTAAGAGTGCCATTTACCTCAATTAACATTGACTTTGGCTTGGTTTGCAACACGCATTGAGTTGCAAAAACTTGCTCCACCTCACTTGTGCCAATCCCAAAGGCAATTGAACCAAAGGCTCCGTGTGTTGAGGTATGGCTATCTCCACAAACAATGGTCATACCCGGTTGGGTGATTCCTAACTCTGGTCCAATTACATGTACAATTCCTTGATTAGGATTCCCTAAGTCATAAAGCTCTACACCGTGTTTTTCACAGTTTGTTTTTAGTGCCTCCACTTGTTTTCTAGAAAGCTCTTCTTTAATGGGAAGATGCTGATTTTCGGTTGGCACATTATGGTCTGCAGTAGCAATGGTTTGCTTGGGTCTAAACAAAGGCACCCCTCTTTTCTCAATACCTGCAAAAGCTTGTGGGCTCGTTACTTCATGGATCAAATGCCGATCGATGTAAAGCACATCTGGACCTTGCTCTCCTTTTCGCACCACATGCGAATCCCATAATTTATCAAATAATGTTTTACTAGCCATTTTATGAATTGATATTTGCTACAACATATTCCGCTACCAATTTTTTCAAATCTTCATCGCCTACTAAGCAAATTTTATCAGCCATTATTAAAAACTCTTCGTACACTTCTTCGAGTTGCTGTTTGTTTAGTTTGATTCCGATTTTCTCAATTCGATAATTAAGTGCGTGTCGTCCACTACGAGCAGTAAGCACAATGGAACTGCCACTTGCACCTACCAACGCAGGATCTATAATTTCGTAATTCTCTCTATTTTTTAGCATACCATCTTGATGAATACCAGATGAATGCGCAAATGCATTGGCACCAACAATAGCCTTGTTTGCTTGAACGGGCATATTCATTTTATCTGCCACCATATGACTCATTGAGGTAAGCATTTCCGTATTTATATCGGTATAAAACGGCATATCTTCGTGCTGCTTTATAATCATTACTACTTCTTCTAACGAAGTATTTCCAGCACGTTCACCTATGCCGTTTATTGTACATTCTACTTGAGTAGCTCCGTTTTGCACGGCTGAAATTGCATTGGCAGTAGCCAAGCCTAAATCGTTATGGCAATGGGCAGCTATATCAACTTTATCAATACCAGTTACATTTTCTTTTAAATACTTAATCTTGGCTCCAAATTGATCGGGCAAGCAATACCCTGTTGTATCTGGAATATTAATTACTGTAGCTCCCGCTTTAATTACAGCCTCCACAACTCTTGCTAAAAACTCATTATCTGTTCTGCCCGCATCCTCCGCATAAAACTCAACATCTTCTACGTATTTTTTTGCGTATTTCACTGCTGCTACACCACGCTCTAATACATCTTCTTTAGTGGTTCTTAACTTAGAAAATACATGTAAATCTGATGTTCCAATACCTGTATGAATTCGTGGTCGTT
>Ga0256845_1003266_pt1 | contig 11121 bp, 11 predicted proteins | sample RiftiametaG_FD_189101 | JGI IMG/M metagenome (GOLD analysis project Ga0256845, IMG submission 189101) | Tube worm associated microbial communities from hydrothermal vent at the East Pacific Rise, Pacific Ocean - Riftia | ecosystem: Host-associated > Annelida > Integument > Unclassified ... | reverse complement strand
ATAGGGGTCTATCATTCCCTTAGCAAGAGATAAAGCAATTATTTCAAGACTAATATTTGATAGATAATTGTACCTAAAATCCAATATGATATAATAGATATGGACAAAGGTGTAGCTGTAGGGGTCTGCTTTCGTAGCTTCACCTGAATTGCTACCTTTGTCTCTTGCACCATCTTAGGTCTTTGACTGGAATGGTGCCAATTTTAACTACTAAAATCGTGGCTCTGAACATAGACGTGAGTAAGATGGAATTACACACAAGGATAGAGTTATGAATGCACACTACACACCCAATGAACTACAAGTAGGTATCGATGTCGGAAGTATAAATCACGCTGTGGCTATCAGTGATGGTAATGGAAAGATTATTCGAGAATTTGAGATAACACATACACAAAAAGGTTTTGATAAGTTTTTCACAATCGTTGCTAAAGAATCCAAACAAAGAGATGCTATTGCTAGTATAGCAATGGAGGGCTACAACGGATGGGCAAGACCATTAGATGGTCTTATCTTGAAGCAAGGCTATAAGCTTTACAATGTCAATAATGTTAAATTGGCACGCTTTAAAGAGATATTTCCAGCAGCTGCAAAAACAGATGCTATTGATGCCAGAAAGATTGTTGAGCTTTTTTCACTACAAAAACACCTGCCTATAGCTAAAAAAGTTCTTCAAGAGATACAAGTATCTGATAGTATCAATATACAACTAAAAAAACTCAGCAGAAGACGCAAGCAACTTGTAGATGAGAGAATGGTTATTAGCAATAGAATGGGTGCAGACCTACAAGCAGAAGCACCTGATCTTAAGTCACTAGCTTCTTGCGTAGATGACTTGTGGTTTTTACGCTTTATAACGCTTAGGCAAGATATGAGACTACTTATTAAAGTACATAAATCCACTATTGAAAAGATTCCTCGTATCAGAAAAAATCATATAGATAAAATTACAGCGTGGCAAACAGAAGCAAGCTTTACTGATGCAATAGATTATATTGCCTCTATGTTTTACGATGATGCTATGAGAATTTTAGAGTTAAAGCTGAAGATAAAAGATATTGAAAAACAGATAGACCAACTTATACCATCATCAAATATAGCAAGTACACTCATAACGATACCAGGATTTGCAACGGTAAGTGCAGGAACTTTAGCAGGTGAGATAGGTACGCTTAATCGTTTTGAGGGTGAAGGTTCTCTAGCTCTTTATCTTGGCATGACAAATCTTGATAATAGTTCAGGAAAGAAAACAGGGAGTAAAAGAAATATGGCTACCAATAGGCACGCCAAGAAAGCTATGATAAATGCAACTATGCAACACAGTAGAAATGCAGTAGAATCAAGTGTGTATCTCAAAAAGAAGATATCACAAGGTAAAAAATATCAGCAAGCAATTCGCTCTTTGGGTAGACATTTAGTTAGAGTTATATGGAGTATGATACAGCAGGAAAGAAGCTATGAGATAAGAGAAAAATAATTTGTTTTTTAAGGTGTTAAACAGGAGGAATGTTCAGTAGTCGTTCTCCAAGGAAGGTCTAGTCTGCCACTATTTCTATACCACTGCAAGATATTTTTATGGATATTTTTCATGCAGAAATTATAGCCTAATAGGGTTGTTTTTCGTCCATCTAATTATAAGAATCTTTAAGAACTATAGAAAGCTCTGTAAACACTATACAATTAAGAGTTCGTTACAATGTGACAAATATAGATAGAGGGATAGAGATGAAAATATTGGTAACGGGTGGTGCAGGGTATATTGGTTCTCACACTTGTGTGCTGCTTATAGAGGCAGGACATGAGGTCATAATATTTGATAATTTTTCAAATGCTTCTAAAGAGAGTATTCATAGAGTAGAAAAAATAGTCCAGAAAAATATACCTTATATAGAGGGAGATGTCCGCTCCCAAGAAGACTTGGCTAAAGTCTTTGATGCTCATTCTATTGATGCAGTAATCCACTTTGCAGGGTTTAAGGCTGTAGGTGAATCGGTAGAAAAACCTCTGGCATATTACGACAATAACATCAATGGTACACTAGTCCTTTGTGAAGTCATGCGAAAGTATGGGTGTAAGTCGATTGTCTTTTCTTCGTCGGCTACGGTGTATGGTGATCCTCATACTACACCGATAAAAGAAGATTTTCCTCTCTCTGCGACAAACCCTTATGGGAGATCTAAACTTTTTATAGAAGAGATACTTAGAGATCTTTATATCTCCGATAACGAATGGAAAGTAGTACTCTTACGTTACTTCAATCCAGTGGGTGCACATGCTTCTGGTACCATAGGTGAAGATCCTTCAGGAATACCCAATAACCTTATGCCATTTATCGCACAGACAGCGGTAGGTAAAAGAGAAAAACTTTCTGTTTTCGGAGATGACTACGATACCCCTGATGGAACAGGGGTAAGAGACTACATTCATGTGGTAGATTTAGCCAAAGGGCATCTGAATGCCATAGAAAAACTGCAAGACTTTGATGAGGTCATGACCATCAACCTTGGAACAGGACAAGGATACTCTGTGCTTGATGTGGTCAAAGCTTTTGAAAAGGCTTCAGGGAAAAGTGTACCTTACAGTATAGAACCAAGACGCGCTGGAGATATTGCAACATGTTTTGCAGATCCTCTGTATGCTCAAGAGATATTAGGATGGAAAGCAGAGAAAAACTTAGCACAAATGTGTGAAGATAGTTGGCGATGGCAGTTGCAAAACCCGATGGGGTACGAAGCATCTTAAGTATATATAAGGATAGACTTTATAACTATCTATACGATGGAGGAAATATATGAGTAAAATAGCAATAGCGGGAATAGGTTATGTAGGTTTATCAAATGGCTTACTTCTTGCTCAGCATAATGAAGTAGTAGCTTTAGATATTATTCCTGAAAAAGTTGAAATGCTCAATAATAAAGTCTCACCTATAGAAGACAGAGAGATAAGTGAATACCTACAAAAAAAAGAGCTCAATTTTAGAGCAACACTTGATAAGTATGAGGCTTATGAAAATGCGGAGTATGTTATTATTGCTACACCAACAGATTATGATACTGAGACAAATTACTTTAATACTAAACTTGTTGAGCTTATAATAAAAGATGTTTTAGAGATTAACCCAAATGTAACAATGGTTATAAAATCTACAGTACCTGTTGGATATACTAAAGCAGTGAATAAAAAGTTTAATACAAAAAATATTATTTTTTCTCCTGAATTTTTACGAGAGGGATCCGCACTCTATGATAATCTTTATCCTTCACGTATTATAGTTGGAGAGAAGTCAGCTAGGGCACAAGCATTTGCAAATCTTTTATCAGAGGGTGCCATAAAAGAAAACATAGATATTTTACTCACAGATGCTACTGAAGCAGAAGCAGTTAAACTTTTTTCAAATACCTACTTAGCTATGAGGGTTTCTTATTTTAATGAACTTGACTCTTATGCTGCATCTCATGGCTTGGACTCTAGGCAAATTATAGAAGGTGTAGGTTTGGATCCTCGTATAGGTACACATTATAACAACCCTTCGTTTGGTTATGGTGGGTATTGCTTACCAAAAGATACAAAACAGTTAAAAGCAAACTATAAAGATGTACCTAATAGTCTCATAAGTGCTATTGTGGATGCCAACTCTAAAAGAAAAGACTTTATATCAAATGCTATCTTGGCGAAGAACCCAAAAGTAGTAGGTATATATAGACTTGTTATGAAATCAGGTTCAGATAATTTTAGAGCGAGTGCAATACAAGGTATAATGAAGCGTATAAAAGCAAAAGGTATTGAAGTAGTGATTTATGAACCAGTACTTGAAGATAATGAGTTCTTTCACTCTAAAGTGATTAAGGACCTAGGTGAATTTAAAAAAGTAGCAGATGTGATAGTCGCAAATAGACTTTCTGAGAATTTAAAAGATGTTAAAAATAAAGTATATACTCGTGATATATTTGGTAGTGATAGCTAATAAATGAGTATGTTTATAAAATGACACTTTTGAAGCCATCGCACATGCAGGAGACTTAACAGACGCTGCACAAAGAAATGAGATTATCATTCTTTCAAACAGTAACGTAAAGGGGATGCAACTACGTAAAGTAGATTTAACAAACTTTGACACGATGAAATATACATCATTAATGTTACGCCCTAATGATATTGTCTATGTTAGACCAAATGGATGGAAAGAGTTTAAAGTGGCAGTAGATGATATCACTTCACTATTTGTCACCATTGCTAAAATAGCATCACCATTTGTGACGCTTTAATACTTAGCTGACTAAAAACTACACTTGTTGGAGGCAATATTATCTTGCCTCTATACAGTTTGAAAGATCTTTTAAACACCCTCAATTTTTACTCTTATGGGTATTTCAACATTATTTAGATAAAATCACGGAATTATATATTAAAGGATTGTAGTGAAAGTTACAGTAAAAAAAGTAGATGATGCAAATATCATCGTAAGTGGAACACTTGACGCAGCAGCAATTGATGCAAATGTAGAAAAGCTAGCAAGACAAGCAGCTAAAGAAGTAAAAGTAGATGGCTTTAGAGCAGGGAAAGTACCTGTTGCCGTTGTCAAACAAATGCATGGAGATAAACTTGCACAAGATGCTGAAGGTGAAGCACTTAGAGAGCTTATCGATGCAGGACTTGCAGAAGCAAAAGTAAATCCTGCTGATATGATGGGTCAGCCGTCATTTAAAAAATATGATAAAACTGATGCTGGTATTGAAGTAGAAGTAGAAGTTTCTACAAGACCAGAGTTTGAACTTGAAGGTTATATGGATGTTGTTCCTACTTTTGATAAACCAAAAGCAGAAGCAAAAGAAGTGGATGCGAAACTTGAAGAGATGGCTAAAGAGCAAGCAGCATATACAAAAATCAAACGTAAACGTATGGTAAAAGATGGTGATATGACACTTATCGACTTTGAAGGTTTTGTAGATGATGTAGCATTTGATGGTGGTAAAGCTGAAAAGTTCCAACTTAAAATTGGTTCTGGTTCATTTATTCCAGGATTTGAAGAGCAAATCATTGGTATGAAATATGAAGAGCAAAAAGATGTTGTAGTGACTTTCCCAGCAGAGTATCAGTCAAAAGATCTTGCAGGTAAAGAAGCAACATTTAAAGTAACACTTCATGAAATTCAAGAGCAAGCAGAAGCTGAGATTAATGATGAGTTAGCACAAAAACTTCTTAATGATGAAAAAGCAACACTTGCAGAACTTAAAGAAAAAGTAACGACACAAATTGAAACAGCTGCACTTTCAAAAGTATATAACGAAGATTTAAAACCAAAAATTGTTGAAGCACTTGTAAACAAATTTGATATTGCACTTCCAAATAACATCGTTGACCAAGAAATTGATGCAAAAATCAATGCAAAAGCACAAGAGATGGATGAAAAAGAGCTTGCAACATATAAAGATAACGAAGAGAAAATTAATGAACTTCGTGATTCTGTAAGAGAAGATGCAGTAGCTTCAGTTAAAGCTACTTTCATTGTAGATGCATTGGCTAAAAAAGAAGAAATTACTGTAGATGATCAAGAAGTATCTCAAGCAATTTACTACGAAGCAATGATGTCTGGTCAAGATCCACAACAAGTGATTAAATACTACCAAGAAAATAACCTTCTTCCTGCTGTAAAAATGGGAATGATTGAAGATAAACTCTTTGGTAAAATGTTAGGTTTAGAAGGTTAATCTTTCTTTTAACAAGTAGTCTGAGGCTACTTGTTAACCATTCTAGTGTATATTTAAGTTGATTGCACCTAAAGGTATTTCCTTTGGTCACATAATCTATTTAACTATATATTTGCAAAGGTTTTAAATGAGTTATATTCCATATGTTGTAGAGCAAACAGGTAGAGGTGAAAGATCTTACGATATCTATTCACGTCTTCTTAAAGACCGTATTATTATGTTAAGTGGTGAGGTAAATGATCAAGTAGCATCTACGATTGTTGCGCAACTTCTTTTCCTTGAAGCACAAGACCCAGATAAAGATATTTATTTTTATATTAACTCTCCAGGGGGAGTAATTACTTCAGGACTTTCTATGTTTGATACGATGAACTATATCAAACCAGATATTGTGACTATCTGTATGGGTCAAGCAGCATCTATGGGAGCATTTTTACTTGCTTGTGGAACACCAGGTAAACGTTATGCCTTACCCAATGCACGTATTATGATTCACCAACCTTCAGGTGGTGCGCAAGGGCAGTCAACAGACATTCAGATACAAGCACAAGAGATACAACGTCTTAAAGATACACTCAATCAAATACTTGCAGAGAAAACAGGTAAAAAAGCGAAGCAGATAGAAAAAGATACTGAACGTGATAACTTTATGTCTTCAAAAGAAGCTGTAGAATATGGTCTTATTGATAAAGTTTTAACGAAGAGCTTTAGTTAGGACTTTTTATGGTTAGAGAGATAGTTGTATACCCAGATAAAAGACTCAAACTCATCTCTAAAGAGGTGATAACTTTTGATGGAGCTCTCCATGATTTGTTAGATGATATGTATGATACTATGCGTACACGTAATGGCGTAGGGTTAGCTGCTATTCAAATTGGTGTGGATACCCGAGCACTTATTATCAATATTCCTTTAGAAGATGCAGATGTTGAACATGATCAACCTAGAGAAAATACGTTAGAGATGATAAACCCTATTATCATTGAGCAAGATGGCTTAGAAAAGTTTCAAGAAGGATGTCTTTCTATTCCTGGTGTTTATGAAGATGTAGAGCGTGCTAAACATGTGAAAGTAGAGTACTTTGATAGAGATGGGAATAAACAAATTATAGAAGATGATGGATTCCTAGCTGTGGCTATGCAGCACGAGATGGATCATCTTGATGGTAAGGTATTTATAGAAAAACTCTCTTACATTAAACGTAAAAAATTTGAGAAAGAGTGGAAAAGAAAGCAGAAGGAGGGGTTAGTCTAAACCCCTTGCATAATCATTGCATCTGCTACGCGTTGAAAGCCTACTATATTTGCAGCAGAGACAAGATCCATCCCTAAATCATGTTCATCACAAACATCTTTCATATCGGTGTAAATACCTGACATAATTTCTTGTAACCTGCCATCTATCACTTCAAAAGGAAGGTAGTGTAGTGAGTTATTTTGACTCATCTCTAAAACAGAGACAGCCACACCCCCTGCATTGGCTGCTTTTGCAGGACCAAATAAAATACCATTTTTGATAAAAAGTTCGATGGCCTCAGGTGTCGTAGGCATATTTGCCCCTTCTGCAACAAGTTTTACATCATTCTCTATCAGTTTTTGTGCACATGCATCTCCTAGTTCATTTTGTGTCGCACATGGAAATGCTGCAAAACATGGAATATCCCATACTGCAGAGCTTCCCCCGATATAATTTTCTTTTTTTGTATAGGTTGCATTTTTTCTCTCTATGGCATAATATTCTAAAGAAGCTCTTCGTTCTAATTTAATCTTTTTAAGCAGTTCGAGGTCTATACCATTACTATCATGTATAGCACCTCTTGAGTCGGAGCATGTTACAGGAATGGCACCCAAATCGTAGAGTTTTTCTATGGCATGGATGGCAACATTCCCTGACCCTGAAATAGTACAAATCTTCCCACGGAGTGTCTCTCCTTGGTCTTCAAGAAGTGTTTGTGTAAAGTAAATAAGTCCATATCCTGTGGCTTGTGTACGTCCAAGACTTCCCCCTAGAGGAAGAGGTTTAGACGTGATGATGCTGTCATAAGAGTTAGTCAGTTGTTTGTATTGTCCAAAAAGGTATCCTACTTCTCTGGCACCTACCCCGATGTCCCCACCCAGTATATCGATGTCGGCACCTATACTGTTATAAAAGGCAGTCATAAATGCTTGACAAAATTTCATGATTTCTTTATCACTTTTCCCTTTTGGATCAAAGTCTGAACCCCCTTTAGCCCCACCAATATGAAGCCCTGTAAGTGCATTTTTAAACACTTGTTCAAAAGCAAGAAATTTTAAAATATCTGGGTTGACAGAAGGATGAAAACGAACGCCACCTTTGTAGGGTCCCAATGCATTGTTAAACTGGATTCTGTAGCCATTATTGACATGGATGTTATTGTTATCATCAAGCCACTCTATTTTAAAGTGAATAGCTCTGTTTGGAGCAATGATACGTTCTATAATATTTTGTGTTTTATACTCTGGATGTTTTTCCATAAGTGGACGAATGGAGATGAGTACCTCTTTAAGTGCCTGAAAAAAATTAGTGTCCGTTGCACAGTTACTCTCTTGAGCTCTCTTCATTGCTCGTTCTATATAATCCATGGTATTCCTTCGTATAGTCTAATACTTAATTATAGAATACTTTCATAGTTTTCTAACTTTTTTAAGAAAAATATGTCAATTTGCAATATTTTTTCAAATTTTTACAAAACTATGTCAGACTACTAGTATGAATGCAAAAGTAGATAGTGGTACTCCACCAAAAGTAACCCGAAAAGTGAAACAGAAGCCTAAACAAGAAGCCATAGTCAATAGACTTACCTGTGCTACTTTAGAAGGGGTTAATGCACAAGTGATAGAAGTGGAAGCTACCTTTACCAAAGGTTTGCCGGGCTTTGCCGTTGTAGGTCTTGCGAGTTCAGATATACAAGAAGCCAAAGAGCGTGTAAAGTCTGCACTGCTTACCAATGAGTTTGTTTTTCCTCCGCTTAAAATCACGGTAGGGCTTTTCCCCTCTGAGGGAAAGAAGTCAGGTAGCCATTTTGACTTGGCACTTGCACTACTGGTAGCACTCAATAAAAAGAGCTTTGAGGAAGAGGGACTTTTTGTTTTTGGTGAGTTGGGACTTGATGGCAGAGTAAAGAGTTCATCCATGATTTTCCCTATTATTCTCTCCCTTAAAGAAAAAGGGCTTATCAAAAGAGCCATAGTTCCTAAAGAGGCTATATCTTACTTGAGTCATATCTCTGGGATAGACTTTATAGCAGTGGAGATACTAAGAGAAGCTATAGTCCTTGTAAGTAAAGGGGAATTCAAAGCAAATGTTAAGCAGTTTGAGTATGATGCAAAGCAGTTTACCTTAGAAGAGACGAGATACTATTATGAAGAGAAGTATGAGAGTAACTTTTTTGATGTTAAGGGACAAATGGTAGCCAAACGAGCAGCACTGATAGCAGCAGCTGGGATGCATAACCTTTTTATGGAGGGTAATCCTGGGTGTGGTAAAAGTATGATAGCCAAACGTATCAAAGATATACTCCCTCCTATGCAGGAGGATGAGTTACTCTCTATTGCCAAACATCAGTTTTTAGATGGACAAACCCCAAACTTTAAAGCCATAAGACCGATGAGAAGTCCTCACCATACAGCAACTTCTGCATCTATCTTCGGTGGAGGTTGTCATTTCCCACTAACTCTGCGAAATTTCCACTAACTATGCTACAATTAGAATCAGAAAAAGGATTGCTAATTGAACAACAAATATACTGTCTTCTTGAATGATAGCAAAAAAAAGATTGTAGAAGGTTATGGCAAAGTAAAATTAAAGAATAAAGCCCTACCCACTGTTGCTGTTTATGTAAAAACATTAGAAACAAATGAGAGAGAAATCTATGATATTTTATTGCCAAATCTAGCGAAGATTAAAATAGGTTCAGTTTTTAAAAATCAACAACAAACAGGTACACAAAGTATAGGTAGCGATGATTGTTTATATCAAGAGAGAATAGAGGTTGATTTTGATTTTTCTGAACATGATCCTGAAAATATTGTTTTTACTGAAGATATAGATGCTAAATGGGATATTAAAAACGAATATCTTTATGACAATGACACTATTAATACTGTCAATTCAAAATTTAATACAGTGTTTGCAAAACTTGTGAGTAAAGATGGGACAACTTTTTATCTTCCTTCTCTTGAGCTTCTTGTTTCGGGATACAAAGCTAACGCAAGAACTTTAATCAATTATTTGTGTATGTTCCCTTTGAATGTGGCAATTGAGTACTTTAGTAAAATGTATGTAATCTTAAACAAGGATACTTTTTTTAATAAAGTTCGTAAGAATAATCATCCTCAAGATATGGTTTGTACCAATTATCTCGCCAATCATCCTGTCACAAAACGTAGAGCATCTATTATTTGGACATCTATTGCATTAACTGAAAAAGATGCTACAGGTGGATATATTGCTGTATTACCCTATCAACCAGAAAAAGTCACTATGACAGTTTCAGGTTTTTGGATAGATAATAAAAGATTTTTTGTGCAAGAGATAAATAAAATATCTCCTCCTAGTGGTTCTAAAACTATTCCGAAAAAAGATATTAAAGATTAGAGAAAAATATATAGAAGAAGACAGTAATAGTTTTAAATTATCAGAATGTTTTTTACTTAATGAAGATATACCTAGCGATGATGAATTGAAGAATACTATTTATAGATACATAATTCTTTAATAAAAAATTGTTACCCTTTACAATTATCTATATTTTAGTTATTATGTTAAATATAATAAAAATTAACTAATATATTAGTTGCAAAGGATTGATTTGAGTGATTATGTTTTTTACAGCGTAATAGACGTTCAAGATACTCTACGGGACAAGGTTAAAAAGCTCCGTAAGCTAAAGGGCTGGACTCAAAAAGAAATGGCACGTAGAGCAGATATTCCTCTCTCTACTTATGCAAGATTTGAACAATTAGGTGAAGGCTCTATGCGTGATTTTGCAAAAATTATTATAACCCTAGGCAGAGGAGATGAGATAGAGAAGATATTAAATTCTACCATCAAAGGGGAGAGCCCAATGGATTTATATAGAAAAATAAAAGGTAAAAAATAATGGATCGCTATGTAATTCCAACTATATTTGGTCAAGATATTGGTATTATTGTTGAAGGAAAAAATGGTGTACAGTTCCAATACAATGATAATTTTGATGGAAAACTTCTCCCTCTTTCTCCTATTTTACTTCCTTATGATAAAGAGCGTGTATATACCGTACATGATGCAATGGCATTTAACGGATTGCCAGGTATCTTTAATGACTCTCTTCCTGATCGCTTCGGAGCAATTTTGATGAATGAGTATTTTGCTAGTAAATATGGTTCTGCAAACAGATTGTCCATTATTG
>Ga0256845_1003265_pt1 | contig 11123 bp, 12 predicted proteins | sample RiftiametaG_FD_189101 | JGI IMG/M metagenome (GOLD analysis project Ga0256845, IMG submission 189101) | Tube worm associated microbial communities from hydrothermal vent at the East Pacific Rise, Pacific Ocean - Riftia | ecosystem: Host-associated > Annelida > Integument > Unclassified ... | reverse complement strand
GGGGTACGATGGCTATGGGAATTACCGCAGGAATTGGGTATTTATTTGGAATTAGTATGGGATAGAACTCTTATTTTTCCATTTATATATTTAAAATTATAATCCCCTTTTATTATGAAATCTTCTGAATAAGCTGTGTCCATTGAAGGAAACCATTTTTTTATTTCTTTTTTAATGATGATAAACAAACCTTCTTCGTTTCCAATAGCACAGAACCTATCAAAACTACCATCATAAATTGCAATTTTTTTGATGTTGTTTATTTGCTTGTAAATAGGTTCAATATTATTTGTAGGAATTCCTATTTCACTAATAGAAATAATTTCTTCGGAAGAGAAAATCTTATTAGAAGTGATGTCTAAATTGGCACGAGCAATAAATTCCACAATATTTTGGTCTTTATCATAAAAGTACATAGCAGTAGCATTCCATTTTTTAAAATGAATAATTTTATTTGTATGATCAGCAATAAGTTTAACTCTATTCTGTAGCCATTTATAAACTTCTTCTACTTTGTTTTTGGGAATGTTAAAAGCAAAATGATATGGGTTTACTTGCTTTTTCTCTCTAAATTCTAAAAAACTTTCCCCTGTTTTAAGAGTAACTGAGTTTGATGTTTTGGTTATAATTTGAAACCCTAAAACTTCTGAATAAAAACTAGTTTGTTCCTTTAAATTATTGGTAAATATAGTAAGATGTGATATTTTCATAATAGTATCTTTTTATTTTGAGATAAAATTACGAATGAAAAGCGAAACAATTATCAGTATTTTTTATTATAAATCTATAAAAAAATAGAAAAAATCTATTCCTTAGAATTTACAGTATAGGTTCTCCATTTTTCTAGACAATTTACCATATCTTGAGGAACGTCTGAATTAAATTGCATAAATTTACCAGTAGTAGGGTGTGTAAAGCCTAATGTTTTTGCATGTAAAGCTTGTCTTGGTAAAGTTTTAAAACAATTTTGAACAAACTGTTTGTATTTGGTAAAGGTGGTTCCTTTTAAAATAGCATCTCCGCCATAGCGTTCATCATTAAAAAGAGTATGACCAATATGTTTAAAATGTGCTCTAATTTGATGTGTTCTACCTGTTTCTAATTTGCATTCTACCAAAGTAACATAGGTCAATCGTTCTAATACTTTAAAATGGGTAACTGCATGCTTGCCAAAATCACCTTCTGGGAAAACATCCATTTGCAATCGGTTTTTAAAACTACGTCCTATGTTTCCTTCAATGCGTCCTTCATCCTCTTCAATATAACCCCAAGCTAAAGCAATATATCTTCGTTCAGTAGTTCTATCAAAAAATTGTTTGGATAAATGGGTCATTGCAAACTCTGTTTTAGCAATCACTAATAACCCACTAGTATCTTTATCAATTCTATGTACCAAACCAGGGCGTTCGTTACTGTTTTTGGGTAGATTTTTTATGTGATGCATCAATCCGTTTACTAAGGTACCTGTATAATTTCCATGACCTGGATGTACTACTAAACCTGCAGGTTTGTTTAGAACGATAAGAGCATCATCTTCAAAAATAATATCTAACGGAATGTTTTCTGCAAGAATTTCTGTTTCTTTTGGTGGATACGCTAACAGCACCCGAACCACATCAAAAGGTTTTATTTTATAATTTGATTTTACAACAATATCATTCACCAAAATATTGCCTGATTTTGCAGCTTGCTGAATTTTGTTTCGAGTAGCATTTTCAATAAAATTCATTAAAAATTTATCTACACGCAAAGGTATTTGACCTTCGGTTGCTGTAAAACTATAATGTTCGTATAATTCTTCGTTTTCTAAACTAGTAGAATTTTCTTGCATATTTTTAAGTACAAATACTGTTGTTAAATTATTCAGTAAATACTATTTACTGATTTCCATCACCCAAAATTAATTCTATGGTAGAATATTTAGGAAATGTATCTCCTGGTTTTACTTTTTTGCCATCTACCTTTAGTCCTCGTACAACATTTTTACCAATATCTGGCACCCAACTAAACTTCTCACTAACGTTTAAGCCAATAGAGCGTAGGTGTGTGGTAGCTTGTCGTTTTGTTTTTCCGTTTAAATTTGGCAAAGTAATATCTCTGTATTTTGAGGGATTTAAAGTCAAGTAAATTTTCCTTTTTTCTTTTACAAATTCACCTGCTTCTGGATTTTGTTCAATCACAGATTTTTTTGGATATGTGGGATTGTAACTCGCAGAATCTATGACTATAAAATCTAAGTCTAATTCAGTTAATTTTTTTTGTACATTTTCTAGAGTCATTTTTTGCAAATCAGGAACTTGTATTTTTTGATCGTGATTTGTGGTGTTTCCAAGCCACCATTTTAATCCGAAGATAAAAATAAAAAACCCAATAATAGCAATAGCTACTTGAGTAAAAAATGCTTTACTTTTTATAAACTGTAGAAAACTCATAAGTGTTTTTTTATCGTTGCAAATATATAAAAAAGGAAACGTTAAACTTTCTATTTATATTTTATATAAATTTGTTGAAAACAAGAAACTAGTAAATGAAAAAAAATATAGCCATCATAATGGGCGGATATTCGTCTGAGATTGATATTTCTATGCAGAGTGGAAACGTAGTTTTTAACCATTTAGATAGTACTATTTACAATCCGTATCAAGTTCATATTTTAGCAGAAAAATGGTTTGTTGTTGTAAATAATGAAGAATCTCTGATAGATAAGAACGATTTTTCTGTAATTATTGATGATAAAAAAGTTGTTTTCGATTGTGTTTTTAACGCAATTCATGGAAGCCCAGGAGAGAACGGAGTCATTTTAGCGTATTTTGATTTGATTGGCATAAAACACACGTCGGCACCATTTTATCAAATGGCGTTGACCTTTAATAAACGAGATTGTTTAAGTGCGTTAAGAGCTTACGGAATAAAAACGGCTACATCAGTTTATTTTAATAAAGGAGATGAAATTATTCCGAAAAAAATTGTAGAGATAGTAGGTTTGCCTTGTTTTGTAAAACCAAACAATGCAGGTTCTAGTTTTGGTATTTCTAAAGCCTATACTTTAGAGGATATTTTACCCGCTATAGAAAAGGCATATAAAGAAGATTCAGAAATTTTAATTGAATCTTTTTTAGACGGAACTGAAGTTTCGGTGGGTGTAATTGAATACAGCGAAGAGATAAAAGTATTACCGATTACAGAAATTGTATCAGAAAACGATTTTTTTGATTACGAAGCTAAATATTTAGGAAAATCGCAAGAAATTACTCCTGCAAGAATTTCTGAAAATGATGCTGAAAAAGTAAGAAAATTGGCTAAAAAAGTATATAAAGTATTAAATATGAGTGGGTTTTCTCGCTCAGAGTATATTTTTGTAAACGGAGAGCCTCATTTTATAGAACTAAATACAGTACCAGGTTTAACGGTAGAAAGTTTGTTGCCACAACAAGCAATAGCAGCGAATATTTCTTTGCAAAATTTATTTGGAAATGCCATTGAAATGGCACTAAAAAAGTAACAAAATGAAAAAAGCAGTTTTCCCAGGATCGTTTGATCCTATTACCTTAGGACATGTAGATATTATTAAAAGAGCATTGCCATTGTTTGATGCCATTGTTATTGCAATTGGCGTAAATGCCGATAAAAAATATATGTTTTCTTTAGAGCAACGCACACAATTTATAAAAGATTGTTTTGCTGATGAACCGAAAATAACAGTAAATAAATACACAGGATTAACAGTAGATTATTGTAAAATAATTGATGCTGATTTTATTTTAAGAGGATTGCGTAATCCTGCTGATTTTGAATTTGAAAAAGCCATTGCACAAACCAATAGAAAGCTCTCTGGTATTGAAACGGTTTTCTTATTGACCAGTGCAGATACTTCGTTTATTAGCTCGTCTATTGTAAGAGATATTATGAGAAATGGAGGGGACGCTTCTGAGTTGGTGCCAAAATCTGTAAAATGAAAAAATTACTTCCATTCTTTTTGTTAATTCTAATCGGTTGTTCTTCGGATAAAAAACAATTAGTAGATTTCACTACGTTATTTGAAACATCAAAAGGAACAGAAACGGCAACGTACACTGAAGTGATTTCTTATTATAAAGAATTAGCAAAAACATATTCTGAAATCTCTTTATTTGAAATCGGACAAACAGATTCAGGGAAACCGTTGCATTTGGTTGTTTTTAATTCGGATGGAAAAACGGATTTAAAAAACATCAAAAAATCAGTAAAAATCAAAGTACTAATCAATAACGGAATTCATCCAGGAGAATCAGATGGTATTGATGCCTCTATGTTATTGTTGCGAGATATTGCACAAAATGATTCACTCAAAAAACAATATAAAAATAGTTTAATATGCGTAATTCCTGTATATAATATTGGTGGTGCTCTGAATAGAAATTCTCATACAAGAGTAAATCAAAACGGTCCCAAAGAATACGGTTTTCGTGGAAATGCTAGGAATTACGATTTAAACAGAGATTTTATAAAACAAGACACAAAAAATGCGGCTGCTTTTACAGAGGTATTCCATCTAGTAAATCCAGCTATTTTTATTGATAATCATGTAAGTAACGGTGCAGATTATCAATACGCAATTACACATTTGTTTACGCAGCATAATAAATTAGGAGGAGCGTTAGGTATGTTTTTAGAAAACACGATGCGTCCTGAAATAGAAAAATCATTATTAAAAAAAGGAATTATTATTACGCCTTATGTAAATGTTTGGGGAAGTACTCCTAAAAGCGGGTTTTCACAGTTTTTTGATTCGCCCAGATACTCAACAGGGTACACAACATTATTCAATACTTTAGGAATGATGATAGAAACCCATATGTTAAAACCATATAAAATTAGAGTAGAACAGACGTATAAATTACTGTTTTCTGCGTTGGATTTTACAGCAAAAAATCAACAAAAAATAAAGGAGTTAAGAGCAAATAGTATTGAGGGGATTTTAAAAAAGAAAACATATCCAATCGCTTTTAAAGTAGATAAAAACAAAAAAAGCATCTTACAATTTAAAGGATATGAAGGAACGTATATCAATAGTAAAGTAACCACAGGAAAGCGATTGTTTTATGACAGAACAAAACCTTATACAGAACCCGTAGATTATTACAATACTTTTGTAGCAACAAAAGAGGTTGCAATTCCGAAAGCTTATATTTTACAACAAGGTTGGCATAAAGTAGAGGATAGATTAGAGAAAAACCAAATTAAATTTATACGCTTTAAAAAGGATACGACAATCTCTGTTGATGTACAGCATATTGCGGATTATAAGACTGGTACAAAGGCATATGAAGGGCATTATCTACATTACAAAACCTTGGTACAAAAAACAACGAAAGAATTTAACTTTAAAAAAGGGGCTATTTATATACCAACGCATCAAAAAGGAGTTCGGTATATTATCGAAACCTTAGAGGCCGAGGCTACGGATAGTTTTTTTAATTGGAACTTTTTTGATACTGTTTTGCAGCAAAAAGAGGGGTATTCTGCTTATGTTTTTGAGGATATTGCAGAAGTATTTTTAAAAGAACACCCAGCAGTAAAAAAACGTTTTGATGAGAAAATAAAATCAGACAAAGATTTTGCTAAAAACCCAAGAGCACAATTGTATTTTGTGTGTAAAGAAACTCCTTATTTTGAAGAAGCCTTTATGAGATTGCCTGTGTTTAAGGTGTTTTAAAATTTATATTCTGATATCGCATTCGGGAAGTTTTCAGGATTTTCTGCTAAATGATAACGAGGATCATCAATAGCTTCTTCTATAATCCCTGAGAATATTGGGTTAGATTTATAGAGTAATATTTTACAATCTTCACTTAAATGTTTTAGTGTTACTTTTTTATTTATTGCATGGTATTTTTTTACCAAAGAAGAGATTGCTTCAATTCCAGAGTGGTCGCTAACCCTACTTTCTACAAAGTCAATTTCTATTGCATCAGGATCGTTTTTTACATCAAATTTTTCATTAAAAGCAGCAATCGATCCGAAGAACAAAGGTCCCCAGATTTCATATACTTTAGTTCCGTCATCTTTAATTCGTTTTCGTGCTCTAATACGTTTTGCATTTTCCCAAGAAAAAACCAATGCGCTTACAATAACTCCTGCTATTACAGCGATAGCTAAATCAAAAATTACGGTCAATGCAGATACTAAAATCAATACAAAAACATCTGTTTTTGGTATTTTGTTTAAAATCCGAAAACTAGACCAAGCAAAAGTTCCGATAACTACCATAAACATTACGCCAACTAAGGCTGCAATAGGTACTTGTTCTATATAAGATGATCCTAATAAAATAAATAACAGTAATGTTACAGCAGCAACAATACCCGATAAACGTCCACGTCCGCCACCTTTTATATTGATAATAGATTGTCCAATCATTGCACAACCACCCATTCCGCCAAACAAACCAGTAATGATATTTGCGCCACCTTGTGCCATACATTCTCTGTTTGAATTTCCACGCGTTTCGGTCAAATCATCAATTAAATTTAAAGTCATTAAAGATTCAATCAACCCAATAGCTGCTAAAATTAATGCATACGGAAAGATGAATTTAAGTGTTGTAAAATTCATAGGAATTTCAGAAAACGTTTCTAAATGTGGTACAGGGAAACCTCCTTTTAAACCTTCACCACCACCATCACGAATAAAAGAACCGACAGTAGCTACGTCGAAATTAGAGAAGATAGCAATTCCTGAAACTACCAAAATTGCAATCAATGCTTCTGGTAATTTTTTAGTGGCTTTGATTTTTGGTAAACCCCACATTAAAAGCATTGTTAAGGCAACCAAACCAATCATTAACCATAAATTTTGTCCTTGTAACCATACATTTTCTCCATCAACTTTTTTGGTAAACATTCCTAATTGAGAAATGAAAATTACAATAGCTAATCCGTTTACAAATCCCATCATTACAGGATGTGGAATCAATCTTACAAATTTACCTAGTTTTAAAACTCCTGCTAAAACTTGTATAATTCCCATTAAAATTACGGTAGCAAATAAGTAATATAATCCAAGGTTTTCTCCAGATGTTCCCATGGCATTTCCTTCAGCAACCAAACTAACCATTACAACTGCTAAGGCACCTGTTGCTCCAGAAATCATTCCAGGTCTTCCTCCAAAAATAGCGGTAATGAAACCAACCATAAAAGCGGCGTACAAACCTACTAACGGATCTACACCTGCTACAAACGCAAACGCTACAGCTTCTGGCACTAAAGCCAAGGCAACTGTAATTCCAGACAATACATCGTTGCGTACGTTTTTTACTCTCTTTTGGATAAATTCAGTCATAATTTTTTACAGATTTCTAAAAGTGGGCAAATATAGATGATTTTTTAGAGACTAATTGTAAGAAAGTTAGCTGTTTTTTGCAAACTCATTAAAGACTAAAGTAATATTTGTATAGGTTTTTTCTAATGCTTTTTTTGTAGAGATAGCATCTTTAAAAACGGCTTTTGTAATTCCTTCTTCTGTTTGTGGTATTGGTTTTTCTTCAAAATCAGTATGCATTAAAAACCAGCTGGTTTCTTTTAGTTTTCTTTTTCCTTTTTGATAAAAAAGATGATAGGTTTTTAAAAGAAATTTATCAATGATTAAATTAGAAACACCACATTCTTCTTCAACTTCTCTAATAGCAGTTTTTTCAATACTCTCTCCTTTTTCGATACGTCCTTTGGGTAAATCCCACTTTTTACTTCTGTAAATAAATAAAATTTCTTTTTTTGTGTTTAGTACTAATCCGCCTGCGGCAGAAACAATAATAAAATTTTTTAAAAATGTTTTCCAAACTTTCTGTACATCTATACAGTATAAAATGGCTCCTTTTATAGTTTCTTTTCGGAGTTTGTAGAAAATTTCATCAATATTTATGTCTTTGTAAGTGTATACAAGAAAATCCTTTTCTTTATTTAAAGAATCTGTTAAGATAATTGGCTTGTCATTTACAAAAACTTTATACATTTGTAGGATGATTTTACACAAAGATACAGCAAAAAAAACTGCCGAACTATTATTGAGTATAAAAGCAATAAAATTGAGTCCAAACAACCCATTTGTGTGGGCTTCTGGTTGGAAATCACCTATTTATTGCGATAATAGAATAACACTTTCATATATAGAAACTCGTAATTTTTTATCAAAAGAGATGGCGAAAATCATCAAAGAAAAATATGGGAAACCAGATGTAATTGCAGGAGTTGCTACAGGAGCAATCGCTATCGGGATTTTAGTGGCACAAGAATTGGAGGTGCCTTTTGTATATGTTAGGCCAGAACCGAAAAAACATGGTCGGAAAAATCAAATAGAAGGTTTTCTTGAAGAAGGAAAAAATGTGGTGGTGATAGAAGATTTAATCAGTACAGGTAAAAGTAGTTTAGATGCAGTAAAAGCTTTAAGAGAAGCTAAGGCTGTAATAAAAGGAATGGTTGCTATTTTCTCTTACGGATTTGATATTGCTGACAAAAATTTTAAAGAAAGTAGCGTAGAATTAACGACGCTTAGTAATTATAATAATTTGTTAGAACAAGCGCTAGATAGTAATTATATATCTGATAAAGAGTTTTCTACTTTGAAAGAGTGGAGAGCGAATCCTAGTGAATGGAAACAATAAAAACAACATAATGAATATAGAAGGAAATAAAGTTACCGTAAAAAAATCTGCAAAAGAATTGTATGAAAACTTTACACAATTAGAAAATTTTGAAGGATTAATGCCAGAAAATACCGAGAAATTTGAGGTGGATGGAGATTCGTTTTTATTCGGATTAAAAGGGATGCCAGAAATTAGATTGGTATTGAAAGAAAAGGTTGAGTATTCTAAAATTACGCTAGCCTCTGCAAGTAGTAAATTTGCGTTTACGTTGACTGCGGATATCGAAGATATATCAGAAAACGAAAGTAATGTTCAATTAAATTTTGATGGAGATTTTAACCCAATGATGGCAATGATGATTAAAAGACCTCTCACAAAATTTGTAGAGACGTTGACTGAAAATATTGAAAAATTATAAGGTTTTAAAAGAAATTTCTTTAATTCCGAATTCTTGTAAAGTTTCATTTTCTAATAGAATTTGCAGTTTTCCGTCTTTAGAAATGCTTTTAATAATACCCATAAAAAGTACATCTCTATTATTGTTTTTAAACAAGGTAGGGATGTTTTTTTTATATAAAACGTGTAAATAGTTGTTTTCTAAAATAGTATATTTTTGCTGATTTAGTAAACTAATCGTTTCTTTTAAATTTTTTAAAACACTATCTAAAAGAATATCTAAATCCAATTCTTTTTTCAATATTTTTTTTAGTGATGTTGCGTTGGGCAAATCATCAGAAAAAATAGTTTGATTCACATTCAACCCAATACCAATCACCGAAGAGTAAATGGTTTGGTTTTTTAGTACATTTTCAATTAAAATTCCACAGATTTTTTTATCTGCTGACATGATGTCATTTGGCCATTTGATACTTAATTTAGGAATTTTAAAGTTTTTTAAGGTGTTGAAAACCGCTAATGAAACAGCAAAATTTAAATACTTCTGCTGTGAAATTTTTAAATCATTAATTATTGTAAATGTACTGAATAATAGGTTTTTACCATTTTCTGAAACCCACTCATTATCGACTTGTCCACGTCCAGAAGTTTGGTTTTTTGTAACAACTGTAGTGAAGTTTTGTAGGGTTAATTTTTTTGCCAGTTCTTTTAAATAAGAGTTTGTAGAATCGGTGGCATTAAGTTTGCGTATTTTCAACTTATTAAATATTGTATAATCAACATCAATATTACATAAATTACTCGCAAAAAAATAATAACTTTGCGAAAACTTAAAAATTTTTAATGACAAAAAAACAGGCTTCGGCAGATAATTTAATTACTGCGATTATCAAAGGGATTGATGATGTAAAAGGAGAAGACATTCAGCTACTAGATTTAAGAGAAATAGAAAACACCGTGTGCGATTATTTTATAATTTGTACAGGTGGTTCTAACACGCAAGTAAAAGCAATTTCTGGATCGGTAAGAAAAGTTGTAGGTAAACAATTACAAGATAAGCCTTGGCATGTAGAGGGAGAAACTGTTGCAGAATGGGTTTTGATGGATTATGTAAATGTAGTTGTGCATATATTTCAAAAGACAACTAGAGAGTTTTATGACATTGAAAGTTTATGGGGCGATGCGAAAATAACGAAGATAAACGCAACCATTTCTTAATTTTTGAACATATTTTATGAGTGATAATAAAAAACAAAACAAAGCGAATAAACCAAAATTCAAAATTAATTTTTATTGGATTTACGGAGCTATATTTATAGCATTGATTGGTTTTCAATTTTTAAATAGTGGAGATTTAGCTTCTAAAACTTTATCAAAAAACAAATTTGATGAAATTTTAAGAGAGAATGATATTTCTAAAATTACCGTTGTAAACAATAGTACTGCTCAAATTTTCATAAAAGAAGATGCTATAAAAAAAGAGCGTTATAAGAAGCAAGTAAAATCAGCTTTTTATAGAAAAGGATCTCCTATTTTCGAATACAATTTTGGGGATCAGCAAAATTTTGAAAATCAACTTGAAAAAGCTAAGACAACGCATAAATTAGATTTTGATTTAAGAAATGACGAAAGAACAAGTATTTTTGATACGCTAATTGGTTTTTTACCATTTATTATTTTAATAGGAGTTTGGTTGTTTTTTATGAAAAGAATGTCTGGAGGTGCTGGCGGAGGCGGAGGCGGCCAGATTTTTAACATAGGGAAATCAAAAGCAAAATTATTTGATAAAGACACTGAAGTTAAAACATCATTCAAAGACGTAGCAGGATTAGAAGGTGCCAAAGAAGAGGTACAAGAAATTGTAGATTTTTTAAAAAACCCAGGGAAATATACCGCTTTAGGTGGTAAAATTCCGAAAGGAGCATTATTGGTTGGTCCTCCGGGAACAGGAAAAACATTATTGGCGAAAGCAGTTGCAGGAGAAGCAGAAGTGCCATTTTTCTCTCTGTCGGGTTCAGATTTTGTAGAAATGTTTGTAGGTGTAGGAGCCTCAAGAGTAAGAGATTTATTTAAGCAAGCAGCACAAAAGTCACCATCAATTATTTTT
>Ga0256845_1003264_pt1 | contig 11127 bp, 9 predicted proteins | sample RiftiametaG_FD_189101 | JGI IMG/M metagenome (GOLD analysis project Ga0256845, IMG submission 189101) | Tube worm associated microbial communities from hydrothermal vent at the East Pacific Rise, Pacific Ocean - Riftia | ecosystem: Host-associated > Annelida > Integument > Unclassified ... | reverse complement strand
CGAAGAGGTGGCCGTGCCACCGGAAGCAGGCGCGCTGGTTTTGGCTATAGAAAATGCACAGGCGGGGGATACCCTCCGCCTGAGCGAAAACGCCCTTTATGAAGGGTCTATTGAGATTTCAGTGCCGCTGACGATCATTGGCAACGGGGCCACGATTGATGGCCAAGGCACAGGTTCGGTGATCCGTGTCACCGCCGAAGATGTAACCCTGCGCGGCCTTACCGTGCTTGGCTCCGGCTCGGGTGGTGATGGCCTTGATGCAGGCATTACCCTAAGCAAAACCGCCCACGGTGCCGTGGTTGAAAACAACCGCGTGCTGCTAAACCTGATCGGCATTGATGTACACGGCGCGCGCGATTCTCTGGTCGCCCATAACTATATCGAAGGCCGCCAAGACCGCCGCATGAATGACCGTGGCAATGGCATCTACATCTGGAATGCCCCCGGCACCCGCGTCATCGGCAACGACATCCGCTATGGCCGCGACGGCGTGTTTGTGAACACCTCGCGCAACAATGAATTTATCGGCAACCGCTTCCGCGACCTGCGCTTTGCCATCCACTATATGTACGCCAACAATTCGGTTGTTTCCGGCAATATCTCCGAACGCAACCACCTCGGCTACGCCATTATGTATTCCGACAATGTGCGCATCGAGGGCAATCTGTCGCTGAACGACCGCGACCACGGCATTATGATGAACTACACCAACAAGGGTGAGGTGCTGAATAACACCATCCGCCAAGGCGGCGAGAAATGCGTGTTTATCTATAATTCCCACCGTAACAGCTTTGCAGGCAACAGCTTTGAAGGCTGCCAGATCGGCATCCACTTCACCGCTGGCTCCGAGCGCAACAGCTTCTCGGGCAACGCCTTCATCGGCAACCGCACGCAGGTTAAGTATGTCGGCTCAACATGGGTCGAGTGGAGCGAAGACGGTGTCGGGAATTACTGGTCCGACCACACGGCCTATGACCTCAACAATGACGGCATCGCCGATACCGCCTACCGCCCCAATGACATCATGGACCAAGTGCTCTGGAGCCAGCCCGCCGCCAAATCCCTACTCGGCTCGCCAGCTGTCCAGCTCATCCGCTGGTCCCAATCCGCCTTTCCGGCGCTGCTACCTGGAGGCGTGATAGATAGCGCCCCGCTCATGCAGCCCAACACCCCGCAAATCCCCTTATGGGAGGAGTTCGAATGACCGTCCTCGGCATTGAAAACGTATCAAAATCCTACGGCGAGGTGCACTCGGTGCAAGGCGTGAGCCTGAACCTCGCCGAGGGTGAGCGCGTGGCCTTGCTTGGCCATAACGGCGCGGGCAAAACCACGCTTATGCGCATGGTGCTAGGCCTTACCCCGCTGACCTCTGGCCGCATCACTGTCCTCGGTATGCCGCCGGGTTCCCGCAAAGCCCGCACCGCCATCGGTTTCCTGCCCGAAAGCGTCGCCTTCCACGGCGCGCTGACGGGGCGCGAGCAGCTGCACCACTTTGCGCGGCTAAAAGGCGTGAAGCGCAGCGTGGCGGATGACCTCTTGGAGCGCGTCGGCCTCACCCACGCTATGCACCGCAAAATCCGCACCTATTCCAAAGGCATGCGCCAGCGCATCGGCCTTGCCCAAGCCCTGCTCGGCCAACCCCGCCTTGCCCTGCTCGATGAGCCAACCTCCGGCCTCGACCCGATTTCCCGCCACGAGTTTTATGATATCGTCGACGACCTCGCCAAAGGCGGCTCTGCCGTGCTGCTCTCCTCCCACGCCCTCACCGAGCTGGAAAGCCGCACCGACCGCATTGCGATTATGTCCAAAGGCCACCTGCTGGCCAATGACAGCCTAAGCAACCTGCGCGAAGCCGCCCGCCTGCCGATCCAAGTCCGCGTAAAAGCCACGCCGGAAACCGCAGATAGCGTCGCCGCCCAGCTCGGCGGCACCCGCATTAACGGTGCGTCGGTCTCGCTGGAAGTCCAGCAAGAATCCAAGGTTTCCCTGCTCGGCCAAATCACCGGCCTTGGCGACCTCGTGAAGGATATCGACGTCACCCCCGCCAGCCTTGAAGAGCTTTACCGCCACTACTCGGTGCCAAAACAGGAGGGCAAATAATGTCCACCATCGCCATCGCCCGCATGGAACTGCTGATCGCCCGCCGCAATATGTGGGTCTTCACCTCGCTCATCCTCATGGGCCTGTTCTCCTCCGTCCTCACGCTGGCTGGCGGCGCGCCCACCGGCACGCTCGGGGTGGACCCATTGCTGATCGCCACCACCTCGATCACCACCCTTTCCGTCTATCTTATCCCCCTCATCGGCTTGCTCCTAAGTTTCGACGCCATCGCCGGAGAAGCCGAGCGCGGCACCCTTGCCCTCAGCCTCACCTACCCACTGTCACGCGGTGAAATCCTGCTGGGCAAATTCCTCGCCCACCTCATGGTGCTCGGCTTTGCCGTGGCCGTCGGCCTCGCCCTCACCGCTGGCCTGACCATTTGGAAATACGGCAGCGCCGACCTCAACTACCTGCCCCTCCTCAAACTTTTCGCCACCTCGCTGGCCCTCGGCGCGGCGTTTCTGGGCATCGGCTACACCATTTCAGCTCTCGCCAAACAAACCGGCGTGGCCTCCGGCATCGTCATCATCGTCTGGCTCATTTGCGTGGTGCTCTACGACCTCGGCCTGCTCGGCGCGCTGGTCGCCGACGGCGGCGGCACCTTCACGAAAACCATCTTCCCGTGGCTCCTCGTCGCCAACCCCGCCGACGCCTTCCGCCTCATCAACATGCCCACCGACACCGTTTCCACCCTCGCCACAGGCCTCGGGGCCGCTGGCCAAGCCTCGGGCTTTGCGCCGCAACTGGCCTCGCTCCTGCTCTGGCCCGTCATAGCCCTCACGCTCGCATGGGCCGCCTTCCGGAGGGTTGAACCATGAAGCTTTGGCCCCTTCTAGCGCTGGCGCTGCTCGCTGCCTGTGACGACGAAACTACCCGCGCTCTGCCCTCGCCACTGACGCTGAATGACGACGCCGCTGGCTACTACTGCCAAATGGTCATTCTTGAGCATGACGGCCCCAAGGGCCAGCTTTTCCTCGACGGCATGCTCGCCCCACTCTGGTTTTCGCAGGTCCGTGACGGCCTTGCCTACCTGAAATCGCCTGAGCAAGAGGGCGAAATCATCGTGCTTTATGTTAATGACATGGGCAAGGCTGTGAGCTATGCCGAGCCGGGCGAGGATAACTGGATAGACGCGCGCGAAGCGTTCTATGTGGTTGGCTCAGACGCCATCGGCGGCATGGGCGCACCCGAACTGGTGCCTTTCGGCACCGTTGAGACCGCCCAAGAATTTGCCGCCATCCACGGCGGCACTGTAATGAAATTAGACGAAATATCAGCCGAAACCGTGCTCTCACCCGTAGAGTTCGACTTGGCCACACCGGAGACCTGAATATGACCACCCGCCGCCGTTTTCTCACCATTCTTGCAGGCGCCGCCGTGCTGCCCACCCTTGCCGATGCCGCCGCTAGCTGGCGCGGTATTGCGCTGGGTGCCGATGCGCAGATCATCCTTGACCATCCGAATGCCGACGCCCTCATCGCCAGCGCCGTTGAAGAAATCAGCCGCTTGGAAGGCCTGTTTAGCTTGCGCCGCGACAGCCAGCTTACCCGCCTGAATGCGGCAGGCCGCTTGGCTGACCCCGCTCCCGAAATGTTGGAGCTGCTTTCGATCTGCTCCGCCATTAACGCCCGCACAAGCGGTGCGTTTGCCCCCTCCATCCAGCCCCTCTGGGCGCTTTATGCCGAGCGTATCTCGGCGGGCAACACCCCGAGCGCAGCTGAGATTACGGCGGTTAACACAGGCTGGCAGTACGTGCAGTTCTCCTCAGCCGAGGTTCGTTTTGCCAAGCCCGACATGGCACTCACATTCAACGGCATTGCCCAAGGCTTTATCGCCGATAAAATCGCGGCGCTTTTCCGCGCTGATGGGGTGGAGAACGTGCTGGTTGATACCGGCGAGATTATGGCGCTGGGTCATGCGCCGGACGGTAACCCGTGGCCGGTGACCATCGCTAACACTGGCGGGAAAGTCGCGCCGCTGTGCAACGTCGCCATGGCCACCTCGGCCCCCTTGGGTACGGTTTTTGACGGGGCAGGCACGGTTGGCCACATCCTAGACCCCCGCACAGGGCTGGCGGGCGGGCAATGGGCGCAGGTGAGCGTTACGGCCACAAGTGCGGCCTTGGCTGACGGGCTTTCGACGGCTTTCTGCCTTATGGATAAGGCAGAAATTCAAGCGTCAGGGCAGAGCGGCGTGCTCGATGTGCTGACCCTTGCCTAGAAGCTTTTCCATCCAATGCGCTTGAAAACGGGGGCGTAGGCCTCTGCCATATGCCGGATAGAGGCCCCGTTGGCTGGGGCCGCTTTGGGCCGCCACGCCACCTCGGCAAGGCCAAGAATGCGCGGCGCGAGCTTTGACTCCATCTCAGCATCTGCGTGGGTGAACTCGCTCCAGAACGCCCCCTCAACCCCGATGATATTGGCCTCAAGCTCTGGTTCGTTAGGCGGAACTGGCTGCCATTCCACAGTTTTTTCCAGCGGCAAAAAACCCGCCCAGCGAGCACCGGATTCGGTGAAATCGGTGCTGTGGGTATGGTCAAAATACAGGTGCTGGGCGGGGGTCATTACCACCTTGTAGCCGCCCCGTGCTGCTTCAAGGCCAGGGCCTTGGCCGGTCCAGGAAAACAGGATAGCATCGTTCTGAATACCCCCATTTTGGCCTTGCGCGGCTTCTTCCCACGCGCAGGGCTGCGCGCCGCAGGTGCGGGCAAAGCGGGCGGCTTTGGCGATGGCCCATTCCTGTAAATCATCTGTCGTTTGCAGGCCGTTTTCGGCCATGAATGCCCGTGCCAGCGGGGATTTCAGCCACGCTTCGGGCGGGCGTTCGTCACAACCTAAGTGAATGTGGGCAAACGGGAACAGTGCGGTGATTTCCGAAATTAACGCCTCTGTCAGGGTCCACATAAAGGGGGTGGCGGGGTTCATTGTGTTGTCAATATAGCCCTGCACCGAGGGTGCAAGGCTGTTGTCGGCGGGGTCCTTCAAGGCCGAAAATACTTGATTGAGGCCGTAGGCGTGGGCGGGGATTTCGACCTCGGGGAGGACCTCGATATGCAGTTCGGCAGCGCGCGCCACGAGGTCTTGCGCGAAGCCAAGGCAATAGCTGCCGCCGGTTGGCCCTTGCCCGCCGCCAAATACGGCGGGGATCAGGCAACCCTCGCCGCGCATCGCGGTTTTTTGCCAAATTTCGGGGAAGCATTTGACTTCGAGTCGGAAGGCTTCGTCATCGGAAAAGTGCCAGTGAAAACGGTTTAGCTTGAGGAGGGCCATGAGGTCGAGCAGCTTGAGCAGGGTCTCTGGCTGGTAGAAATGGCGGGCGCAGTCGAGCTGCTGTCCGCGCCACGAGAAACGCGGGGAGTCTTCCAGACGGCCTGTTGGAATTTGCGCGCCATATGTGGCCTGAAGGTTGATTAGCGTGACCGCAGCGTAAAAGGTGCCTGTGGCGGTAGCTGCCCATATAGTGGATTTTATGGGTGATATATCAATCACATAGCCTTCGGGCTCAAGCGCCAAATCTTCGCGAATATCCAAGCTATGTGTGCCGCCCAGCAAGGGGGGCAGGGCCAGCCGGCCGGCCAATTCGCTTGCCGATTTCAGCGCGGACGGGAAGGCATTTTCGCCGATGGAAAAGCCGCTGCTGCCCTGCATCGCGCCGCCGTCTGGCTGCCACGAGGCGGGCTGGGGCACGAGCTTCAGGAGGGCGGTGTCCGGCAGGAGCGTGGCCGGAGGGCTTTCGGGCTCCGGCGCTTCAAACGCGATTTCCACGTCGTGGCATGTGCCGTCGGTCAGGCGCAGGTAGGCCCCTTGCGGTAGCCAGCCGATGTTGAAAATCTCGAAGGATTTATCCTTGAAGGCAATGGTGAAACCCTGCGTTAGGTCTGCCAAAATCTCGGTATAGCCTGCCACCGCGCGGATAATCTGCCCTGCGCTGAGCAAGGCCATGGGGGCCATCATGGAAAAGCAGAGCACCGCGCCTTTGGGGGCGGCTTCTATGTGACCGTTGAGGCGGCAGGTATCAGAAAGTGTGAGGTGCCAGATCAGGGGCATGGGGCTCCTAGCGGTGCGGGTATGCCGCACTCCTTAAAGTTGAAGTTCAGCGACAAAATCGTAAGCGTCACCACGATAGATACCGATGGTGAGCTCAATTATTCGGCCCGAGGCGAGATAGCCGGTGCGGGCGATTTTCAGGGCGGGATCAAGGGGGTCTATCTCTAGGAGTTTGGCTTGCTCGGCGGTGAGCCGCGCTGCCGAAATCCGCTGCATGGCGCGCACAAGTTGCAGCCCCCTATTGCCCAATTCGGTGTATAGCGAGGTGCCGACTGCCTCGGGGTTGGGCAGGATATCGGGGGGGAGCGAGCTGCATTCAATCGCCATAGGCACGCCGTCGGCACGCCGTAGGCGTTCGGTGCGAGCCACGTAGTCACCCGCGCCAAGACCAAGGGCCATCATTTCTTCAGGGGACGGGGTAAACAGCCCTGCGCTTATACGCTCGGAGCTAGAGGATTTGCCGCGCCGCCGCATGTCTTCGGTGAACGAGGTGAGGCGGGAGAGGGAATGCTCTAGCTTCTCGACCGAGGGCGACACGAAGTTGCCGGAGCCGTGGCGCGGGGTGACAAGCTGCTCGTTGACCAAAACCTCGATCGCTTTGCGGATGGTGACGCGGCTAAGCCCCGAAAGGCTGGCCATTTCACGCTCAGACGGCAGGGGTGATTCGCCTGCCAATGTGCCTGCTTTTATGGCGTCGGCAAGGTGGCGGCTGAGCTGCAAATAACGCGGCCCAGCGTTAGGTTGCTGCCATGCAGTGGGGCTTAGCATGTCTGTGATATGGGTCAAAACGGGTGGCTTTCCTCTGGTTTTGCAATGTAGACCACCATACGCCAAAACAATACCAATTCAAGCCTTGAAGTGCATCTTTGTAATATTGTTATATAAGTAGCTGATAATGCAAAGGAATAATTAATTCTTTGAGTGATTGGCCTGAAAGCGGTTTACAGAGTGGCTTATAATGGTCTTATATTGGCCTAACTGAAGATTCGGGGGAATTATGGCGAGATCACTGCCAAAAGCGCTATCTAGCAAGTCCACCTTTGCGTGGCTCCTGATTGCCCCTGCGGCGGCTTATCTTTGCCTGATCGTAGTGTGGCCGCTGCTGGAAACGGTGCGGCTTTCTTTTACGGACGCGAATATCGGCGGGGAAAGCTATGTGGGCACGGCCAATTATGAAAAACTGGCGAGCTCTTCTAAATTTGCCAAAACCATTGGCCGCACTTTTTACTGGATGTTTATTTCTGTGAGTCTGAAAATGGTGCTGGGGCTGCTTGGCGCAAGCCTGCTCAACGCCAAAATCCCCGGTCGCGCGGCGTTTCGAGTGCTGGTTATGCCGCCGTGGATAATCCCGATTGCTATTGGCTGCTTGGGCTGGCTTTGGCTTTATAACGGGCAGTTTGGCCTGCTTTCGGGGACCTTGCAGTGGCTCGGAGTTATTGATGGGCCGTTTGAGTTTCTCGCCTATAAGCAGAGTGCATTCTATTCTGCGATTGTGACAGACGTTTGGGTTGGCACGCCGATGATCGCGATTTTCTTTCTGGCGGCGCTACAGGGGGTCTCGACGGACCTTTATGAAGCGGCCTATGTGGACGGGGCTTCGCGCTGGTATCGGTTCCGCCGCATCACCCTGCCGCAGATATTCCCGGTGATAATTTCCATGGCGCTGCTGTCAGCAATCTGGACCTTCAACTCGTTTGAAATTGTCTGGATCCTCACTGAGGGCGGCCCACGGGGCGCAACCACAACCCTGATTATCGACACTTACAAAACCGCCATTGCCAGCTTCAAATTTGGCCCGGGTGCCGCGCGGGCGGTGGTTATTGTGGTGCTGCTCAGCATATTCGCCTTTGTTTACATGGTGGTGCTGAAAAAGCTCGAAAAACGGTTTGGGAGCAAATAACATGATGAATCGCTACTCATTGCTGGAGAAAATCGGGCTTTATATCGCCATCGCGATCTTCCTGACCTTCGTGCTTCTGCCCTTCTTCGAGATGTTCATGACATCCTTACGCCCACTCGACCACCTACGCAGCGCGCCCTACAAATTCTGGTCCGACAAGTTCTCGTTTGATGCCTATAGCAACATGTGGGTAACGGTGCCAAAGCTTGGCCGCTACATATTCAACGGCGTGTTTATTGCAGGTGCGGTTACGGTGCTGGCGATGATCTTCATCATCCCCGCCGCCTATGCTTTCGCGCGGTTTGAGTTTAAGGGCAAAGCCGTAACCCTTTCGCTTTTCCTCGCCGTTAACATGTTTGCCGGTGCTGTGCTGCTCATCCCGCTTTACCGCGTATTGCGCACGCTTGGATTGCTTAACACCTATTTCGCCATGATCATCCCCGGTGCGGCCTTTCTGGTGCCGATGGGCATTTGGCTGCTTAAAAGCTACCTTGAAAAAATCCCGAAAGAGCTGGAAGAGGCGGCTTATGTGGACGGGGCCAGCAAAATGTATACGCTGCGGCGGGTAATGCTGCCTTTGGCGGGGCCGGGGCTGATGGTGGTGGCCGTTTCCGTGTTTATCGGCGCTTATGCCCAGCAATACCTGTTTGCGATCACGTTTAACCAAAACAGTGATTACATGCCGCTACCGGCAGGGGTTTTTGAGTTTATCGGATACCAAGATGTGGTCTGGAACGAGATGATGGCCGCATCTTTGGTGGGCGTGTTGCCCGTAATGTTGATCTTCCTGTTTATGCAGCGGTTCCTGATCGCTGGGTTAACAGCGGGGGCCATAAAAGAGTGACCATAAGGTCGCGAAATTCTACCAACTGGAGGAACGTAGAAATGAAGAAAATTCTAGCAACCCTAACCGTGAGCGGCCTTGCGCTGGCAGCGGGCAGCATGGCGCAGGCGCAAGAAGTGCACCTGATCATGTGTGGCGGCGAAATCCGCGAAGCTGACCAGACTGTGATTACGCAGTTTGAGGCTGATAATCCTGGCGTAACCGTAAACGCCGAGCCTGTGCCTTGGGGCACTTGCCAAGACAAATCCAAAACCCTTGCTGCCGCTGGCGACGCACCGGGCTTGGCTTATATGGGCTCCCGTGAGCTAGCGCTTTTGGCTGAGAATGACCTAATTTTGCCGGTTGTGCTTTCTGATGAAGCCATCGCAGCTTACCAACCCGGCGTTTTGGCAACCGTTTCTAATGGCGGCCAGTACTGGGGCATTCCGCACGCGTTTTCGACCAAAGCGCTTTATATGAACTGTGACGTGATCGAAGCTGCTGGGGAAACCTGCGCCGCGCCTGAAACATGGGATGATCTTTACAACCTTGCCGCCGCTGTTTCAGCTGCCTCGGGTAGTGAAGGCGTAGCAGGCTATGGCCTTGCGGCTAAAGACTTTGACAACACCATGCACCAATTCCTGAACTTCCTGTATTCAAACGGTGGCCGCGTGATTGATGCGGACACAGGCGAAGGTGTGCTTGATAGCGCCGAAACCCGCGAAACGCTGGCCTTCTTTGGCAAGCTCGCAACCGTTTCGCAAGAAGGCCCAACGGCGTGGGAGCGTGACAGCCTGAAAGACCTGTTTAACGACGGCAAAATCGCTATGTATGTTAACGGCCCTTGGGCGCGTGGCCAGCATAACGAAGAGATCAACCAGATCATCGTACCCGTGCCGCGTGGCCCGAATGGTGATAATGGTACGATCCTGATTACAGACTCCATCGCCGTGTTTAGCAACACGGGTGTTGAGGAGCTTTCCATGCAGCTGGCCCAAGCGCTGACCTCTGGCGAAGCGCAGTATGACCTTGATAAGAGCTGGGGTCTGACGCCAATTCTTGATTATCAGAAACTGGGCAACCCTGACCCTTACTATGATGGCCAAAGCGATGATGACTTCTGGGGCATCTTTGTCGCGGGCATCTCCACTGGCGGCCCAGAGCCAATGGTGACCGATGTGAAGGGCCTTCAGGCTGTTTTCGTCAACATGATCCAAGGGATTGTGCTTGAGGATGATACCGTGGACAACCTCGTGACGATTGCTGGCGAAGAGCTGGCAGACATCATGTAACCTATTTGCGGGCGGCTTTTGCCGCCCGCATTCACCTGCATTCCTGAGGGTATTATGGCGACTTTAAACCTTAAAAACATCAATAAATCTTTCGGTGCCACGCAGGTGCTTTATGACATTGACCTTGCGATCAATGACAAAGAATTCGTGGTGTTCGTTGGTCCTTCGGGCTGCGGAAAATCCACATTATTGCGGATCATTTCGGGGCTGGAGATGGCCAGTGACGGCCAGATCATCATCGACGGTGATGATGTATCCGAGGCCCACCCCGTGGAGCGAGGCATTTCGATGGTGTTCCAGAGCTACGCGCTCTATCCGCACCTGACAGTTTATGAAAATATCGCCTTTCCGCTGCGCGTACAGAAGAAAAGCAAAGAGGACATTCATGCGGGCGTGATGGAAGCTGCGCGGATTTTGAAGCTCGAAGAGCGGCTTCAGTTTAAACCCGGCGCGCTTTCGGGCGGCCAGCGGCAACGGGTGGCCATCGGGCGCTCGATTGTGCGCAAACCCAAGATTTTCCTGTTTGACGAGCCGCTTTCTAACCTAGACGCCGCCCTGCGCGGCGATATGCGGGTTGAGCTTTCAAAGCTGCACAAAGACCTAGACGCGACAATGGTTTACGTGACCCATGACCAGATCGAAGCCATGACCATGGCCGACCGGATTGTGGTGCTTAACGGCGGCAAAATCGAGCAATTTGATACCCCGATGGCGCTGTATCACACCCCCAAAACCAAATTCGTGGCCTCCTTCATTGGCCAGCCGAGCATGAACTTTATTGAGGCAAAAGTATTGGGCCTAAACGGTGGCCTTGAGGTTATGCTTGAAGGCAATGTACCAATGGTTCTGCCTGTTGATACAACAAATGCAAAGGTTGGCGATAGTGTCGAAGTCGGCATTCGCCCCGAGCATGTGTTTTATGCGCCAGATGCGGGCGTGCTGAGTATAACGGTGGATATTCTGGAG
>Ga0256845_1003263_pt1 | contig 11134 bp, 8 predicted proteins | sample RiftiametaG_FD_189101 | JGI IMG/M metagenome (GOLD analysis project Ga0256845, IMG submission 189101) | Tube worm associated microbial communities from hydrothermal vent at the East Pacific Rise, Pacific Ocean - Riftia | ecosystem: Host-associated > Annelida > Integument > Unclassified ... | reverse complement strand
AACTTTGAGCGGAGACACTATGCCACTATGGACAAAAAGTTTACCTAGAGGATATAAGTTTAAAGGGGAAACAACTTTAAAGAGTGAAAATAAAGTAGTATATTTCTCTTCATGTATAAATAGAACCATGGCAAACCCTAGTGAAAACGATGATGAGTTGCCTATAGATGTTGTTATTATTGGACTACTTGAGCGTGCTGGCTATGAAGTGATTATCCCTGGAAATATAGATAATCTATGTTGCGGTATGCCTTTTAGTTCAAAAGGTTATACTAAAGAGGGTAAAAAGAAATCAAATGAGCTAGAAGGTGAGCTTAGAATAGCAGCTGACAATGGCAAATATCCTATATTGTGTGATATGAGTTCATGTACTAAAACAATGGTAGGTAACTTTTCAAAAGATATTAAAGTATATGATACAGTTGAATTTATACTTGAGTATTTAGTTAAAAAATTAAAATTCAAGCAAATATCAGAACCTATAGTTGTACATGCAAATTGTAGTATTAAAAAAAGAGGTTTAGCAAATAAATTAGAAGAAGTTGCAAAAATATGTAGTTCAAATGTAATTATTCCTGATAATGTTGGTTGTTGTGGATTTGCAGGAGATAGAGGGTTTACTTTTCCTGAGCTAAATAAATCTGCACTCAGAAATCTTAAAAGTGCTATTCCTGAAGATGTAAAATATGCGTTTTCAACAAATAAAACTTGTGAGATAGGACTTAGTGAACATAGTGGCATTGATTATAGGTCAATATTTTATCTAGTGGATAGATGTACAAAGTAAATTTACAGACAAACTGCCTCACTCAAACTTATCTATGTGTTACTGAGACTGCAAGGGGTTATGCAAGAAGTCTAATAGATTTATTACTTGATTACACACAATTTCAACTCTATTTTAAGTCTTAGTTAATATATGGTTTCTTTAATAAAACCTATGATAAAATAGATGAATTCATCTATTTTTTAGATAATTTACTAATAAAAAGGGTTATTTTCATGGAACTCAATTTAGTTGCAGAAGGCTTGAAGTTTATGGTTTTGGGTATGGTTACTGTATTTCTTTTTTTAATACTTATGGTAGTTATTCTTCATTTCCAAGCAAAACTTATAAACAAGTTTTTTCCACAAAAAGTTGCATCTACTCCAAGTAGACCAACATCTCCACAAGTATCATCTAGGAAAGATGATAAGGCACTTGTCGCTGCTATTACAGCTGCTATTACAACTTTTAAAAATTCAAAAAGCTAAAGAAGGTTATAAATGTCAAAAAAATATATTGATATAATGGACACTACTTTTAGAGATGGCTTCCAGTCAGTTTTTGGTGGTCGTGTTCTTATGGATGACTTTATGCCAGCAGTTGCAGCTGCGCGTGAAGCTGGGATTACACATTTTGAGTTTGGTGGAGGAGCTAGATTTCAAAGTCTTTTTTTCTATCTAAATGAAAATGCATTTGATATGATGGATAAATTTCGTGAAGTTGCAGGAAGCGAAGCTAATCTACAAACTTTAGCACGTGGTGTAAATACTGTTATGCTAGATACTGGTAGTCGAGAGCTTATAGACTTACATGCAAAGATGTTTAAGAAACATGGAACGACAACAATTAGAAACTTTGATGCTCTAAATGATGTAGAGAATCTAAAATATAGCGGTGAGCGTATAACTCATCATGGTTTAAAACATGAAGCAGTAGTTACTATGATGGACTTACCTCCAGGGTGTAGTGGTGCTCATGATGTTGCTTTTTATGAAAAGACATTAAGAGAGATTCTTGATGGTGGCATACCATATGATAGCATCTGTTTTAAAGATGCAAGTGGAACATCAAGTCCTCAAAAAGTTTATGAAACAATAAAAATGGCAAAGAAATTATTACCAGAAGATACTCATGTTAGACTTCATACTCATGAAACAGCTGGTGTTAGTGTTGCTTGTTATCTTGCAGCTCTTGAAGCTGGTATTGATGGAATTGATTTAGCAGCATCTCCAGTAAGTGGCGGAACAAGTCAACCTGATATTTTGACGATGTTACATGCTGTTAAAGGTAAAAACTTTGACCTTGGTGGTTTAGAGTTAGAGAAAATTTTAACTTACCAAGAAGTTTTACAAGATAATTTAAAAGATTATTTTATGCCTCCAGAAGCTACTCAAGTTTCACCTCTTATACCATTTTCACCAATGCCAGGTGGTGCATTGACTGCAAACACTCAGATGATGAGAGATAACAATATACTTGAAAAATTTCCAGAAGTTATCAAAGCGATGAGAGAAGTTGTTGAAAAAGGTGGTTACGGAACAAGCGTAACTCCTGTGAGTCAATTTTACTTCCAACAAGCATTCAATAATGTTATGTTTGGTAAGTGGAATAAGATAGCAGAAGGTTATGGAAAGATGGTTCTAGGTTACTTTGGACATACACCAACAGCTCCAGATAGTGATATTGTGAGTCTTGCTAGTGAGCAGTTAAAGATGGAACCAACTACTAAAAATGCAATTGATATTGCAGATGCTGATGAGACAAAATCACTTAAATTTACTCAAGATATACTTGAAAATGAGGGTCTTGAAGTAAATGATGAGAATCTTTTTATAGCAGCTAGTTGTAAAGAAAAAGGTATCGCTTTTCTTAAAGGCGAAGCTAAAGTAAACGTAAGAAAAATTGATAAAAATGCAAAACAGGAGAGTATGAGCGTGGCAAATTCAAATGGTGAATATACAGTAATCGTAAATGGTGAAAAGTTTAATGTACAAGTCAGTGAAGGTCTTGATGCTTCTGTAGAAGTAAAGTCAGTGACTTCAGTAGCATCTTCAGTACCAGTTCAAAGTGGAGCTGGAGAAGAGATTAAGGCTAGTCTTCCAGGTTCAGTTTTCAAAGTTGTAGCTAGTGTTGGTGATGTTGTAAAAGAGGGTGATGTTATAGTAATCCTTGAAGCAATGAAAATGGAGATAGAAATAGTAGCACCTAAAGATGGTGTTGTGATTTCTATTGATGTTAATGAAGGTCAAAGTGTAGAAAATGGCCAAGTTTTAGCTGTTATTTAAGGAAAATTTTAATGAAACATTTTCTGTTAGGACTTTTAACACTCTTTATATTTGCTCTTAGTCCATTAAACGCAAGTTCTGATGCCACAGATAACGTTAAAAAAGTGTCACTTTCTGAAGTTGTGTATGAATCTAAGTCTGTAAAAGAGTTGTTTGTAAGTTTTTATGATTCAACTGGAATTCACGCTTTTTTAAATCCTGAAAAAGGTTTAATGAGCCATGGAAAAGAGTTGTCATCTTTTACTCAAACTGGTGGAAGATTGATAATGATTTTAGTTGCATTTGTTCTTTTTTATCTAGCAATTGCAAAAGGATTTGAGCCACTACTTCTTATTCCTATCGGTTTTGGTGGTCTTTTAGCCAATATTCCTATTGCAGATATTGCAGGGCCCAATGGATTTCTAGGGATTATATATGACACAGGTATTGCCAACGGTCTTTTCCCTTTGATTATCTTTATGGGTGTAGGAGCTATGACAGACTTTGGTCCGCTTTTAGCAAATCCGAAGACTGCACTTCTTGGAGGTGCTGCACAGTTTGGTATATTTACTACTCTTGTTGGTGCATTAGCTCTTTCTCAATACACAACAATTTTAGATTTCTCACTTCAAGATGCAGCAGCTATCGGTATTATCGGTGGAGCAGATGGTCCAACTGCCATATTTATAGCTTCACGGCTGGCCCCTGATCTTCTTGGTGCAATTGCAGTTGCTGCGTACTCATATATGGCATTAGTGCCTATCATACAGCCTCCAATAATGAGAGCTCTAACTACAAAAGAAGAGCGTAAAATAAAAATGGAGCAGTTAAGAGAAGTTTCTCGTATTGAAAAGATAGTTTTCCCTTTAACCGTAATTGTACTTTGTCTTTTAATCCTTCCTGATGCGACACCTCTCATAGGTGCACTAGCATTTGGTAACTTGTTAAAAGAGTCAGGTGTTGTTGCACGTCTTTCAGATACACTTCAAAATTCACTTATAAACATAATTACTATATTTTTAGGACTTGCAGTAGGCTCAAAACTTGCTGCCGAGAAGTTTTTAGTTGCGGAAACTTTGGGAATCTTAATCTTAGGTTTGATAGCATTTTCAATCGGAACTGCTGCAGGTGTTTTGATGGCTAAACTTATGAATAAGTTTATAAAAGTAAAAATCAATCCTCTTATAGGTGCAGCTGGCGTTAGTGCAGTTCCTATGGCAGCTCGTGTTGCCAATAAAGAAGGAATGAAAGAGGATCCTACAAACATGCTTCTTATGCATGCTATGGGTCCAAATGTTGCTGGTGTTATCGGTTCTGCCGTTGCTGCTGGTGTACTGTTATCGATATTTAAATAAAATTAAGGGAATTAAACAATGTCTAAGGTAAATGGATTAGATAGTCTAGGTCTAAGTGATATAAAAGAGGTTTATCATAATCTAAGCTATGATGATCTTTTTGAAAAAGAGCAAGAAGATCCGTATGGTCATGTCACATCAAATGGAACATTTACTGTCGATACTGGAATATTTACAGGTCGTAGTCCTAAAGATAAGTATTTTGTGAAGAGTGAACCTTCAAGCAAATACATATCTTGGGGGAAAGTAAATAAAGCAACTACCAAAGAAGTTTTTGATGACCTTTTTACAAAAGTGAAAGAGCAGTTATCAGGAAAAAATATATATGTTCAAGATGCATATTGTGGAGCAGCTCCTGAGAGTAGAAAGAGTATAAGAGTTGTTACTGAGATAGCTTGGCAAGCACATTTTGTTAAAAACATGTTTATTAGACCTGAAGAAGAAGATTTAAAGAACTTTAAACCAGATTTCACTATGTATAATGCTGGTAAATTAAGTAATAAAGATTATGAAAAACATGGATTACACTCTGATGTATTTGTTGTTTTCAATGTCGAAGACAATATAGCTATTATTGGCGGAACATGGTATGGTGGAGAGATGAAAAAAGGTATTTTTTCAATGATGAACTACTGGTTACCACTAGAAGGTAAACTTGCAATGCACTGTTCTGCAAATGTTGGACCCAATAAAGATACAGCACTTTTCTTTGGTCTAAGTGGAACTGGAAAAACAACTCTTTCAACAGATCCAAAAAGAAGATTGATTGGTGATGATGAACATGGTTGGGATGATAAGGGTGTGTTTAACTTTGAAGGTGGTTGTTATGCAAAATGCATAGGACTTGATGCCCAAAGTGAACCTGAAATCTTTGGAGCTATTAAAAGAAATGCACTTTTAGAAAATGTTGTTATAGATGATGATGGCAGAGTTGATTATAACGATGGGAGTAAGACTGAAAATACAAGAGTGTCTTACCCTATAGAGCATATAGAGAATCACAAAAGATCTCTAAAAGCTCCTCATCCAAAGAAAATCATCTTTTTAACAGCAGATGCATTTGGTGTATTGCCTCCCGTGAGTCGTTTGACAAAAGAGCAAGCGATGTACTATTTTATGAGTGGATACACTGCAAAAGTTGCAGGAACTGAAAGAGGCATAACTGAACCAGTTGCTACATTTAGTTCATGTTTTGGAGAGGCATTTTTGCCACTTCACCCAACAGTTTATGCAAAGCTCCTTGGAGGGAAAATAGACAGACATGGTGTTGATGTATATCTTGTAAACACTGGCTGGACTGGCGGAAGTTACGGTGTTGGAACTCGTATGAGTATCAAGGCTACAAGAGCTTGTATAAATGCGATTTTAGATGGAAGCATAGAAGAAGAAGAGTTTCAAAAAACTCCTATATTTGGTCTTAGTATTCCTACAAAATTAGATGGTGTTGAAACAACAGTTCTAAACCCTAGAAATACTTGGAAAAATAAGTCTTTATTTGATGCATCACAAAAAGAGTTAGCTGCTATGTTTATAAAAAACTTTAAAAAATATATAACAGAGGATTCAGACTTTTCTGGAGCTGGACCAAAGTTGTAACTTTCATGGGGAGTTTATACTCCCCACTTTTAAACCAAAGGAAATATATTGTCAAAAGTAGCAAGTGGTAAAACAACTGCACCAAAAGCAAAACTATTAGATGAGTTTAATGCTTCAATCATGTTCGATAAAGAGCTTTATCTTCAAGATATTGAAGGCTCAATTGCTCATGTAAAGATGTTATCAAAGCAAGAAATTATCTCAAATGATGCAAAAGAAAAAATTTTAAATGGGTTGCATGTAGTCCAAGAAGAGATAGAAAGTGGAGAGTACAGTTTTGATATAGCAGATGAAGATATACATATGTCAATAGAAAGTCGTTTAAATACCTTGATTGGTGATGATGCAAAAAGAATGCATACTGCTAGAAGTAGAAATGACCAAGTTGCACTTGATTTTAGAATGTATGTTTTAAAAAGCAACAATGAGTTAGTAGATTTACTTTTAAAGCTAGAGAGAGTTCTGCTTGACCTCTCTGCAAAGCATACTAAGACACTATTGCCAGGTATGACACACCTGCAACATGCTCAACCAATAAACTTTGCTTATCATATGTTAGCTTATACATCTATGTTTAAGAGAGATATAGATAGATTTGAAGATTCCTATAAGAGAAACAATGTCTCTCCAATTGGCTGTGCGGCTCTTGCCGGAAGTCCATATCCAACAGATAGAGAGTATGAAGCAAAACTTTTAGGTTTTGATAGTGTGAGTATAAACTGTTTAGACACTGTAAGTGATAGAGATTTTGCACTAGAGATTCTTTTTAACATATCAACAATGATGATGCATATTTCACGTCTTTCAGAAGAGATTATTCTGTGGAGCAGTAGTGAGTTTGGATTTGTAGAACTTAGTGATGAGTATAGCACAAGTAGCTCAATTATGCCTCAAAAGAAAAATCCTGATGTACCTGAACTTTTGCGTGGAAAAACAGGACGTGTAAATGGAAATCTTATCTCACTTCTCACTGTTCTAAAGGGATTACCACTAGCGTATAACAAAGATATGCAAGAGGATAAAGAGGGTGTTTTTGACAGTGTAAAAACAGCTAAAATCTCTGTAAAAATTCTAAGTGAAGCACTTAAAGGTATAAGAGTTGATTGTGAAGCAATGCTTAAAGCAACAAAAAAAGGGCATCTTAGTGCTACAGATTTGGCTGATTATCTGACTGCAAATTGTGGATATACTTTTAGAGATGCTTATAAACTTACAGGTGAAGTAGTAGCATTTGCTGATGAAAATCAAAAAGATATGAGCGAATTAAATCTTCAAGAACTTCAGAAGTTTGAAGAAACTATAAAAGATGATATTATAGATACTTTACAACTAGAATCTTCTATGAATGCAAGAAACTCACAAGGTGGGACAGCAACGTGTTCTACCTTGAAACAGTTAGAGTATTTTGAGAGTTGGCTAAAGACTAAATAAAGTTTTTTGAATCACTATCATTTAGGTGATTCCAGCTTAGTTTTGCACCACCTAATAGATGAAAGTGTAGGTGCAAGACTTCTTGCCCTCCATTTTCACCATTGTTTGTTATGAGCCTATAACCATTTTTATCTAATCCTAAATGCTCAGCAACTTCATGAATAAACTTAGTCATTTCACACATAATTTCAGGCTCAACATCTTGAAAGCATTTGTACTCTTTTTTGGGAATTATAAGTATATGAATAGGTGCTTTTGGATTTATATCATGAAATGCCAGAAAATCATCATTTTCTAAAACTTTGTTACATGGAATTTCACCATTTATTATCTGCGTAAATATTGTCATTTTATATCCTTGATTTTTTCTTTTAAAAATCTATAAAATTTATTATACAATAGACTTCTTGCATAACCCCTTATAGTATCAGAGGATTTAGAAGAAATAAGATTGTGCAAAATTGCTATTTCTAAATCCTCCCTACGGGCAACATATAGGTAAGTTTGAAAGTTTTAAAAGAGTTATTAGCTTGAAGTATCTAACATGAGCATAATTTTCTGTTATAGAGGAAGTTATAATTGACTTAGTTTTTCTCTAATTCTTTTTATATGTAGATACAGTATCTCAACAAAATTACCAATTTAATTATCAGTAATAATATAATAAATTTAATATGATCACTTAGTAAGTAATCTTTCTATAAGAATATTTTTGATATTATTGTATGTAAACACTTATAAGAATGATATATGATAGAAAGCATTTTTATAGAAGTAAAAAGGAGGTATTGATGAAAAAAGGTTTAGTTTTAGCATCTTTATTAATATTAAGTAATTCTATCTTAGTGGCAGGAGATACAATAGATGAAAAATTTACTAATCTATCGTCAGATTTAAGTGGGTTTACTATTGGGGCAATGGTTTCCAATTTTAATTCAACATCACATGAAACTGTTTATATTCCACAAGGTTATATTTCAGCAGGCAGAAGAATTAGTGAATTAACATGGAAAGCTGAAAATGTAAAACTTTTAGGTGTTGATGCAAGTTATAATTTTTCTTATGGATTAGGTTTTTATGCAGGATATAAAAAAAATATATCGACTGGTGATGGAGTTATGAATGATTTAGATTGGGTAGATAATTCAAATCCTGATCGTTTAACACACTGGTCACATCATGATAATACTGATGTCAATGATGTAACTATTTTAGATTTAGGATTAAAATATGGATATAGTTTTGAAGATATAGATATAGATACAATTTCAAGTATAAATACTTGGGTTAGCTTAGGATACAAACAAGAAAAAATGGAATTTAATGCTTATGATGGATACGGAAATTATTTGGGTACACCTGTAAGCTTTAGTGGTATTGGTATTACTTATAAGCAAGAGTATAAAGGTCCTTATTTAGGTGTTGGAGTAGACTTTAAAAATAAAAAACTTATTTTAAATTTAAGTATTAAATATAGTCCTTATATGAGTGTGGAATACTCTGATAGACATCATAAAAGAATACCTGCTTTTACCGAAACTACAAATTTTGATGATACTAATATGATAAGTTATGATATTGGATTAGGATATACATTTTATAAGCATCAAACTATAAGTTTGTCTTATGAGTATACAGAATATGATTATGTTCGTGGAGATAGAGCTAGAAATTATGACAATGGAACAGTTTTAAATTGGAAAAATTCTGCAGCTATTGATAGTAAAAAAAGCATGATTAATTTAGCATACAAATATGCTTTTTAAAATTTTTTTGTAATAAAATATCTAAATCTCAGGTGAATTTAACCTGAGATTTTTAATTTAAAAAAAAGTGATAGACTATAAATTTTGATGGGATAAATAAATATTTGCATAATAGACTTCTTACATAACCCAAAAAGGATTAAAAATTGCTACTTTTAAAGCAATGCTTGAAGAGTGTAAACTCCATCATGAGAAGAAAAAATCTAAAGGCAGTAAACCAAATAAGCTGAGTGTTTCAACTCAAATATTATTGATGCTACTGAATGCCCAGTAGAGCGTTCCAAAAAAGCGACTTAATTAAAAAAATGGATGCATAATTTTCTATTTTTTTCTTATAATTGACAAGATAATAATCAACTAAAGTTAGCTTTAAACTTTTACTCAATCCATGATGCAAACTAATTATATTCTTCATATGTTAGAAGACTCCACCTTCGAGTGCATTCAGAGAAACTTTTTGCTAAAGCAAAACCACTATTCGCTAGTTTTGTTGTATGTAAAAAGATAAGGTAAATTTGTTCGTAAACTTCGACTTAATTATTGGATTATTCTTTTGTCTAGTTTATTGGGGACATTCCATAATCAAATGTTACAAAGCCACCTGCAGGCAAAAGAGTAACAAATTTTACCGTACCTACGGATACGTTAAAAACTTTGTGTCTTGCATTAAAATCGTTACTCTTTTGTTTGTGGCATTACTAGCGTGTAAGGCCGGTTACTACTTTAACCACTTTATAATCAACTTTTCACTAAAATAGATAAAAATTATTACAAGGCAATAAAATTGAAAGAGATGCAAATGCAGATAAAGACTTGTGAATCTTTAAAAGAATTAGAGAAACTAAGAGTCTCAATGTTTGGGAAAAAAGGCTATTTTGCAGGACAATTTGCAAAGATGAAATCTGTACCAAATGAAGAGAAAAAAGATTTTGCACAAAAACTAAATATGGATAAAGAAAGTTTTTTAAACTTACTAAATGATAAAAAATTGATTTTAGAGTCAGAAGCTATTGCTTATGAGATGAAAAAAGATGGTGTTGATGTAACTCTGTTTAACTCTACTAGTGAAGCAGGAGCTCTACATCCTGTTATGGATACTATGGACAAGATTATAGAGTATTTTGTAGGTATGAACTTCTCTATAGAAGAGGGTCCTTTAGTTGAAGATGATTTTCATAATTTTGAAGCACTAAATCTTCCAAAGTACCACCCAGCACGTGATATGCAAGATACATTTTACTTTGAAGACAGCATGCTTTTAAGAACTCACACAAGCCCAGTTCAGATAAGAACTATGCTAAAAGAGAAACCTCCTATTCGAATGATTTGTCCAGGAGCTGTTTTTAGAAGAGATTACGATTTGACTCACACTCCTATGTTTCATCAGGTTGAAGGACTTGTTGTTGGAAAAAGCGGTGAAGTGTCGTTTGCCAATCTAAAATATATATTGGAAGATTTTTTAAAGTATATGTTTGGTGAAGTTGAAGTACGTTTTCGTCCTAGCTTTTTCCCGTTCACAGAGCCAAGTACAGAAGTAGACATAAGTTGTATTTTCTGTAAAGGTGATGGCTGTAGAGTATGTTCTCACACTGGTTGGTTAGAAGTGCTAGGAAGTGGTTATGTTGATGAAAATGTTTTCAAAGCTGTTGGTTATGAAGATGTTAGTGGTTACGCCTTTGGATTAGGAGTTGAGCGATTTGCAATGCTTCTACATAAAATACCTGATCTTCGTTCTTTGTTTGAGGGCGATTTAAGACTGTTGGAGCAATTTAGATGATATTAACAAGAACGTGGTTAAACGAGTGGATAAACCTAAAAGGTATAACTTCAGAAGATATTTGTAGCACATTAAATGCTATAGGTCTTGAAGTTGATAGTTTAGATAAGATTAGAGTTCCAAAAAACATTGTAGTTGGAAAAGTTCTTACATGTAAGAAACATCCTAATGCTGATAAA
>Ga0256845_1003262_pt1 | contig 11136 bp, 9 predicted proteins | sample RiftiametaG_FD_189101 | JGI IMG/M metagenome (GOLD analysis project Ga0256845, IMG submission 189101) | Tube worm associated microbial communities from hydrothermal vent at the East Pacific Rise, Pacific Ocean - Riftia | ecosystem: Host-associated > Annelida > Integument > Unclassified ... | reverse complement strand
TACCGCGACCAAGAATTGGTCGTAGGTCACACTCCAGCCATCGACGAGACCTTCTTCTCCGTCGGCGCGGAGGCCCTCGGGGATCGTATCTTCGGCCTCGACAAAAACCTGCACCTCGCCGCTGCCGACGACGTTACAGGCGTGCAGCGGTGCGGCCAGGGAGAGGACGCAGGCGCAGGCGAACTTTGGGGGGCGGCGGGTCATCGTCAGGTCATCGTTGGGGGAGCGTTGGCAGAGGTTGGATCACTCGTGCAATTTAAAGAGCGGCGGTGCGCCGATCATGCCGAGGATCAGTGCATTGGCGGCGGTCGAGTCCGCGGGGACGACTAGCAGCTCACCGTCCTCCGCGAGGGCTGCGAGTTCGTCGAAGCCGACCACACTCCACCAGCGAAGGGGGTCTACGGCGATCGTCAATTCGAGGTCGGCTCGCGGTAGCTCGAGTGCTGGCATCGGCACACCGCCGAGGGCAGGGGTCCCGCGGATCGTCGACAGGACGTCGACCTCGGCGATAAAAGGGATCGTCACACCGTCTTTGGTGGCGAAACCCTCAAAGCGAGCGGAGCGGCCCCCTGGGGCCCCCTGGGAGGCCTGTGGGCGGCTTTGCGTGGTCAGCCAGGGCATCGCGTAGTCGAGCATCAGCGAGCGCGCAGTCTCGCCGCTGAGGCCATTACCGACGCCCAGATCCTGGTCTTCGCTGTCGAGAGCATCGATCGTCGCGGTCTCGGCGAACTCGGCGACGGCGCTCGGGCAGAGGTCGACGGAGGCCGCCGCAGTCGCACAAAGATAGATGGGCCCAATGCCGATCTCGGCGACCTCGAGGGTAATGTGCCAACCGTCGAGAGTGGTCACGCTGGTCTCAGCGACGCCGCGGCCGATCACCTCGATCATCACTCTCTCTTGGCCAGTATCACCACAGGCAGCGGAGGGCAGCAGGAGCGCGAGCGCGAGGCGTGGTGTTGAATAGATAGGTCTCACGTGACAGGTCCATTTAGATGCGGATCGTCAAGCTTCCGAGAGCGCTGATCGGCGGGGCCGCGGCGAAGTGTCGACTGGGCAGGCGCGAGGGCAGGGGCTGGGTGCCCCAGTCGGAGACAAATGCGTACTCGGTCGCCGCCAGCTCGCGGTTGAGAATGTTTTGCACGTCGATGCCGATTTCGAGAAAGGGCCAGCCAAAGGAGGCCCGGGCATCGAGTTGGTGCAGGGGCTCGGCGAACTCGCCGTAGGGCAGCGGGCGGCGCGAGAGGTAGGAGTAGCCGACGCCGGCTTGGACCCGCATCGGTCGGCTCCAAAAACTGCTGTGGGCGCCGATGAGGTTGCCGAGGCTGCGATCGATGCCGAGATCCGCGCGCACAACCACAGGTGGCACATAGGGCAGAAGCTGTCCCTTTGTATAGACCGGGTTTGGGGTCTCGGCGGTCGCTGGTGGTGGCGCCCGAAGGGTTGCGTGCACATAGGTGATCGAGGCGGCGGCGAGGATCCAAGGCAGGGGGCGGAGGGTCAGGTGGCCGGTGAAGCCTGAGCGCTGGGTGGGGCCGATGCGGGCGAGGCTGCCCGCCGCCGGATCAAAGGAGAGGTCGTTGTCGAGCAGGGTGCCGTAGCCGGCAAGCGAGAGGCGCAGCGCCTGCTTGCGCCACGCTGGGGCCAGGCGCACACCGCTTTCGACGCTCTGGACCCGGGCGAAGGGTGCGTTCTCCCCCTCCACGAGCTGCCTCGCCTGCGGTGAGCGGTAGCCTTGCCCGTAGGCGGCAAAGGTTTGCAGCCAAGGTAGGGGGCGAAATTCGAGGGAAGTGCGGGGCCCTGCGGCGACGCCCAGAGCGGTGCGGCGATAGCCGACAATGTGCGAGGCGACCTGGGTGGGGCCGATAAAATTGCCCAGCCGATCGTCGATGTCGTAGTGCAGGACATCGGCACGGCCGCCGCCGCGAAGGGTGAGGCGGCGACCCAGGTGAAGCATGAGATCGCCGTAGAGACCTAGATCAGAGGCCCGGATCCGGGCGTCGAGTCGCCGGTCCCAAGTCTCATTTTGGGGCGCTTGGAGCAGGTTTTGAGCCTGGGTGATCCGGTGCATGCGGCCGCTGGTACCGACCTCCAGGGCGGCGCGGAGCCAGTCCGTGGGTCGCCAGTCACGGCTGCGATGGCTGGCGAGAAATCCCGCGCCGATGTCCGCGTTGGCCTGTTCGATGAGGTCACCGCGGCCGACCCAGGCGGGCATGACCTTGGACCGATGCAGGTACCCGGTAAAATTCTCGCGCGAGCGAAAATCCGAATAGGCGCTCCAGATCGCGAGCTGGCTCCGTTCGCCCTGATGACCGCGGCGGTCGACGTTGACCATCACCTGGGCGCGGCCCGAAGAGGCGGATTGTGAGCGCGCCGAGGGGTCGTCGTAGGTCCCGTAAAAATCGACGATGCCGGCTTCGACGTCGTCGCGTCGGAGCACCCCGGCGAGGCTCGATCGGGCGCCATAGGCCGCGGCGTGCAGGGTGATATCGGTGCGCTCGCCGGCCCCGAGAACGATCTGGGCGATGGCCTGTCCCGAGAGACCGCCACGGCTCGCACCAAAGCCGGCGCTGCGCCGCACGGACGCCGCTGCGAAGGTGCCCTCTTCTTGCCCCTTGGGCGCCCACAGTACGAGCTGGCGGAAGGTGCCAAAGGAGCCGCCGCTGCTCTTGAGGGTGGTGCCGCGGTCTTCGACGCCGAGCTCAAAGTCGACGCTGCCGGCAACCGCAAAATCCCCCTGGCGCGGGTCGTACACCCCCTCCTGTACCCTTAAAGAGCGCACTACTTCGGGCAGGATCACGCCCATGTCGGCGTAGCCTTGGCCGTGGATGTGCGAGATCTGGTTGAGCGGCATGGCGCCCATGCGCAGCTCGATATCTTGACCGTGAGCGGCATCAAAACCGCGGAGGATGATCTCGTGGGCGACCGCCTCGCCCTCGGGGCGGCTGATGTACACGCCCGGCGCTGTGCTCAGGAGATCGCCGGCGTTTTGTTTGGGGGCGATGTTGAGGATGTCGCGATCGATCGAGAAGTCGCTGGCGGCTCGGCTTGGTGGCGGTCGCCGGCCGCGGATCTCGACGTCGATGATCGTCTCGTCGTCGGCGATCGAGTCGAGGGTTTCGTCGGGGTCGGGGTTTGCTCCGGGGCTTGATCCAGGGGTCGGCTCGGGATCAGTGTCGAGAGTCGGTTCATTTTCCGGGTTTGCAGGGAAGACAAAAGGGACTCGGATCTTGGCGCGGATCGGAGTTTCTGCGCGGCGGGCCGGATCGAATTGCCAGGTCGAGATCGCCTTGATGGCCGCAGCGTCGAACTCGGGGCCGCCGCTTTGTGCGACCTCGATGCCCTGAACTTGGCCCTCTTCGCTGACGACAACCAGCAGCTCGACGCGAACCTCCTGATTGCGGACGATGCCGGGATCGATGGCATCGTTGCGGCGGCGGACCTCGGGCGGTGTGATCGAGCCTGGATCTGTCGACGCGTTTGCTGGCTCGGTGACGTTCGCGAGCGCGATTTGTGGGCACAGCAGCCCTAGGGCGATCGCGAGCGAGGCGAGGTCGCGTCGACGTATTTTGGAGGAGGCGCGGTGCATGGCGCGAGTGCGCGGAGGCCAGCTCAGCGACTCTGGCGTGGTAGCCGGGGCTTGGGCCGGCCGTCAAGCCAAATGCAATTGGATTGCATGTGCGTTGTATGCGCGGCGCGTAGACAGGCTCTTTTGGCGTGCGCGTTATGCGCAAAAGCGAGACGTTGGGTCCGTCAATGAGGGATGCATCGTCGTTCTCCGTTGCCCGGCGCCATGTGCCCGCGGGGCCGCGGCGGTGGCACGAAAAAGGGCCTCGGGGTAGCGGCGCGGAGTAGCATCGGCCGCATGGTCTTCGGTTCGTTCTCCTCAACTTTTTGCGTGCCTCGTTCGCTCGCGTTGCTGGGTCTGCTTACGCTCGCCTGCAGCGGCGATGACTCCTCGGCGACCACTGAATCGACGGCGACAAGCGGCACGACGGGCACGACGGGCACGACGGGTACGACGGGCACGACGGGCACGACAGGATCGACGACGGTGGTCGCGACCACGAGCTCCGAGACGACGACGGGCCCGATCACAGGCACAGAGAGCAGCACCGACACGGATCCCACAGCGGGCACGGATACGGATACGGGCACGGATTCGGGCACGGATTCGGGCACGGATACGGACACAGATACGGGTACCGATAGCGAGGGCCAGGAGCCCATCATCATCGAGGGTTTTGAACACCCCGAGAGCGCCATCTACGACGGTAAGGGCATGGCCTGGTACATCTCGAACATCGTCGGTGACCCAGGGGCCAAGGATGGCAACGGCTACATCAGCCGTTTAAACAGCGACGGCAGCGTCGAGGCGATGCAATGGGCCACCGGGTTTGACGGTCCCAAGGGGCTCGCGATCCGTGGCGATCGCCTGTTTGTCGCTGATATCGATCGATTGCACGTCGTCAACCTAGCCGACGGCACGATCGAAAAGACGCATACGATCGCCGGCGCGGGTTTTCTCAATGACGTTGCGGTCGACAAGATGGGCTCGGTCTATTTCTCGGATACCGCGACCAATACGATCCACGTGCTCAAGGGCGGCAATGCGCCGGTGGTCTTCTTTCAATCAGGCGATCTGCACGGCGCCAATGGCCTCGCCTTTGCCGGTGATAGGCTCTTTGTCGCCTCGTTCGGCGACGACGATCAAGACGGGGCGATCTACGAGATCAAGGGCGGCGCGGCGGTGCAGCTGGGCTCGCTCAGCGGGTCGCTCGACGGTCTTGTTGCCCGAATCGATACACTTTTGGTCACCGATTTTTCGGGGCAGCTCTACGAGGTCCCCTACGCCGATGGTGTGCCCGAGTTGCTCCGCGATCTGGCGGTCGAAAACAGCTTCATGAGCAGCGCGGATCTCGGTATTGCCCGCGATCTCGGACTCCTCGCGATCCCCGATCTTGTCGGCGACAAAGTCGGTATTTTTCCGATCTAGAGCTGGCGACCAGAGTGATCCTGTCAATGTCGAGTCATCACAAATGGGTGTTTGAGGGGCCCGGCGTCCTCGCATATCGCCTGCTCACCGAGCAGACGCTTTGGCGCCGGCAGATCGCCGGCCTCATCGATCATTTTGCTGTGGATGCGGGCGAGCTTGAGCAGGCGCGGGTCCTCGATCTTGGCTGCGGTCCGGGGGTCTCGAGCTTTGTGCTTGCCCAGGCCCTGGGCGAGCGGGCGCAGGTGACCGGTCTCGACATCTCATCCCGGATGATCGGGCACGCGCGCGGGCTGCACGAGCGCCGTTATCCGCACCTACGAGGGCTGCGCTTCACCTGTGCGGACGCCCTCGCGCTGCCCTTTGCGGATGCTTCCTTCGATTTTGTCACCGGTCACTCGTTCCTCTATCTCATCCGTGAGCGCGGGCAAGCGCTCCGTGAGATCGCGCGGGTTTTGAGCCCTGGCGGTCGCCTTGTGCTGATGGAGCCGGCGCGCGAAGGCTCGCTCATCGCAGCCGCAAGGGGGGCGCTTCCAGGCGTCGTCGACGGCCTGCGTCGGCCTGTCTCGACTGGGTGTTTTGTCGCTTCGATGGTGCTCTGGCGGGTATTCTCGTCGGTCGCTGGCCAAATCACACCGCCGCTTATCGATGAACTCTTCACCGCCGCCGGTCTTGAGGTGGTCGCTGTGTGCCCGACGCTTCGGGGGCTCGGATGGCACTGCGTCGGTCGTCGCCCTGGATAAGTCGAGCGGCTGCTTTGCGCGGGCTTGTTGGCTCTCCCGCTCTCCCCAATACTCGCCAGAGCCCACCTCGCAGGAGTGTGATCATGCGTCTTCTATCTCTCGTATCTCTCGTCTCGACCCTACCTATTGTTCTATTTGTCGGTACCGCTTGCGCGGTGTTCGTGGAGGGCGGCAGCAACTCGGCCGGTCTCGGTTCGTCAGCCACCGAGAGCAGCTCGACCGGCGAGACCGGCGAGACCGGCGGTACGGTCACTTCGGTGGGCAGCAGCAGCACTGCGACGGTTAGCAGCGATAGTGGCTCCGAGAGCAGCACCACGAGCACCATGAGCAGCTCCACGAGCAGCACGACGAGCAGCACGACAAGCAGCACGACAAACAGCACCACAGAGGGCAGCAGCTCGACGACGGGTCCCGCCTGCGTCGACAGCGAGTGCGAGCTGGGTATCTGTCTCAACGACGTCTGCGCTCCGGCGGCGAGCTGCCTCGAGCTGCACGGGGCCCATGCGGATCTCGGCGACGGTACCTACATGATCGATGTCGACGGTGCAGGCGGTGTCGATGCGTTCGAGGTCGAGTGCGACATGGATGAGGGCGGCTGGAGCTGCGTGTACTTCAACGACTTTGAGTCCGAATCCGAGGGCTGGTCGAAGGGCAACATCACCACCTGCGGCGACAACCAGATCCTCGGCGGTTACAAGGAGCTGGGTAAGAACAAACCGGTCGATCGCAGTTTTGATCTCTACGGCATCGTGCACACCGAGCTCCGGGCTAGCGGTGAGGTCTACATCGTCGACTCGTGGGACGACGAGCAGATGCGTATCGAGCTCGATGGCGATGGGGTCTGGGCCGAAAAATTCGATCTCAAGAATGCGGGCTCGAACCTATGCGGAGGTCCCTTCAAGGACAGCATCGAGGCGTTTTCGCTGGTGGCCGACCACGAAGCGGGCGATGCGACTCTCTTCTTCGTCGCGAACCTCAATGAGAGCACGATGAATGAGTCCTTCGGGCTCGACAACATCCGCGTCTGCATCAAGTAGCGGCGGTTTCCGACGCATCACACATGTCCCCTTGGACATGTCGAAATCAAGGCACAAAGAAGGCCGCTTCATGTTGAAGCGGCCTTCTTGTCGATAGCCCGCGGACGGACCATCGCCTCTAAGGACGGATCCTAGAGGTCGTGGGGACGGACGGTGCTGCGGTTGTTTGCCCGGCAGCGCTCGATGGCGGCCTCAAGGAGGTCGTGCACCTTGTCGGAGATCGCCTGGACGAGGTTGCCATCGCTGCGAAGCTCGGCGGCCTTGATGACCTCTTTGACCTTGCTGCCGACGACAACGATCTCTTTGGGAGTGGGGGCTTTCTTGCTGCTCTTTGCCATGATTCTTCTTGCTCTTGCTCACGCTCTTCGACGTCGAAAGAGCGAGTGGATGGGGTTTGGTAAGCCAAGGGCCGGTTCCCCGACCCCTTTGGTTCGGCCGGAACATAAACCGTCTTTGATGCCCCTGCAAAGCCCTTTCGCTGCATGTTCACCCAAATTTTTTTCCGCGAAACACGCAAGGGGGCTGTCGAGGGGGGTAGATCGAAGCTCCCGATCCGGTTGTCTGCGGGCTCTGTGTTCACGACCGAGAAGGGGTTTCTACAGGACGCCAAGAGCCGCCAAAGGCTCCTGAATCATAGAGAATTATCGCTTTCGTGGATCGCCGCTGTGGACCACTCTGACAGGCGTTTGGAGGAGCCAGGGCCGCTGGCGTGAGCCTGGAGCAGGCGCCGGGTCAGGACTCCTCGCGGCCGCATGATCGTGATCCGAAGATGATCTGGAGGAGGTGAGATCCATCGCTCGGACCACTCGACGACGAGCACTCGATCGTCTCCGCTGAGCTCGTCGTCCTCCAGGCCGAGGGCCTCTGCAGCTGCGCTGACCCCTGTGCTGCCCTCCTCTTGATGCCCCGAGAGACGGTAGAGATCGACATGTACGAGGGGCAGCGGGCCCGGGTGCACCAGGCAGAGGGCGAAGGTCGGCGAGGTCACGCGATCGGGCCTGGCGACGCCAAGACCCTCTGCGAGCGCGCGTGTGAAGGTGGTCTTGCCGCTGCCCATCGCCCCGTCGAGCAGAAGTACATCGCCACCTTTGAGGAGCCTGCCTAGGGCGCGTGCGCGCTTCTTTAAGGCTGCTTCGTCGAGATCCTCGGGGCCCATGATCATCGCCGGAGATGGTACCGCGCTTTCCGAGCCAAAGGCCGTCCAGGCGGTTGCGGGGGGCATACCGAGGGTGTACCTGTGTTCTCGATGATCACGTGTTCTCGCGGTCTTAGCGGGGTGATGCTCGCCGTTGTACTGGGGGTCTCGCCCGTGGCCTGCGGTGTGTCAGCGCCAAGGAGTCGCGGCGATGTGCCTGAGCCCGTATCGGCGCTGAGACCCGAATCGGAGCGCGGCAGGGTGCCCGAGAAGGCGAGGGTCGCCGACTACGTAATCGACGCTAGCCTCGACGCTGACGAGCACAGGATCACAGGTAGCGCTCGGATCACCTGGCACAACCGCAGCTCCAAGAGCGTGCGCACGCTGCCCTTCCACCTCTATATGAACGCCTTTCGGGCCGAGGATACGACCTGGATGCGTGAGGCTCGGGGCTCCCATCGCGGCCAAAAACAGGCCGAGGAGGGCAGTTGGGGCTACATCGACGTCAAAGGCGTCAACCTGGTGGACAGCCCGTCGACCGCGGATCTCGGCCATCCGGAGGTCCGTGCAGAGCAGCCGCAGCCGCTCTCCTGGAGTGAAGACAGCGATCCCTCGACGATGCAGGTCGAGCTCTTGCAGCCGATCTCTCCCGGGCAGACCGTTGTCATCGAGATCGATTTTGTCACCCAACTGCCGGAGGTCTTCGCTCGCACGGGGTACGCCGACGACTTCCATATGGTCGGTCAGTGGTACCCAAAGATCGGGGTGTTGGATCCCGTGCGCGGCTGGCAGACGCACACCTTCACCTTAAACAGTGAATTCTTCGCCGACTTCGGTGACTACGAGGTCAGCCTGGACGTGCCCGCGGACATGGTGGTCGGTGCCTCCGGGATTTTGGTCGCCGAAGAGGCGACGGGCGAGGGGCGCAGGCGCCTGCGCTACGCGGCCTCGATGGTCCACGATTTCGCCTGGGCGGCGGATCCAGAGTTTGTCGAGGTGCGCTCATCCTGGCACGGCATCCGCATTCGCCAGTTGATGCGACCGGATCTCGCCGCCGATGCCGATCGTCACGAAGCGGCCCTAAAAGCGGCACTAAAGAGCATGGAGGGCCGATTTGGCGCCTATCCTTGGTCGACGATCACGGTGATCCATCCGCCCGCCGATGCGGGGGGCGCCCAGGGCATGGAGTACCCGACGCTATTCACCACGTCGATCATCGCCGATCGATCCCCATGGTGGGCGCTTGTCGGGTTTGATGAGCGGGCCTCCGGGGTGTTCACGACGATCCACGAATTTGGCCACCAGTACTTCCAGGGGCTTCTCGCCTCCGATGAGTTTCGCGAGCCCTGGCTCGACGAGGGCATGAACACCACCTCCAACGTGCTCGCGCTCCACGACTGGCAGGGCTCCGATGCTTGGCTCGTGCGTCTGGGTTCGCAGTCGTTCACTCAGGACGACGCGATTTTTCTCAGCGGGGGTTCGCGCTCACGTCTCGATCCAGTTCGCGGCTCCGCCGACTCCTACCTGGCCCTGACGCGCAGCTTTGGCTCGACGGTCTACCGCAAGACTGCAGCGACGATGCTCAGCCTGCGCTACCTCACCGGTGTGACCGAGTTTGATCGGGCGATGCGGCTCTACGCGGAGACCTGGCGCTTCGGTCATCCCACCGGTGATGATCTGATCGATCTTCTTGTTCGCGAGATCGGGCCCACGATCACACTCCGCTCGCAGGGCGATGTGCCCCCGATCGAGTGGGATCTCGATGATTTTCTTCGCCAGGCAATGGAGACCACCGACGGGGTCGACTTTGCGATCATCGAGGCGAAAAACCGCCGACGTGGGGGCGAACTCGGTTGGCATCGCGACGACGAGGGGCTCCTGGTCGACGGCGACAAGCCGCCCCCGTCAACACCACTAGACGAACTCGACGACGACGAACTCGAGGGTATTGTGATTATCGAGCGAAAGGGCGGCCTGCGGATGCCGATCGAGTTGAAGGTCGACTTTGCCGAGGGCACAAGCCAGCGTCTGTGGTGGGATGGCCAGGATCGTTATCATGTGTTCACTTGGCCAGGTCGTCGGTTGAAGCGCATCCAGCTCGATCCCGACGAGCACAATCTTTTGGAGTCGGCGCGTACGAACAATCTCCGCTATGCGGACGAACCACCGGCGGGCGATGGCCTCTCTGAGCCTGTCGATGAGACCTTGCAGATTGTCAGCTTGGCGCTGATGGGAGGCGTCAGCCTGTGAGCGCGCTTGGCCGGGTTTTGCGGGCGCCGGGGCTCTGGGCGGGGCTCGCGATCGTGCATCTTGTGCTCGCGAAGATCGCCGCATTGCCGCTGGTCTTGATGATCGCCGCGGCGCTGAAACCCTTCGCCATCGAACGGGTGGGCGGCCTGCTGCCGCTGCTAGCAGAGCTCTTTATTGCAAACAAACCGCTTGTCGTCGCGCTCGTCGCTGCGCTGGTGACCAGCGCGGTGCTCAGCACTCTCCTCTGGGTCCTGCTCGGTGGCGGTATTGTCTGGCGTTTGCATCGACAGGGTTCGGCCGCCGAGACCTTCGCCGCCGCCGTTCGCCATCTGCCGTCGATGGCAGTGCTCACGATCTACTGCGTGATCGTGAGGGTCTTGCTGGTACTGGCGTTCGGCCTTGTCGGCCTAACGAGCGGGTCTTGGCGCTGGCTCGCGATTGTTTTGGTCTGGAGCCTCACCTCGGTGGCGCTCGACCTGGCCCGCAGCGAAGTTGTCCTTAAGGGCACCAAGGCGTTCCATCCGAGGACGCTCGCTCGCGCGTTTGTCTTTGCCTTCTCGCATCCGCGGGTCTGGTTGGCCTCGGGCCTGCTCACTTTGGTAGGTCTCTCGATCAGTTTGGGGATCCTGGCGATCGCCAGCCGCACCTTTGGCGATGCCGGCCTCGCGCTCTACGGCGTTCGGGGGCTCGCGGTGCTGGGTGTTGGCGTCAGCCTTTGGCGAATCGCGATCGCCGTGCGAGCCACCGAAGAAAGCCTCGGCGGCGATACGGGCGAGGCTTAATCACAGCACTCTGCGCGGCCAGAAGAGCTGACGGCCGACAGAAGAGAAAAGAAAAAAAAGAAAACAAGAAAGACGCGCTCCCAGGTCGCTGGAGAGCGCGCCGATGCTTGCCGAATTCTCGGTGCTCGAACTCAGCCGAGCAGGTGCGCGTGGCTGAAATCGGTGAGCTTGGCGAAGGTGTGGAAGCGTTCTTGGATCG
>Ga0256845_1003260_pt1 | contig 11139 bp, 3 predicted proteins | sample RiftiametaG_FD_189101 | JGI IMG/M metagenome (GOLD analysis project Ga0256845, IMG submission 189101) | Tube worm associated microbial communities from hydrothermal vent at the East Pacific Rise, Pacific Ocean - Riftia | ecosystem: Host-associated > Annelida > Integument > Unclassified ... | reverse complement strand
TCCAGATAGCCAACCTCACCAGGCAATCGCCGGCGGGACTCCGGTCGAAGCGGAGCCGCAAGGTTGATGCGGTGGTGCTGCATCAGATGTCGTTCTCACGGGGAACAGATCCAGCTCGCTACCACCGAGTGAAGGCGCACTTCATCGTGCTCCCCGACGGCACGGTTGCCCAACTTCATCCGGTTTCAGCTCGGCTGTCCGCGTCCGGTGGGTTCAACTCGCGCTCCGTGGCGATCGAGTTCGCCGGGAACCTCAAGTCAGCGAACGGCAACTGGTGGAAGCCCAACAGCTTTGGCCGCGACTCGCTCACGAGCGCGCAGGTTGCGGCAGGGCGTAGCCTGCTCCGCCTCCTGCACCGCGAGGGCGTGCGCTTCGTGTTTGCTCATCGCCAGAGCGACCCGGACCGCGGAAACGACCCGGGTCCAGAGATCTGGTCGAGCGTGGCCGAGTGGGCGATCGAGACGCTCGAGATGTCCGACGGTGGACCGGAGTACCGCCTGGACGGTGGCCGAGTGATCCCCGAGGAATGGCGCTCGTTCCACGTTTGATCTTCTGGATTGCGCTCTGCAAGAAGCCGGCCTCGCTACGCGAGAGCCGGCTGTTCTGATCTGAGACCGTGTGCTGTCAGTGTGCTGAGAGGCCGCGGCCAGAGACGGGATTCAGCGGAACATGGCGGCGGCTCAAATGCGGAGAAAACAAAACAAAAACAGCGGGTTACGGCCAAGACCACGACATCATTCGTGTTCCACGCAACCCGCCGACAATACTTGCAGTACGCCCGGTACAGCGGCGTTTCAGCGCCTCGCCCTCGACGAAAAATCCTGCGCGAGGCGACGCGACGGGTTTCACCACGGACTGCTAGGGAGGGCCGCCGACGGGGGGTCGCGCTCCTCGCTGCCGGGCTCAGGACGAGCCCGGCACGTCGGTGTCCGCGGCCGCCACGACGGGCTCCTCGCCGTCTCCAGCTCCCTCCCCCGGACCGAGGACCCCTTCGTCGCCACTCTTGGACCTGCCGATCCGAGCGCTCAAGTACTTCCCCAGCCACCCACCTTTGGCGCGAGCGTAGATCTCACGCATCTCCACGGCCATCTTGTTGTGGCTGACACGGTAGTGGATGAGGTCGTCGACCAGCCGCCGAGACTGGCGATAGCGGACCGCCCCATCGATGAAATCGATCCACCCCTCGATCCACGTCCAAAACCACCCGCCTTTGGCCGCGGCCCCAGAGACCCCACTCTCGAGACCGGCGAGCTTTTGAGCGTGGATCTTGCTCGCCTTGTCGAGCAAGGCCGCACGCAGGGTGAGCTCTCGGGCCGACCCCCCGCGAAACTCGCCGAGCCTGAGCGCCATGGTCCCCGTGTCCGTGAACCCGAAGTCGCTGTGTGAATCGAGGGCCCGAAGCGCGTCGAGGCGAAGCTGCTCGTCGCTCGATCGAAGCTGCTCGAGGCCGATGCGCACGGCGTCCAAGGCCAGCCAGCGATAGATGAAGTCGAGGCCCGTCCCCTTGATGTTCTGGGTCCCGAGGACGGTCGCGTGCACGCCCGGAGGCACGGACTTGGCGACCTGATCGATGATCTGATCGCCGGTCGCCGCGGCGTCGGTCACGACCACGATCTGGGCTTTGAAGAGGGTCACCCAGGCCCGGGTCAGAGCCTCGCTCAGGCGGGTCAGGGCCCGCGTATCCCGAGTTTCGAGCACGCTCTCGAGCCGGGCCTCGAGCCGACCCGCGATGACCACCCGCGCGACCCGATCGTAGAGGTGGCGCTCGAACTCGGCCCGGCTCGGGGCCACGCCGACCTCCCATCGCGCGCCTCTTTGAGGCGCGTCGGAGCAGGCCCGCACGAGCGCCGACAGGGCCTCGTCGAACACCCGGTCGTCCCGCACTTCGGCGCACACACTTCCGAAGTCGAGGCTGCCGTCCGCGCTCGTCCGCAGCGCCTGCACACGAGCATGGACGGCCTCGGATGTTTCAGAGCCCCCCGTCCCAGTAGGGTTCGAGACCGAGGCCTCGAGTCCGGTCGGAGGCTCGAGCCCGAGGGCGTGGAGCCCGAGCCGGAGCTGGGTGGCCACCCGGGGCCACCACCCCTCGATGGGCGCACGGACCCGCATCATGGTCGCCCGCAGCCGGTCTCGGGCGCGCTCGTGCCCGGCCCCGGTCGCCAGGCCATCGGCGTCGATGGGCGCCAGCCCGACGACGAACTTGGCCAAGGCTCGATCGATGAAGATCTGGAGGCCCGCCAAGTTGGTGCCGATGAGCACGTGCGCGTCGACAGTCACGTCTTCGACCAGGAGGCGTGAAAACACCTCGGATCGGCTCACCCGGTCGTCCCGGTTGTTGACCACCGTGACCACCATTTGGGCCGGGTCGGCCACCCTGGACAACTCGCTGCACCCGGTCCGATGCCAGTTGTTCAGGAATCCCGCGCGCTCGTTCGCCGAGCAACCGTTGACGAACTCGATCCGGCGGCCGTGGACCTCGACCTCGGGGTAGCGCTTGAGCACGCCGAGGTCCGGGTAGACGTAGTCGGCCATCGTGACGATGGCGAGCTCCGGGTCGATGTCGAGCTGGCGGGCGAGCTCGGTGACCAGGGCGATGTTTCGCGGGTGCTCCGAGTAGGGGAAGAGGGCGAGCAGGTCCTCGGCGATCAGGTCGCCCTCGTGGTCCCCCAGCTCGATGAACTCGGCCCCCCGGCGCTGGGCCGAGTCGCGCAACACCGGGTTGAAGCCGAGCTCCGAGCTGATCACCTGGTTGCCCTCGGGGACGAAGCGAGCGATGACCTCGGCGACATCGATCCCGGCTGGGCCCTGGATGTCCTCGTGGTCCGGGTAGGTATTGGTGATCGTCGCGTAGTCGTCCCGCATCCAGCCGTTCTGGAGGATGTCGACATACTCCGGATTCAGGGCCATGCACTCCCACAGGAACACCTGCGCGCCCAGGCCCGAGGCCAACTCCAGCAGGTCTCGCTGCTCCCAGATCGTCGCCTTCCCATAGGGGCGGAAGGTGAAGATTTCGACCTGTGGGTTCCCGGGCGCGGCGTGGATGAACATGGCCTCGCAACCGGTGGTCTTCGAGAAGGTCCGAAACCCCAGCCCGTGAAACAGACCGGCCTTGAGCCGCTCCGTGCCCGATTTTCCGCGTGTGCCCCACCCGCCCACAGACAGGGGGATCGATCGGCGGGCCGCCGCGATCCGCCGCCGCCGCCTGTAGGCGCCGCCGAGGAACAGGGCCGAGAGCCCCAGCCCAAACAGGCCGAGCGCCTCTTGGCTGTTGCCCTCGAGGCTGAGGAAATAGTGGAGATGGTCCCGGGCCCAGGCGTCGAGATTGGGGGCCATGGATCCGAGCCCGAGCGAAGCGGCCATGGCTCCCAGTCCCACCTGGCCCCTGACCTCCGAACCCGACTTGGGCCTGGGCTTGGATTTGGATTTCGACTTGGGCTTGGGCTTCGGCTCGGGCTTGGGAAACAGGGCCTCGAGCCGCGAGGGGACGGGTCGGGGACCCGGGCCGGCGCTCCCACCCTCGCTCGCCCTGACTCGGCGCCCTCGCCCCCTACCCTTGCGCCCTCGGCCCCCGCCTTTGCGCCCTTTTCTGGCGCCCCGGCCCTTGCCCGAGCTCGCGGCTTCTACCCCGCCCAGTGACAGGGCGGGATAGGCCTCGAACTCGAGCTCGATCCCGTAGTCCTCGCGCAGCGTGTCCGCGAACCGACGCCGCTCCTCGGGCTCGGTCGACAACAGGGCCCGCCGACGCTGCTCCGCGAGCTCTGCGTAGCGCAGGTCGAGACGAAAACGCCGACGCAGGCGCTGGCCAAGGGAGCCGCTCAGGCGCAGGCGGGTCTGCCCGAAGCTCGAGTTCAAGGTGACGCCCTCGGGGCGCGGGCGGATCCAAGCCATGCCCAGAAGATCGTCGATCAGGGGCAAGTGGCGGCTCCACCCGCCCTCGGGCTCGAGGTGCAGGCGCTCGCCTGGAACAACCGTGGCCGTGACCTCGTCGAGGCGCCCGGGGTGGGCCCGAAGTCTGCCCACATAGCGCCGGCCCGTGGTGTGCCGAACTCCCTGACGCTTGTTGTTGGCCGGGTTGCGCAGCTCGTGGAGCAGGCGCCAAAACCGAGTCACGCGTCGGTCGCCCCGGTGCACCCGCAGGGATCCCCCAGCCAGTGGCTCGACGTCGAGCCCCCAGTCGTTGCGGGTAATCTGGGCGAAGATCCGACCCAGGTCGTCCTCGCTCGGACACGAGTCTTCGCGCCGCGGGACGCTGATACGCCGGGCTTGACCCGCAGGAATCTCCCGGACCGCAGCCTCGAGCGCACGTGTCCACGCCTTGCGATCGGGGCGCAGGCAGGCATCGATCCCCTCGAGCGCGTCGGCGGCCGCCTCGTGGATCGAAGCGTGGCGCGTATCGTCGAGTAGGCAGGCGTGCAGGGCCCGCTCGAAACGAGTCACCTGGGCCTCGAGGCGCTTGCGGGCCCGCTTGTGCCCGCCGACCCCCGTCGCCCCATCGAGGAACTCGAGCACACACACCGCCTGCTCGCAGGCCACCTTGGCGACCAGAGCCGAGGCGTCCGTCGCAATGCAGCCAGCCAGACCCTCGACCACCGCATCGATCACGCCGAGGCGCTGCTTCGCGCTCCAACTGCCCGAGCGAGCGACCTGGCTGGAGCCGGCGCCCAGCCCCAGGTACGCCCCGGAGCTGGCGTAGCTCCCCGATCCGGACAGGCTCAACCTCATCCCGGACGCGCTCGCGCCCGGGCTGGGCCCGAAGCTGAGTTCGAGGACATCGCGGAACGCCTCGCCCAGGGCCAGGCAAGCCCGCGCCCGAACCCGCGGGGTCTCCCCGGCGTCATCCCGGCCTGGGTCGGGACCCCGGGTCAAAACCCGAGCCCAATCCGAGATCGCTTCGGGGCGGACCCGGGCGAGCGCGACCAGGGCCTCGCAGTGAGCCATGCGCACGTGTTCGCTGGGGTCGCCCTGCTCGACGGCGCGCAGCAGCAGCGCCAGGTCGGCCTCGTCCTCCACCCCCGAACACAGCTGGGTGATCAACAGGCGCCGGACCAAAAAATCTCGCACCGGGAGCGGGTCGGGGCGGGCTCCCCCGAACCCCAGGCGCTCGGCGATGAGCTCGCGCGCCCGCCCCAAGTCCACCTGGCGCAGACAGGCGATGGCCTGGGCCTGGACCCACTCGTGCTCCCCCCGATCTCCCCCGATCACGCTCAGGGCCACGCTCAGTTCGTACTCGAGGTGCTCGGGAGACGCATGGCGCTGGCCCGCGCTGGCCTCGGGCAAGCCCAGGGTTCCGAGCAACTCCGTGAGCGCGACCAGACAGGCGAGGCGGCTGGGCCAACGCCGCAGGGCCTGGAGCTGCGAGAGGGAGAAGCCGACCGGGTCGGCCTGATTGAGGAGCTCACGGACCTGGGCGCTGGCCGTGGCAGACGCCGAAGCGGTCTCGAGGGCCTTGCTCGCCGCGGGGGCCATAGCCATGACCGCGAGCTCGATCGACACCAGCAGGTCGTCGCGCCGATGGTCGAAGCGCTCCCGGAGGGCATCGAGATCCAGGTGCCGCCCCAGCGCCCGACGGTCGCCCCGGACGGCGCGCTCGCTGGCCGCCGTCTCTTCGATCATCTGCTCGAGTCGCCTTCGGCGAGCGGCCTCCGTCTTCGCCCGCGCGTAGGCCTCGACGTGTCCAGCGACGACCAGATCGAGCTCCCCGAGCTCGGCCTGGAGCTGCTTCGCCACGCGGATCAAGAGCACGGCGAGGCTGCCCAACAAGATCGGTGTGTGTGGATCGAGGAGCCCGTCGTGCCAGCTCTCCGCGGCCATCGCTGCGACCTTCGTACCCTCGTTGGGATCGGCGATCGCCAGCACGCGCTGCGCCAAAGCCTGAACCTGATCCCGACGCAGGCGGGCCTGAAGCGGAGACAGGAGCCCATCCAGAAGCTCGACGATCCCCTCGATCGTCATCGAGTCCGGCGACTCGGGCACGGCGTGTGGCGGGGCGAGCATGGCGGTGACGGGAACGAAGCGGAGGCGAGATCAGGGCCGAGGGCAGGTCAGGAGCAGGACAGAATGTGATTCATTGGGAGCGTTTTCAAGCCGCGGCCCCCGAGCAGGGCGAATCCGACGACATCGGGGCTCGATTCGCGCTCGACCCGCGCCCCTCGCTCTCATCCTCCTCACCCTTCCTCAGCGGCAGGCGGGCTCCCGGTCGACGACCGCTGCCGTCCCCAACACCGCCGCCGTGAACCGACGCTGGGCGACGAGGTCCTCGACCAGACGCAGGCGCAGACCGTCGGCGATCTCGATGTGGACGAAGCAGCGTCGACGCTCGTGCGCGGCGTGACCCTGGACGTTTGTGAGCGCACCCAGGCGGTCGACGTCGACCCCGAAGTGGCCCACCGCGACCTCGGGCATGGCTCGTTGGAGCCGGTCTTTGACCCCCCAGCTGGCCTGGACCTCGAGCTCGGCCTCCCGCCGCCCACTCGAGACGATGACCTCCGGGTCTCCGGACGCCGCGCTGCGTTTGAATCCGTGCAGCTGAACCAGCTGTACGTTGCGCTTGGCCACGACCTTGGCGCTCACCCGGGCCAGGGGATGGTCGAGATCGTGGGCCGCGTCGGCCGGGTCGTCCCCGTGGCCCCGCTTTTTGGGACTTTCGCTGTGTTCGTGCCGGTAGCGGTGAACCGTGTTGACAAACAGCGCTCGACCCTCGCGCTGCTCATCCGCGCCCGGCTCCCCCCGGACGCCGCTGAGGAACAGCGCCAGGGCCAGCTCCCCCGTGTGACGATCGAAAAACACGTGCGGAGCCTCGATGATCAGCTCGCCGCGCGCGCTCCCACGCACCGGCCCGCGCCGAACCAAGTACGCCCCGCGCCCGCGAAGCGGCGACCCGATCTCACGCAGCACCCACAGCGACACGGCTCGGCCTCGGCCCTCCGCGCGCACCTCCACGCTGCTCAGTTCGAGACCCACGAGGGTGGCCAGGGCCCCCGCTCGCCGGCGCTGTGCGGGCCCGAGTTCCCCGGCCTCGGCGTGCTCGAGGAGCAGTAGAACCAGACGCTCGAGAGCCACCAGTTCGTGTTCCGCGAGCGGCCGCCAACGCTGCTCGGCACCCGCGGGCCACAGCTGCTCCTCCAGCTCGCCGGCGCTCATGAGTTCGGTCTGCGCCAGAGGGTCCGGGATCCCGTCGTGTGCACAGGCGAAGCTCGAGCCACAGATCATCACTAGCGCCAGCGCCAGCAATCTCGTCCCCGCCCGGCTCGGCACCCGGTCCCTGTCGGCGCTCATCGTTCCCCCTGGAGACTGTCGCTGGTGTCCACGCGCTCGCTCCAACTCGAGGCCGGGCGCCGCGTCTCTCCGATGCCACGGTGAAAGGCCCGCACCCAGACTCGGCCTCCATCGACCAAGGTCACGCTGATCTCGTGCGGCCCCGGGACCACGTCCTCGCCCATGGTGATGCGCAGATGAACGACCTCCAAGGACAGGCCGGTGCGGCTCTCGAGGTCGACAAAGCGGACTCGCTCTCGCTCACCCACGACCTTCCCCGAGCCCTCACTCACGACCGCCGAGTCCACGCTGAAGTCGCGCGTCGCCACGCTGAACAGCTCCAGGGGCACGCCGACCCGACGCTGAGGCTCGCCTCCGTCGACCCGCAGCTCGAACTGTGCGGTCCCTCGCTGCCGGGGGATGTAGGCCACGACGTTGAAGATCACGGCCTCGCTCCCCGGCTTGGGCACGGGAAACACCAAGGTATTGAGCAGTTCATGTAGGGTCCGACGACGTGAAGTCGGAGGGCTGCCCGCGAGCACGGGCCGGTCGATCCACATTCTGACCTCGCCCACATCGCTCGAATCCAGGCCCTCGAGGCCGACCTGAACTCGCCGTTTTCCATCTTCGACGGGCAGGCGGAAGCGGCCACGGCTCTCGTCGATCGCGTGGCTGTAGGTCCGACCGTCGATGCTCACCTGCCACTGCCCGCCGAGCGCCTCCGGAGCGACCTGCCAGTGAAGCTCGGGCGCAGCGGGGCCGGTCGCGTCGAGACCGACCGTGTAGGGCTGGTCCAGGCGCAGGCTCGTGAACAGACTCGCCGACCAGTTTCGGCGCAGGCGTCGGGCGGCGTCGTCGTCGAGGCGCTCGAGGATCGAGCGCCTGCGGTGGCGCCCCCGCGGATCGACGGTCACCCAAGGACCCGGGTCCCACCCGTCTTCGGCGAGGGTGTTGGACCAGCGGTGGCCTCGCTCGGGGCTCTCCCCCGCCCAGGCCTGCCCCTCCCCCAAGCCCCGCGGCTGGAGGCGAACCTGAGCGACGAGGTCCGCGAGCGCCCGATCCTCGCGCAGCGCGTCGTGGTTGACCGGTCGCATGGGAAACCAGGTCCGGGTCTCGAGCGGCGAGTAACGCCAGATCGTGTCCTCCCCGCTGTGCTCGCGCCACGGAAGGGCGATGCGGGTGCGGACTTCGGGCCAGTAGCCGTAGCCGCGGACCAAGACCCTGGCTTGGTCCCCACCTTGATCCCCGACTTGGTTCCGACTGGGATCCCCGTCGCCGGCTGCAGCCGACAACACCACCGACCTCGCCCCCTCGGGCGCGACCACGCGCAGACGCTGGGGTTCGGAGAGCGGGTACCAGGGCGCGGTAGCGTCCGCCCCCCCGCCAGCCTGCGCGCCCTCGCGCAGACCCTCGAAGTGGGAGGGCAGGACCGGCGCCCCAGTCCAAGTCTCGCAGTGCAAAGGCGCATCGAGGGCGTCGAAGAAACAATATTCAACGCTCGGCGTCGGCGCCTGTGTGGGCCAGGTCGAGGCCTGCCGAGCGACCGTGCGCACATCGAAGCGCAACATCCGGGCGGCCTCGTCCTCCGAGTCCACGATCGTCCAGCGTGGGCGTTGATGCCAATTCTCGCCGAGCCGAATCAGGGGCACCCGCCGCAGATCAGGATCGAGGCGCTCGTCCCCCTCGTCGTCGATCCGCGAGGGGCGCTCGGCCTCGGAGAACCACACCCGGTCGCGGCCCGAGCCCAAGACCTCGAGCTCGAGGTCCAAGGGCCCGCGCTCGGTCTCGAACACCAGCGTGGAGACACCCGCGGGCACGCTCAAAATCCGGTTGAGGTCGCCCCTGGATGTGTACACGTCGCTCGATCCGTCCACGCCGTAGCGCCGAATCTTCAGGTCCTGCGGGTCTCCGACCTGAGGGCGGATCCTCAGCTCGAGGTCCGCCGGCCCGACGGTGTTGAAGGCCAGCCAGCGCGTGGGCTCGACGCGCTGGCGCTCGACCACGGCCGAGGCCCCCCGGGGGAGCCAAAAGCCGGTCTCGTAGATGCTCATGATCTTGTAGTCCCGGCCCGGCCGGCCGTCGGCCGCGAGCCGCATCCAGACCCACTTGAGCTTGGCGTTGCGCTCACTCTGCGACAGGGACTCCCACTCTCGATCGGTGACCCGGTCGACCAGCGCACGCCCGGCCCCGTCGGAGATCGCCAGCCTGTTGAAGAAGCGCTCATCCTCGGCGCGCAGCTCTCGGAAGTAGCCCCGCATGAGCCCGCGGACGTGCTCGTGGGGCTCGTCGGGGATCAGGCGCAGCTCGAGCCACCGGTCCCCGAGGCCCTCCGCCTCCGGCAGCTCGATTCTGGTCAGGCGATCGTCGGTGAGCTCCCGGCTGCCGTCGGGCGTGAACGCGTTCTCCAGCAGCCAGACCCCGTCCTCCAGCCCGGCCTTGCTCTGGCGGGTCTGAATGTTGACCCTGCGCCGCCACAGCTCGCGACCGTCGCGGCTGAACAAGCTCAGCTCCACCCCGTAGGCGTACTCCGTGTCCGGGTCGTACTCGGGCGTGCCCTTGGGGAGCTCGAGGTGGGTGATGATCTTGATCGACGTGTCGTTCGGGCCGAGGCGAAAGCGGGGACCTTGGTCGGCGTCGAAGAGGTAGTAGGCCACGCGCTCCGAGCCCGCGATCTTCTCGGCCAGGGCCGAGCTCACGGCCCTGGCCAGCGGCGCCCGGCTCTGCGTGAGGACGACCAGACCCACGAGACAGATCGAGAGCACCGCCGCGGCGACCACCCCCTGACCCAGACCCCCTCCATGCCGAGAGGGTCTGCGCAGCCGGGCGGCGATCTGCTCGGCCTGCTGGGCGCTCGGTCGCCGACTGGGGACGCTCACGGCCTCGCCTCCTCGGCCGGAGCTGGCACGTCTTTGGCCGGAGCCGACAGATCATCGACAGCCGCCGCCACGGGAATTCCCAGGATCACCAAGGTCTGAACCCGGGCCAGGGCCTCGGCCTCGAGTCGCGCTCGGGGAGCGTCGGCGATCTCGGCCCAAGACATGTGCGTCGTGCCCTCGAGCTCGTGCTCGAGGAGCACCATGGCGCGCCGACCGATCCGATCCCCGACCAGCTCGACCACCAAGAAGGGCTGCCCCCAACTGCGGCCCACGCCGACATCGATCCGAAGATCCGGAGCCCCGAGCTCGAGCGAGTAGAGCTCCCGCAGCTGATGGAGGTTGTCGGTCTCGGCGTAGGCGACCGCCAGCGCCACGGCGCGCTCGAAGCCCTCCTCTCCGACTTCGGCCGCCTCGACCAGCACGGCCGCCTCGGGATCGAGGGGTGCCGACGCCCGCAAGGGAGCGAGCAAACGATCGACCTCGTCGACCTCGGCGAGCCCGCCCGTGGGCCCGAAGCCGACTTGGCCCAGACCCCGGAGTACGCCGGTGTTGCGGTCGGTCGAGAAGCGCTCGCGGATCCGGGCGCTGAGCCACAACACCCGGAGCTCACGCTGCTCGCTCAGCTCGCGTGTGTACTCGAGCTGGGGGACGCCGGCGCCGGTGAGGAGGTAGAGGTCCGCGCTCCCGCCGGCGACTCGACATCCCCCCCACGCGTGCATCACTGCGTCCAGGGGCGGGTCGAAACTCGACGCGCAGCCCTCCAAGCCGGGGTCGGTCAACACCGGATGGCCGTGCCCCACGATGACCTCGTCGCTGAGCTCGCGGTGCGCAGCGATCCCCCGGATCTGTATGACAGGGCCGGCGTCGGCCGTGTTCGTCGCCCGATGCATGGCCTGGTGCATGGCCTGAAAGGGGGTCCCGAGGTTGCCCACTGCCACCGGGTTCGGCCCCTGAGCCACGCTCCCCCGGCCCCTCGCCAGCTCGCGCAGGCGCTGCTCGGTGGCGACGG
>Ga0256845_1003259_pt1 | contig 11140 bp, 10 predicted proteins | sample RiftiametaG_FD_189101 | JGI IMG/M metagenome (GOLD analysis project Ga0256845, IMG submission 189101) | Tube worm associated microbial communities from hydrothermal vent at the East Pacific Rise, Pacific Ocean - Riftia | ecosystem: Host-associated > Annelida > Integument > Unclassified ... | reverse complement strand
TCTGATGTTTTTTCTGCTGGTATCAGCTATAAAATTGACTACTCAAACAACCCCGCAACAGGCAAAGAGTACGCAGACAGAACATTTACTGCAAATCTAATTATTGATTATTAGATTTTTTGGCAAAACTATATAAACTTCCACATGCCATAAGTGCGATGAAAGTCGCACTTAAAAAAAGATACTTCGGATAAAGTTCATAAACATATCCAGCAAACAAAGCACCGATAAAACCACCTAAACCGTAAGTGATTCCAGAAAAAAACTGTTGTGCCAACGATTTGTGTTTATACAGATGAAACAGGTAACTAATCGCAGCAGAATGAAAAAGTGCAAAACTAAGAGCATGAAGCGACTGGGCAAAAAACAAAATAGTTAAATTTTGGGGGAACATAAAAAGTAAAAACCATCTTATAGCACTAGCAAAAGTTGTTATTTGTAATATTAAAAGCAAATTACCATGCAAAAACCTCCCTTGAAAAAAAAGCATAAAAACCTCAACAACAACACCAAAACTCCAAAGATATATGGTCATATCCAAACTAACACCAAAATCTGTTTCATAGATAGTAAAAAAGTTGTAAAACGCCCCAAAACTAACCTGCATAAGTGTTAAACCAAGCCAAAGTCTCCAGTCTTTTAACAGTGTAATATCATTTTTAATATCAGCTCTTTTAACATCCTCCTTATCTACACTTTTTACAATAAAAAATGCCACTACCGAGGTTAAAAAGGCAAGTGTTAGAAGATAATTTAAAGCTATATGAGGTGAACTTAAAAATTTAACTAAGACAAGTGCTACCAAGATAAATCCTAAAGAGCCAAAAAGTCTTATCTTTCCATATCTCTCCTTACCAACACACTCTAACGATATCACCTCTATATATGGGAGGATAAGACTAAGCCCTATCCCCAAACCGATACTTGACAATAAAAGTTTATAAAAACCATCTAATGAAAAATAAAAAGCTGTAGCACTCGCAACCATAACAACCAAAGCTATGTTAAAACTTTTTGCATCTAATTTAAGCCCCCTTATAAAGGCAAATGGAAGCAAAAATCTCACCATAGGTCCAGCTCCAAATATGATTCCAACCTCACTTGCACTATACCCAACCATAGTTAAAATCTTTGGCATAAATATAATATAAACACCTATAATCGAGAAGTAAAAAAAATAAAAAATTGATAATAATATTGGCATGTGCGAATTATATCTTAATATTTACTTCTCATTAACTTATAATAATTATAATTTTACATCTCAATTATGTTTTACCCCCTTTCATAAATGAGTATATAAACTCCTAAAAACTATTTAAACTCCTGAGCATTTCCCCTTTTTTAGCTTGGGAGTTTTCCTTTTTTTTATGTTAAACTTCCACATGCCAAAGATTTTACTTACAACTTTAAATTCAAGATATACGCACACCTCTATAGCTCTTAGATATCTATATGCAAACCTTAACGAGTTTCAAAAAAATGCAAAGATTTTAGAGTTTAGCATCAATGATGCTATCCAGACTATTGCAGAAAAACTACTGATAGATGAACCCAATATCATAGGTATAGGTGTATATATCTGGAATGTTTCTTTTGTTAGTGAGCTTATACACATCTTAAAAAAAGTATCTCCAAAAACCACCATCATACTTGGTGGTCCAGAAGTTACACATGAACCTTTTCGTGTAAATCTCGATGATGCAGATTTTATCATTCAAGGTGAAGGGGATTTGGCTTTTTATAAATTGTGTAAAAAAATCTTCAATAAAAATCAACCAAACGAAAAAATCATCAAAATGAGTATGCCCACTCTCAAAGAGCTTGAACTACCCTACAAATACTATACAGATGAAGATATACAGAACCGTTATATATATGTGGAAGCTTCAAGAGGTTGCCCCTTTGAATGTGAGTTTTGCCTCTCCTCGATGGATGAAAAAGTCAGAGCATTTGATATAGACAAACTTTTAAAAGAGTTTGAGGTACTATGGCAAAGAGGTGCAAGAAATTTTAAATTTATAGACAGAACTTTCAACCTCAACATAAAAACAGCTTCAAGACTGCTCGACTTTTTTCTACAAAAAGAGCCTCCGTATTTTGCTCACTTTGAAGTTGTACCAGACCACTTTCCATCATCACTAAAAGAGAAAATTGCTAAGTTTGGACATGGAGCATTACAGCTTGAGATAGGGATACAAACACTAAGCCCTACAATAGCCAAGAATATATCAAGAAATCTAAATCTTGAAAAGATTAAACAAAACATCTCCTTTTTGCAAAACGAAACTTCAGCACATATACATCTGGACTTGATAGTTGGTCTCCCAGGGGAGAGCTTGGAGAGTTTTGGAAAAAATCTTGACAAATTAGTAAGTCTGAGCAGTTGTGAAATTCAGATAGGAATACTAAAAAAACTCTCTGGAACATATATCAATCGTCACGACATAGAACATGGGATGGTATATAGCGATATACCTCCATACGATATACTAAAAAACAATCAACTTAACTTTAATGATATACAAATAATGAAAAGATTTGCCAGATTCTGGGACTTGACCTATAATAGTGGAAATTTCAAAAAAACTGCACCACTTATCTGGAAAGATGGAAGTGTATTTGAAAATTTTTATGCTTTTGGCATGTGGGTTTATACTCAAACAAACTCTACATACAAAATCTCACTTCAAAGATTGGGAGAACTTATCTTCACCTATTTAACAACTGTTAAAAAACTCCAAGAAGAGTTTGTAGCACGCAATATGTTAGATGATATAATGAAGCTCAAAGGTAGAGCAATTCCACCATATCTTAAAAAACACAGTAAAAATTTTACCACTATTGCCATAAACGGAACATCTGGTTTTAACAAAAGGCAGATATAGCCCTACCCCTTTCAATTTGTATTAATAGATAACAATATATAATAACATCACTATGTAATAAGTATCTCTATCTAATTGGATGTGTTATATGCAAGACTTACAGGAAATAATGAAATACTCTTCTGCGTTAAAACTACTTTATGTAGAGGATGATGAGATGGCAAGGACTTCCACTATTTTAGTCCTTGAAGAGTTTTTTGATACAATTATAATAGCAGTCGATGGTCAAGACGGACTTGAAAAATATGAACAAAACCATATTGACATAATTATTACAGATATAAACATGCCCCGCCTTAATGGTCTTGATATGATAGAGCAAATCAGAGCTTATGACAGAGAAGTTTCCATACTCGTACTCTCTGCCTACAATGAGTCTGGCTTTTTTATGGACAGCATAAAACTTGATGTGCAGGGGTACCTTCTCAAACCTATAGATACGGATCAGTTTTTAGGAGTTTTAGAAAAAATAATATACAACATAAAACTTCAGGATGAAGCGATGAGAAGTCTTCACTTATTGCACCAATACCAACAGGTCACAGACAAAAATTCTATTGTCTCAAAAACAGATAAAAATGGAATCATAACATATGCTAATGATGAATTTTGTAAAATCTCAGGATATGATGCAAATGAATTAATTGGACACAACCATAATATTGTAAGGCATCCAGATACACCATCTTCATTATATAAAGATATGTGGGAAACTATCAAAAATAAAAAAGAGATATGGCAAGGTAGCATAAGAAATAAAGCAAAAAATGGCAACAATTACTATGTTAAATCAACTATCAAACCCATTGTTGACCAACATGGAAATGTCATAGAATATATCGGGCTTAGCTATGACATAACAGATATTATGAATCCAAAAAAACAACTTCAAGATTTAACAGACTCCGCAGAAGAAAGTCTGGTTCTTATCGTAAAGATCGAAGCTTTTGATGATATAGAAAAATATTATGGGCATATACTCTCTCAAAAAATTGAAAACAATTTTGCAGACAAAATTTTAGAATTTATTCCAAGCGGATGCAAGTTTGAAAAAATATATATTTTAGGAGATGGTGAATATGCCTTTGCAAAAGATAAGAAAGAGTGCGATTTGGATGAAAAAAGTCTTCTTTTACAACTCAAAGAGTTTCAACGCACCATAAATGATGTTGATATAAATATTGGTGATATTGATTATGATGTTTCTGTAATTGTAAGTTTTGCTTATGGCAAAGAAGCCCTTGAAAATGCAAAATATGGTCTAAAAGAACTGCTTAAAACAAATCATGATTTCATTCAAGCAAGCAATCTTATTGAACAAGAAAGACTCTCTGCAGAAGAAAATATAAAAACTCTCAAAATGGTAAAAAAAGCTATCGATAACTTTAAAATTATCTCATATTTCCAACCAATTATCAACAATAAAACCAAAAAGATAGAAAAATACGAATCACTTGTAAGACTTATCAATGAAGAGGGGGAAGTACTATCCCCATTTGCCTTTTTAGACATCGCTAAAAAAGGCAAATACTATGCTCAAATAACTCACTTAGTTCTTGAAAACTCATTTAATGCCCTCAAAAATACAGATATGGATATATCTATAAATCTATCTGCACTAGATATTGAAAAAACATTAACCAGAAAAAAACTACATTCACTTTTAAAAAAAAACAAAAAAGATGCACATAGGATTGTTTTTGAACTTTTGGAAGATGAAGAGATAAAAGATTTTGAACTTATCAAAAAATTTATTAAAGAGATAAAAGCTTATGGTGTAAAAATAGCTATTGATGATTTTGGCGCTGGATATTCCAACTTTGAAAGACTACTAAACTACCAACCAGACATATTAAAAATAGATGGTTCTTTAATAAAAAATATTGAAACAAATAGTTACTCGCTTTCTGTGGTAAAAACTATTGTAGCATTTGCAAAAGAACAAAACATAAAAATAATCGCAGAATATGTTGAAAATGAAAATATATACAACATCTTATATTCACTTGGAGTAGATTACTCGCAAGGATATTACTTTGGCAAACCAGATAAACTATAAAAATGATATAAATCAGTTTTTTTGAGTATAATAATCTTATGCGTGCTAAAAAAGCTTTTTTATCTCTACTCCTGATACTTATAACTACAACTTTTGCTCAAGAGCCTTATGTTGATAAACAACTAGAAGAAAGGATTGTAAAAAAGTACAACATATTTGCAAAAAAAAGGTTTTTCTACCAACAAAAGATGCTTGATTCAGTCAAGGATGCAAATGACTTAGAAAAACTAAAGGCTGTAAATGAATTTTTTAACGGTGTTAAATACGCATCAGATATGAAAGTGTATAATAGGAGAGATTATTGGGCTACGCCATGGGAGTTTCTAGGAAAAGATCGTGGAGATTGTGAAGATTATGTAATAAGTAAATATTTTGCTCTTAGATATCTAGGAATAGGATCAAAAAAACTATTTTTTACATATGTAAAATCTACAAAATTTAAAGCCGCTCACATGGTTTTAACATATTTTAAAACACCTAGAAGTGAGCCGTTGATTTTAGATAACAACAACCATAAAATTTTCCCTGCGTCTAAAAGAAAAGACCTTATCCCTGTTTATAACTTTAATGGGGAATCACTTTATAGAGCCTCTCGAACTGGAACTGGAAAAAAAATAAAAAATAAAAAATCTCATAAAAAATGGGATGAATTAAAACTCAACATGAAAAGGAAAAAGATATGACATTTTTTAAAGAATTAGCTGGTGTACTCTCGCTTTTTTTACTTATAATTTTAACAACTGTATTATCTCTCAATTTTATTAGTGCGAATCAATCTGCACAAGACAGACTCTATGAAAATGCAAAAAACACAGCAACATCTTTGAGTTTATCACTTGGAAGTGCCAATGGAGACCTCTCAATGATGTCCACTATGATAAATGCCAACTTTGACAGTGGTAACTATCTTTATATCTCACTTGTTGATGTTGACAATAAAATATTATACGAAAGAAAAAATGAAAACATCCAATTAAATGTACCTCAATGGTTTTTAAATATAGTAACCATAACCGCACCTATCGCTTCTGCTAATGTATCTGCTGGATGGAATCAAGTGGGGATACTAAATGTTCAGAGTGATGTCTCTTATGCCTATACTCAACTATATACAATTTTCACAAACCTTCTTATATCTTTTAGCATTTTAGCTGTTGTTGGTCTGATTATACTATATATTCTTTTAGCAACAATTCTAAAACCTTTAAAACAAGTTCAGCTTCAAGCCGAAGCTGTAACAAGAAATGAGTTTATAATTCAAAAAAATATTCCAAAAACAAAAGAGTTTAGAGATGTGGTTCTTGGTATGAACAACATGGTTTCAAAAGTTAAAGCGATGTTTGATAAAGGAAACGCAGAACTTAAACGACAAAAAGAGCTAGAGTATATTGATCCAGCCACAAAACTCAAAAATCGTAAATACCTCATAGACAAACTACCAGAGTATCTTAAAATTGATGCAACCTCAAAAGGTGGAGTTCAGATGATGATATCTATCAGTGGGGTTATAGAAGCAAATGAAACCATTGGTCACCAAAATGTTGATAAACTTTTTGTAGATATTGCAAAAATATTTAATATCTATGCAAGTAATTATAAAAACTCTATAGTATGCAGGATGAATGGTACAGAATTTTCCATCTTACTTCCAGACTGCATAGACAATGACGCGTTAGAACTAGCTTATGGCATATGCGATTCAGCAGACAGAGCAATAGATACTGCTGGACTTGATACAGATATAACATTTATGTCTATTGGTTTATATGAATATAATTATAAACAAAATATTGCTCAACTTTTATCCCTTTGTGACAATGCACTTACTCAAGCAAAATTTAACACTTCTCATATACATCTCGACAAAGCCGAAACAGCAACGGAGGTTATGGGTAAAGATGCATGGAGAGATATTATAAACCAAACACTAGATTCTAATGGTTTTTGCTTTACCCTTTGGAGAGCAGTTGATGCACTAAAAGAAAAAATAGACCATGATGTTATAAGTATAACGATGCAAACGACAGATGGAACAATCTACTCTTATGGTCAGTTTATGGCATCTGCACATCAAGTTGGACTTAGCTCAAAAATTTATCAGAATGTTATAAATATGATATTTATGCTCCCTGATATGCGTCTTAAAGGAAAAACATGCTCTCTTAGGCTATCCTATGAATACCTTGTTGAACAAGATACATATATGGAACTCTCAGACCTATTTAGAAGCTATGCCTCTAAACTTCCATTCAAGTTGGTTATAGAGATACCAGATAAACTAGTAAGACAAAATTCTGAGCAAATTAAACTTTATAAGAAACTATTTGAAACTTATAATATAGAAATGGGTATTTTTGAATTTATTGGTGAAAATGTTGATTACCAATATCTTCAAGATATACGACCTCTATATATAAAAGCTGAAGCCAGTTATTTTATAGGACAAAGTGATCAAGCTATTTCAGCACTTAGACTTATAACCGATACGGTTGGTATATCTCTCATAGCTGCTAGTGTTATGGACATAACCACACTTAACAAACTAAAAGAAAAAGGGGTTTACATCATCCAAGGACCTGCTGCTGAGACAATAAAAACAACATAGATAAGGTGGCTAGATTCCTCTGGAATTTAACCCTTTGGTAATGGCATCATTTATCTCTTTTTTATACTCTGGATTTAGTTTTTCCAAAGCTGAATCAAATTTAACTATGAGATTTTTGTTTGTATTTGGATGTCTGCAAATTGTAAACAAGATATCCATATAAACATCAAAATCTGGGTGTGCTCTTAAGCCTAACTTTTTATGTACTACTCCATGATATTTTAAAACCAAATCCAAAGTTGTCTTAAGCTCATCTGCAGAAGATTTCTTATTTTTTATAATCTTTAACAGTGATGGCAAATCTGTTTTTATCTCACTGTTTTTATGAGAATTGACAACTTTTTTCTTTTTAGTAACGAATTTTTTTTTCTTTTTTTTAAATGGAGAAAAAAGTAAAATTATCAATAAACCTAAAACAACAACAAGCCCCATGATAGACTTTATAAGTAAAGTTACTTCCATATTGTCACTTTTTTACAACATTATACCCATATCAAATAAAATTATACAAACTGTGATACTAATTGATTTATGCTAACCTCATCTAATGCCCCTGATACTCTATGAACCTCTTTAGAATCTTTAAAAATTATAATCGTTGGGATACTTCTTATCCCAAACCTTGTAGCTAAATTTTGTTCATTTTCAGTATTTACCTTTGCAAACAGTACTTTTAAAGGAAAGCTCTTTGCACTTTTTTCAAAATTTGGAGCCATCATCTTGCAAGGACCACACCAAGGAGCCCAAAAATCTACAATCACAGGTATATCACTATTTACTACCACTTCATCAAAATTATTATTGTTTAGTTCCATAGGTTTTATATCAAGAAGTGATTTTTTACACTTCCCACAGTTAGCTTTTTTGTATGTATCTTTTTTTGGCACATTATTAACACTTAAGCAGTGCGGACAAACTATTCTCATGATTTCTCTCCTCATTAATAAACTTTAAAGTGTAATTATAGGATATAATTCTAACTATATACATAATAAAAGATATAACAATCTATCTAAAAACACCTATAGTTAAACACGATACAGGAGAACAAATGAAAAAATTTATCGTTATGTTGTCACTATTTACAACTACTATTTTTGCAGACACCATAAATATCGCAGTAGCTGCGAATGTAAGTTATGCAATAGATGATTTAAAGGCAGAATTTGCAAAAACAAATCCTGATGTAAAAATAAGAGTAACTCTTGGCAGTAGCGGTAAACTAACTGCTCAGATAAAAAATGGTGCACCCTATGGACTTTTTATAGCTGCAAATATGAAATATCCACAAACTCTTTATAATGACAACATAGCAATAACAAAACCCATCGTATATGCTCAAGGGGCTTTGGCATATTTTAGTACTAAAAAATATGATTTTTCAAAGGGTATCAACCTTTTAAAAGAAGACTCTATCCAAAGAATCGCTATTGCAAATCCAAAAACTGCACCATATGGTAAAGCAGCTTTTGAGGCGATGCTAAATGCAAAAGTACTTAATCAAATAAAATCAAAATTTATTTATGCTGAGTCTATATCACAAACTCTCTCCTATGCTATTACAGCAACAGACATTGGTATAGTTGCAAAATCTTCACTTTATAGTTCAAAAATGTCTCAGTATAAAAAAGGAGTTAATTGGGAAGGAGTTAATCCAAAACTATATACACCAATCAAACAAGCGATAGTACTACTGAAGTATAGCAAAAACTCCAAAGCGTACAGAGCTTTTTATGATTTTATACTTAGTGATAAAGCAAAAATGATTTTTAAAAAGTATGGATATATCTAATGAATCAAATAGATGCAACACTAAGTGACATACAAAGTATTAACAATCTAGCCGTAGTCACTTTTAAGATAAAAGAGCAGAAAATGCGTATGATGTCCCTTGGATTAAATAGTTCTATACCTATAGGTTCCAAAGTAACACTTGGGGTAAAAGCTTCTAGCATAGCTTTAGCAAAAGATTTACACGGAATGATTAGCCTGTCAAATCAATTAAAGTGTATTGTCAAAAGTGTAAAAAACGGGGTTTTACTCTCAAGCATTAAGTTAAGCGTAGACAATTTAATCATAGAAAGCATTATAACACTCGAATCATCAAAAAGAATGAATCTAAAAAGTGGTGATAATGTAACCGCATTAATCAAAGCAAGTGAACTGTCTATACTAAAAGTAGAGAAGGATTAACAAGTGGATCAATTAAATATAGAACCATTTTTACTCTCATTTAAATTAGCTGCGGTCGTAACCATTATCCTTTTTATAGTTGCTATGCCAATTAGCTGGTGGCTTTCTAGAACAAAATGTAGATGTAAACCTTTTGTTGAAGCAGTCACATCTCTTCCCATAGTTTTGCCACCATCTGTATTGGGATTTTATATCCTTTACGCTCTTTCGTATAATTCACCTATTGGTATGTTTTTTGAAGAGCTATTTGGAATAAAACTTGTTTTTAATTTTACAGGGCTTGTAATTGCAAGTTGTTTTTACTCTTTCCCTTTTATGGTTCAACCCCTTCAGGGTGGCTTTGAGTCACTTAACAAAAACATGCTTGAAGCCTCTTATATAGCTGGTAAAAGCAAACTACAAACACTATGGCATGTGGCATTACCCAACATAAAACCTGCACTACTGACAGCCCTTATAGTTACTTTTGCACATACTGTTGGGGAGTTTGGTGTAGTTCTCATGGTCGGTGGTTCAATCCCTGGTGAAACAAAGGTTGCTTCTGTTGCTATATATGAGATGGTTGAGATTATGGACTACAGAATGGCTCATATTTATAGTGCTTTGATGTTGATTATTAGTTTTATGGTGCTTTTAAGTGTTTATATTTTCAATCAACAGCATAATAAAAAACTTGGAGTATGATAATGATAAATATTGATATCTGCAAAACACTTCAAGGTAGTATAGGGGAGATGGATTTAGATATAAAACTGTCTATAAAAGAACATGAGTTTGTTGCTCTTAGTGGAAAAAGTGGTAGCGGAAAAACAACCTTGTTACGCATTTTAGCTGGTTTGGAAGATGCAAAGGGGAAGATACAAGTTTCCAATGAGACATGGCTCGACAAAAACAACTCTTTAGCCGTACAAAAAAGAAAGATAGGTTTTGTTTTTCAAGACTATGCACTCTTTGCAAATATGAGTGTTGAAGAAAACCTGCTTTATGTTAACAAAGATAAAAATCTGGCAAAACACCTTCTTGAGCTAACCCAACTCTCAAGCTTGGCAAAACGACTACCAAACAAACTTAGCGGTGGACAAAAACAAAGGGTGTCTCTATGTCGTGCTTTTATGAACCATCCAAAACTTTTGCTTATGGACGAACCTTTATCTGCACTTGATGTCGATATGCGCTTAAAACTGCAACACGATATTTTTACTCTACATAAAGAGTTTGGCACAACAACTATAATGGTAAGCCATGACCCTAGTGAAATCTATAAACTCTCAAATCGTGTAATCGTTCTTGAAAATGGTAAAATAACACAAGACGCAACCCCAAAAGATGTTCTGCTAAAAACACAGGGTAGTCAGAAATTTTCCATAACTGGTGAACTTCTTGAGATTATAAAGG
>Ga0256845_1003258_pt1 | contig 11144 bp, 6 predicted proteins | sample RiftiametaG_FD_189101 | JGI IMG/M metagenome (GOLD analysis project Ga0256845, IMG submission 189101) | Tube worm associated microbial communities from hydrothermal vent at the East Pacific Rise, Pacific Ocean - Riftia | ecosystem: Host-associated > Annelida > Integument > Unclassified ... | reverse complement strand
TGTGCGGGAATTGATCGCTGCAAAAATGAAAATGGTGGTCATTGAACAGGATGTTGATCTCATAAAACAACTGGAAATGGAGCATGTTCTCTACCTCAATATGGATGCCACATCTGATGAAGCACTAAATGCTGCCGGGCTCGATAGGGCAAAGGGGCTGGTTACAGCAGTGAGCTCGGATGCGGATAATGTCTTTATTGCTCTTTCGGCAAAAGGCATCCGGCCGGATATTTTTATTCTGTCCAGAGCCTCAGATGTAAAAAATGAGAATAAACTATTACGGGCTGGAGCTTCCAGGGTAGTTTGCCCTTATCAGATGGGCGGAAAAAGAATGGCGGAAATCCTGCATAAACCGACTGTAGTTGATTTTCTTGATCAAACCATGATAGATAACGATCTTGGACTTCAGATGGAAGAGGCCGTTATTGCCGAGGGGTCTTCCATTGCGGGGCAAACAGTTATGGGCAGTAAAATACGTCAGGAGTTTGGCGTAATTATTGTTGCAATAAAGAGAAAATCAGGTGAAATGGTATTTAGTCCCGGCCCTGAAGAGATATTTAATACCGGTGATGTAATTGTTGCCATTGGTAAAAAGGATGAAATACAGCAGATGAATGATGTTTTTCATTGAATATTTTAAATACATTCAATAGCTATCTTTTGTGGAGGAGTATATGTGGCAGAATATTGAGGCAGCCCCGGCTGATTCTATCCTCGGGTTGACTGATGCTTTTAAAAATGATCAGAACCCTCAGAAGGTTAATCTTGGTGTGGGAGTGTACAAAGATGAAAAGAGCAATACACCAATTCTCGGGGTTGTAAAAGCTGCCGAAAAAATCTTGCTCGAAAAAGAAGGTAGCAAAAGTTATCTGCCTATTTCAGGTGATCCTGTTTATGCACGGGAAGTTCAGAAGCTGCTGTTTGGCGCATCCAGTGAAGTGGTGACAAATGGCAGGGCGGTTACCGTGCATGCACCGGGTGGTACAGGTGCTCTACGGGTTGGCGGTGATCTTTTGAAAAAGTTCTATCCGGATGCAAAAGTCTGGATCAGCCAGCCAACCTGGGCCAATCATAAGGGCGTTTTTACAACAGCGGGATTTGGTTTGTCGGAATACGGCTATTATGATTCTGAGTCAAAAGCGCTTGATTTTGAGGCGATGGTAACGAGTCTAGAAGCTGTTCCCGCCGGTGATATTGTTTTATTGCATGCGTGTTGTCATAATCCCAGTGGTGTTGATTTAAATGCTGAGCAGTGGAAGAAAGTTGCTGCAATTGGCAAAGAAAAAGGATGGCTACCATTTCTTGATTTTGCCTATCAGGGATTTGGAGACGGTGTCGATGAGGATCGTTGCGCTGTGGTGGAATTCGCAGCGACTGGTGTCGATTTCCTGGTGGCGAGTTCCTTTTCTAAAAATTTCGGTCTCTATAATGAGCGGGCAGGAGCCTTAACGGTAATCAGCCTATCCGCTGCCGAGGCTGAGGTTGCCATGAGTCATTTAAAAGCGACTATCCGGGTCATTTATTCTAATCCTCCTGCACATGGTGGTCTGGTTGTTGCGACAATCCTGAGTGATCCTGATTTACACAAACGATGGCTCGAAGAACTGGCGGCTATGCGGGAAAGAATAAAAGCGATGCGTGTGGCACTGGTTGAAGGCCTGTCCCAAAGGGGTGTTGCCGGAGATTTTTCCTATATTACTGCCCAGCGCGGTATGTTTTCCTTCAGTGGTCTCAGTGATGATGTTGTCGCCTGGCTTCGGGCTAACAAAAGCATCTATGTTGTTGGTGGCGGCAGGATAAATCTTGCGGGTTTGACATCTGCAAATATGGATTATGTGTGCGATGCTATCGCTGAAATTTTGGGTGGTAATAGTTAGTTTTTGGACAAGCTCCTAGGAGGCTGTCCGAGAATGCCATTTTGTCCAAACTCTTCGTTATTGTCAAAAAAATATGCTCGTAATATCAACTATATGACTGTGCGTATTTTTTTGAAAAACCTCGATTTTAACCAAAATGTCTATTCTCAGACAGCATCATAGAGGAGATTGATCATGAAAATGCTTGTGGTATTAGGGAGTCCACGAAAAAATGCAAATAGCGAAACACTGGCACGAAAAGTTGCTGAAGGTTTTGGCGGTGTAGTGGAATACGTTCGCCTGAATGATTTGTCCATCAGGCCCTGTCAGGGGTGTGGTGGCTGTGACAAAACAGGTAATTGTATTGTCAAAGATGATATGGTGCAGATGTATGAACTGGTGGATGGTGCTGATCGAATTGTTTTGGCCAGTCCCGTCTATTTTTATGGTCTGTCGGCACAGTGCAAAGCTTTTGGCGATAGATTCCAGGCACGCTGGGCGAGAAAGTACCTGTTAAAAGAGAGATTTCGTCCAGATGAAGAGCGGAAGGGATATCTCCTTTCCACGGCCGCAACCAGAGGACCGAAAATATTTGACTGCAGTCTGTTGACAACTCGATATATTTTTGATGCTATGGATGTTGAGTATGGTGGAGAATTTCTGGTTAAGGGTGTTGATAAACGCAAGGCAGTGCAGGATCATCCAGATGACATACTAAGAGCCGTGCAGTTTGGTAAAGATATTGCTGAAGGTGTTTTGTGAGAATCCGATTGCATCCTGTAAAATGGCACTTGTTCAAATTCAACAGGGGGAGATGAAGATAATTTGGCCCCTTGAAGCAGTTGAAAGTAAAATAATGTACCTTTTAACCTCGCAGACGGAATAATAAAATCAGAATTTAATTGAGATAAAAATGGCAAAAAACAGAACAGGTCTTTTTGATAAGCTTGTTATTTTGCATCTACTTTCCATATCCATTCTCTTTTTAATTATCATTTTTTCGCATTATTACATTGAAAAAAGAAGTTTTGACAATTCCCTTGTAAAAAAATCCGATCTGATACGTGATTTGCTGGAAATTTCATGCGTTGATCCCATTATGAAAACGATTGCCTATGATAAGGTTGATCGGTCAATAGAAGCTCTTTATCAGGCAAATCAAGATATTGTCTATATAGAAATGTATGATCCTGCGGCACATATTATTGCTTCTGTGGGTGATATTCCCAAAACGTCTTTCAACGTAGGGGATATCAGTACATTATTTCAGCAACATACCAGTGCAAAAATCGGGTCTGGCAGTGTGCCAGTTGGCAATGAATTGATAACATATCTGGAAGCTAATGGCCGCAGTCTGGGGCTGATACGAATTCGGTTTACCCGCAAATATCTGTATGAACAGCTCAAGTCGATTACCATGTTTTTGTTAGGAGTGTTTGTGCTGTCCATTGCTGTAGCAAGTCTTGTTTTTTATTTTTTCACTAATGCGTGGGTTGTCTCCCCCATTGTCAGTGTCAGTAAAATAATGAAAAATTATGGTCATGATGAGTTGCAGACACTCTTGAGAAACATCAAAAATCATAATAAAAAAATAACCCGGGATGAAATCGGTGTGATGTCTGCGGCTTTTGAACGCATGATTTCATCAATAATGAAACGGAAGGAAGAAAAGAAAAAAATTGAAGACCGGTATCGACTGATTACTGAAAATATTGCAGATGTGATCTGGACGATGGATATGAGCATGAAATTTACTTATCTCAGTCCTTCAATCTACTACCAGCGTGGATTCACTGTTGAGGAGGCACTCGAACGAACACTGGAAGAGGCACTTTTACCCGATTCATTTGAGAAAGTACTGTTGTTATTTGAACAGAAAGTAAGGCTTATTGAAGCGGGTGACCCCGGAGGCTGGGAGCCAGAGGTGTTCGAAGTTGAACAATACTGTAAAGATGGTACGGTAATATGGGTCAATACTAATGCCAATATCTTTCCTGGCCCCGACGGCAAGCCTGCTGGAATACTCGGAGCTACCCACGACATAACTGATCGCAAGCATGCTGAGTTTGCACTTATTGAGAGTGAACGTAATTACCGGGAAATATTTAATGCAACCCGGGATGGCATATTTATTCATGATGCTGACAGTGGAGCTGTTCTTGATGTAAATCAGGGAATGCTGGAAATGTTTGGCTGTACATATGACGAGGCCATTCAAGCGGATGAGGAAATCTTCAGTGCTGGCAAACATCCGTATACCATGGAGGAGGCGCACAAAAGAGTAAAAGATACGGTACGGTATGGTCCGCAGACATTTGACTGGATGTGCAGGAAAAAAGATGGGACACTTTTCTGGGGTGAGGTTTCTCTTAAATATGTAGAATTTACAGGTAAGCGTTATGTTCTGGCTGTAACCAGAGATGTCAATGATCGCAAGCTTACCGAGAAATCTCTGGCTGAGGAAAAAGAACGGTTGGCCGTGACACTCAAAAGTATTGGCGATGGAGTGATTACCACTGATATTTCGGGCAATATTGTTCTTTTGAACAAAGTAGCAGAAAACCTTACGGGTTGGACAAATAGAGAAGTTGTTGGCAAACCATCGGATGAGGTCTTTCATATAGTCAATGAACAGAGCGGGAAAATTTGTGATAATCCAGTCACAAAGGTTATCAACAGTGGTAAAACCACTGGTCTTGCCGAAAGTACAATTCTCATTGCAAGAGATGGTACAGAGAGAAGCATTGCAGATAGTGGTGCGCCGATCCTTGATGCAAAAAGTAAAATAATCGGCGTTGTTTTGGTCTTTCGGGATGTTACAGATAAACAGAGACTGGAGCAGGATGCGCTAAAGGTTCGTAAGCTGGAATCTGTCGGGGTTCTGGCGGGTGGTATTGCCCATGATTTCAACAATATTTTATCTGCTATACTGGGCAATTTAAACTTGGCGCTTGATTATACTTCTTTGCATGAGCCGGCGTATACTCTTTTGGTTGAAGCAGAAAAAGCATCACTGCGTGCAAAAGATCTTACCCAACAGCTGTTGACATTTTCCCGGGGTGGGGAGCCCGTGCGAAAGACCACATCCATTGCCGAAATTATAACCGATTCGTCTACATTTGTTTTACGTGGCAGTAATGTGCGATGTGACACCTGGTTTGCACCAGATCTTCTACCGGTAGATGTTGATTTCGGGCAGATCAGTCAGGTCATCCAGAATATAATTATTAACGCTTCCCATGCTATGCCCCAGGGTGGTGTTGTTACTATTAGTGGAGAAAATGTTGCCGAGGGTCTTAATCCTCCGTCACTGGTTGATGAAGAGAAGTATATTGTGGTTACTGTCAGGGATCATGGAACTGGTATTCCAAAAAATATAATTAATAATATTTTTGATCCGTATTTTTCAACCAAACAGACAGGGAGTGGTTTGGGGCTTGCGATTTGTCATTCGATTATCATGCGACACGATGGTTGTATAGCTGTCGAGTCGGAACCGGGAGAAGGGACTGTTTTTTCAATTTATCTCGTGGCGTCAAAAGACGAAATTATCGACGATCATGCTAGAGAATCCAGCCCCGTCACTCAAGTTCATGGCAAAATAATGATTATGGATGATGATGAAATGGTACAGAATATTGCAAAGGCTATGCTGATTCGCTTTGGCTACGATCATCAGCTTGCCGCAGATGGTAAAGAGGCTGTTGCTCTGTATGAAAAGGACTTTTCATTCGGTAGTCAGGCCGACCTTATCATAATGGACCTTACTATTCCCGGTGGAATGGGTGGAGCAGAAGCAGTGAAGAATATTTTGGCCATAAACCCTGCGGCCAAAGTCCTTGTTTCCAGTGGTTATTCAAATGATCCGATAATGGCCAACTTTAAAGAATACGGTTTCTGCGGTGCCATTGTTAAGCCGTACCAGATGAAAGAATTGAACGCGAGTATTCAGGAGGCATTGTTGTTGTAAAATATCAACACCCCGTAAGGAGGTATAAATAACTTGGCCGAGGTGAGAAAAATGGGTACCATGAACAGTGTGGAAGTTGCAGAAGTTTTGTCTGGACGGTGAGTTGGGATATTTAAAAACGAATAATGCAGGGGCCGGGAAATGGCAAGAAAGATTCTTTTTGTAGATGATGATCCGATATTGCGGATTGCAATAGGGAAAAGTCTGGCTGCTTTTAAAGATATGTATACAGTGGTTATGGCCAACGATGGCTTTGAAGCTGTGAAGAAACTGGAAGAAATTGCCTTTTCCCTTGTTATTGTTGATCTGGTAATGCCGCGTATGGATGGCATGAGCCTGATTAATCATATCTGGGAAAAATATCCTGATATACCGGTTATCATCGTTTCAGGAACGGTTGTCGCTGAAATGGAAAACATTACCAAGACGCCTGGGGTGGTTGACTATTTTAGGAAACCTTTCCAGGTGGATGATTTGCAATCGGCCATTATGAAATCTTTACAGAAAGAGGCCGATGGCGGAATTATGAATGATGTTTCCCCAACGGTGTTTCTGCAGCTTATGGAGATGGATGCAAAAACTTGTACTATTCGAATTATTGACAAAGTGTCGCAGGAGGGTGGAGTTCTTTATTTTATTGACGGTCAACTTCTTGATGCCAGAATAGGGGTAATACACGGGATTGATGCGGCATATAAGGTGTTCAGCTGGGATGTTGTGACTATTATCATTGGTAATGAATGCCGTCCCAGAGAGAATTTAATAAACAGTGATCTGCAGCCTATCATAATGAAAGCTGTGGGTCTAAAAGATGAGTCTGAGGAAACTTCGCTGGAGCCGGTTGCCGGCGAGGCTGCGAGTGAAGGTGCATCGCCGGCTTCCGCCTTGGAGGTTGGTGGGGACGATGAATCTGTTCAGAGAACAGGTTCGTATGAGATTCACGAAATTAGAGAGTTGCTGCAGGAAAATTTGGGAGAAAACAGTGGTGTTGAGGATATTTACCACGATGAGAGTATGGATGATGTGTTGGTCTCTTTGGCTGGGATCGGTGATTTTGTTCATTTTGGTCATTTAAAGGTAGGTTGCGTTAAAAATGGACCGAAGTCCAATCGAATTATCCTGCCCGGAGAGCCTGCGACTCTTATTGATTTGGGTTCGGATGGTTCCAAAAACAAGGTGCTTCACCTTCTTTCCCCGGGCAACTCCAGCCTGCGTGATGTAACTAATGGGAAATAAAATACACTCAGATGAACGACGAATAGAAGAACTTGAAGACGAATGCAGCTATCTGCAAAAAAAAGTAGCCCGCCTGCAGGGACAGTTGTTGCATCAAAAAAAAATTGATGCGATCAACCGACGCCTTTTGCAACAGGCGAATGTAAAAATTCAACACTATCATGAGCAAGGTCGTTTAGAAGATCGGTCGAAATCGGATTTTTTGGCCAACATGAGTCATGAAATCAGAACTCCGCTCAACATAATCCTCGGTATGGCTAATCTGCTTGCCGAAACAGAGTTAGGCTCCACTCAAAGCCAGTATCTTAGCAGCTTACGGCTAACCGGCAGGCAACTCATGGAAATTCTCAATAATATACTAGAATTCTCCCGTATCGAAGCCGGTAAGATTGCAGTAGAGCCGGAGCCGTTTAGTCTGCAGAAAATTATTGATCAGCTTGAGGCCTCTGCCCTGCCTCTTTGTCTTCAGAAAAAGCTCGATTTTCACGTCGAACTCGATCCGTATCTGGTAATGGAACGGGTTGGGGATTCATTGAAAATATTTCAAATTGTATTGAATCTGATTAATAACGCTGTCAAATTTACGCAGAAGGGTTCCATTACCCTGAAAATAAGTGAAGAACTCTCCGGTGAACCAAATCTAATATTTAGTGTTGTTGATACTGGCATTGGAATAGCCGAGGATCAGCAGGAAATTATTTTTGATCGATTTGTTCAGGCCGGTGCTTCTCAGGATCAGCAATATGGCGGTGCTGGACTGGGTCTTTCTATCAGTCAAAAACTGACCCAGGCAATGGGTGGTATGCTGACGGTTCGGTCCACTTTGGGAAAAGGCTCAATCTTCAGTTGTTTTTTGTCTCTTCCTCCTGTTGCCAGTTCAGCCCGTAAAGAACTGCGGGTTGATGCCTCACTGATCCCTCCGGAAGATTTTCCTAAAATGAAGATTTTGGCTGTCGATGACACCAGAGAGAATATTGATGTTTTTAAGGCGTACCTCAAAGATTATCCGGTGGAACTTGATACGGCGGATAATGGTTTTGCTGCTTTGAACGCAATAGAGAAAAAGAGTTACGATATTATTCTGATGGATATTCGTATGCCGGTTATGGATGGTATTACAGCAACAAAGAAAATACGTAAGAATGAGGAACGAAAGGGAGGTTATCCTCAGGTTGTGCTAGCGGTAACTGCCCACGCTTTTCAGGAGCAGAAAAAGAATTTTATTCAGGCCGGGTTTGACGGAGTTTTGACGAAACCTTTTTTTAAAAGAGAACTATTGCAGACTATCTACACATTAAAACAAAATAATAAAAAGGATCAATCTAATGCAGTATTGGGTAATAAAGCGTTGGGGTATTGGCTTGAAAATGAGCATCCAGACGAAATTCCCGAACCTTTGAAAGAACTGATTCCAGATGTACTGCAAACAATTGACAGTAATCTGCACACTATGCGGCAGGCACTGGAAAAGAAGGAATATGAATTACTTTACAGTACATCCCACTCTTTGAGAGGGATGTCGGGTATGTTTGGTTTTACGAAACTCGCTGCTTTGGTTGCAGATCTATCAAAAAGTGTTAAGGCCGGGAATTTTGTTGTTGCAGAAGAGATTTTTGTGGTTCTTGACGTTTATCTGATCGGTCTTGGTGAAAGACATATATCCGCGTCCGAATCTTCTTGAAATTCTGAGTTTCTCCCTCCATAATAAGATTAGCGGATGTTTTGGACAATACCTTGGTCCTTATGTATTTTAGAATTATAACGGGTGGCAATAGTACAACAGACACAGCAGAGTACAACTAACGCGGTAAACCGCAAGTAAGTACCTTGTGGGGGTATCTATTCATTTTTATGTTTAACACCTTCTTCATTTTCTTGTTTTTTATTACAGCTTTTACGGAGTCAGGTACTAAAGGTATTATTGGGTGGGTTGAATGGCACGTTGCACCTCTGAAGCATTCATTGGTGTGTCAAATCTTACGTGAAGGGAATATTCGTTGCCGATAAAGTCGTGGCATCGTACTGCAACTACCTTGCCATCGCGGACAAGTGATGGAATCGAAATATCACTACGAATACTTATCCTGATTGCTTGGCCGAGGAAGGTGCTGGCAGTTTCTTTTTTGGAAAAATGGAGGCAAAAGGATACACCTCCTTTTGAAATGTCTAAAAGGTCACCTTTTGCTCCTACGCCGGATGTCTCACCCTGTTTATTGAGCAGTGCAATTGTCGTTCTGCCGGAAAGTTTTTTCCTCTCCGATGTTCTTCTTGTTCTTCTGGTGTCTTTAAAAAGAGCATTCGATGATTCAAATTTTGCACAGAATTCGCTTAGTTTTGACTCGAGGGCCGGGTGGGTTTCTTTTAGGGATTGCAGATTTTTGTGGTGTAAAAGAGAGAGTTCTGCACCCATACTTTTGGCATTGACAGTCCAGACTGAGACTTCGAAAAATGTCCCAGCCCCCATAATTTCGCCAGTGTTCAATGTTTTTAGTGGAACTTCTCTGCCCTGGCTGACAGCGTAGAGTTGAACGCGACCGCGGTTGACAAAAAACAGAGTAGAGAGGAGCTCGCCCTGTTTTGCAATCATTTCTCCGGTGGCATAAGATTTAATGGTCATTGCGTGATAGAGGGAGGTAAATTCTTCAGCAGAAAGGGTAAGAGCCAGCTCTTTCCAGGTTGTGAGGTAGTCACTGCTTATTGCTGCACTTTTTTCTTCTTCTATTACTTCAGCAGCACGGATTATTTCCGTTAAAGCCATGGGGTCGATACGGATAAGCTCGTCACGAAGTTTTTCTGCCTTTGCAAATTGTTTTTTTAAGGCGGCAGTTTCTATTGCCTGCATTACAAGTGATAATGCCTCATCCTTGGTATTATTTTTCAGCAATTCATCGATGTGACTGGCATCTTTTTTTTTGTTCTTTTCAGGGGGAGGGGTGACCGATTTTGGTGTGATTCGCTGTCCGACGGTTTGGTCAATTTTTTTCTTTTTGTACGGTTCATCCAGGTCCAGTTGTGCTATTGCCACTTGAGCGGCTTCTTTGATGGCGGTTTCATGATTGTTTGTCACGGGTTTGTTGTAGTCGTTGACAATTCCGTTGAGTGGCCCTACTGCTTCTGTTGTAGCGCAATAACCAAGGGCTCTGCATATATGGAGCAGAAGCGCGTCTCTGGCTTCAGGTTGAAAGTGTGATCTTTTGTTGAGGAGTGGAATTAAAACCCGTGCAACCTCTCTGTCCGCCATGGGGATGAGCTCTTTTATGATCAGAGGTTTTTGCATATCATCCGCGGCGGGCAGCATTTTTAGTAAGACTCTTTTGCAGACTTCTGGGTCAGAGAGTTTTACTTGCACATTTGTACATGCGGTTTTAACTTTTTGAAAATTTGTATTGCCGTGTAAGGCTATAATCAGATAGCCAATAGGTGTACGATGAAGATAGTAGCGACCCCTGTCAAAGAGAAAGTCTGCTGACTGTGGTTTGTTCAGACTTTTGATGATGGTATCCCAGTGAGAGAAATGCTCTGCAGCTTTTCCCCAGGGTTTCTGGCGGTTATAAAAAAGGGGCTCTCCTTGATGGGTGAGGAGAATAACATCGCGGATTGAATCAAGTTGCGATATCTTGTTCAAAAAGGTGTTCATATAAATAGATCCTGATCAATCCTCAATATAAAAAAATTAGACTTTGATAAGCTGAAAATGTTTTCACCAACATCTCACTCCCAGGCATTTTCCTGCCTGGAAATAATTCCATGATTTGTATAATTAAAAAGAATGGTTGATGCAAATGTTCCTGAAATAAATCATTTTCTCAGCGTGATAAACAATACCCAGTTTTTACAACTCTGGCAAGTTTTTCCAAATGCGGACAACTTCTGTCGTGTCTTGTTTTTGGCTGTTTTTTTACGGAAACGGTTGTGAAAATGAAAATCGTTGATTGTGATATTGAAAAGAGCTAGGTTGATGTCGTTTGATAAGTAATGAAACAACAGTTACCAATAAAGCTGTAAGGGATTGTTTATGACAGATGATAGCATAAGCCTGCCACCAAAAGCTCTTGTGGCAAACTGGGAGACATTGACCCGCA
>Ga0256845_1003257_pt1 | contig 11145 bp, 12 predicted proteins | sample RiftiametaG_FD_189101 | JGI IMG/M metagenome (GOLD analysis project Ga0256845, IMG submission 189101) | Tube worm associated microbial communities from hydrothermal vent at the East Pacific Rise, Pacific Ocean - Riftia | ecosystem: Host-associated > Annelida > Integument > Unclassified ... | reverse complement strand
TTGTTGAATAAGGAAGCTCTTGAATAAGAGTTTATTAAATTTCAGACACAAGATCAGATGCCTTTGTTTGGAACTCAAATAAAAGCTCCTCTTCAAATTTTTCTATTTGTGCATCGTCAATATTAAACTGATAAAGTAGGTTTTCCTTTACCTCCTCAGAAAGACTTCCCTTATTATTTGTTCCCCTTTTTCCTAAGCCACTCTTTGCCACTAGCGCATCAGCTAAATAAAGCAAGACACACAAGCCTTTTTCCTTTTCCGATTTTAATGGCTGATGATGATACTGCATCGTTTCTGTTAAAAGAGAAGGTAGGCGCCATCGTTCCCCCAACCACGCCCCCACTTGTCCATGCTCAACTCCCCATACCAATAATTCGGCTTCTTTTAAGCTCATGCCCTTTTCATTTACTAAGTCTTGTACTTGATTAAACTCATGGGGCAAATAATGATTTAAAACAAGCTTACCTAAGTCGTGTAAGAGCCCTGCGGTAAAAGCCATTCCCGTATCACGATAATGGACTTTCTTCGCAATAAGCTGTGTTCCCAAACCCACCCCAATAGAATGCTTCCAAAACTCTGTGATATTAAAATAGGGACTCGATTTTTCATTTTTAAAAATATTAAAAATGGAAAGACTTAAGCTAATTTCCTTAAGGCTATCAAAGCCCATAAGCACAACTGCTTGTTTAACAGTATACACCCTTTGCGGTAATCCATAGAATGGGGAGTTCGCCATTTTTAAGACCTTTGCGGTCAACACTTGATCTTTCGCAACAAGGTTAGCCAAGTCTCCTGCCGAACTTCTAGGATTATCGACAACTTCTAATATTTTTGAAGTGATTGTAGGTAAAACAGGAAGCGACAAAACCGCCTCTGTAATCTTTTTTACCCTTTTTCTATTCTTCTCTGTATGATTCGACTGTTCAGGCATTTATTATTCTCACCCCTTAAGCCTCAGAGTCAAAGAGTCTCCCCCCATAAAACTTATTCTTTCGTTCCCCCATAACAAGAGAACGATTCTTAGGACTATTAGAGTCCTTTGATTTTGGTTTCTTTCGATAAAAATTGCGTTTTCCTTCTCTCTCTGGATTAAGAGCTGAATTCTCCGATTCATTTACTTTTTTCTGTTGATGGCTGAGCTGCTGTTGAAGATTTTTAATTCCATACTCAGCATCATTTAAAATTTTTTGTTGTGCTTCATTCTGAACTTTTGCCGTAGGGCGCACACGGTAAATACTGTCAAAGCTAATTAAGTTTTTCATTTTTAAACCTAAGTACCTTTTTCCTACTATCTTAAGTATTGATCTTCTGTATCAAGCGACTTCTCAACTTTAACATTGCTTTTGAATGTATCTGAGAAACCCGAGATTCTGTGAGGCTTAAAACCTCACCTATTTCTCTGAGTGTTAATTCTTCATAATGATACAATGCCACCACCAAACGTTCTTTTTCTGGAAGTTGCTCAATAGTTTCCATCAAGATTCTTTTCACTTCGGCATAACCTAGTTCTTTTAATGGATTACTATCATTAGGCGATTCAATTGTATCGATTAAGGAGATAGACTTTCCTTCTCCCCCTCGATTAGGCAAATTTTCTTCAAGAGAAAGGATTGTTGTTGGTGTAACATCGACTAATAAACGCTCAAATTCTTTTTTTGTTATATTTAAGTACTCACAAACTTCATCATCATAAGGCATTCGCCCTAATTTAAGTTCTAGCTCGGTATAACACTTTTGAAGATTCTTTGACTTTTGGCGAATCGAACGTGGCACCCAATCTAAAGCTCTTAATTCATCAAGAATCGCTCCCCTAATTTTATGAGTGGCAAAAGTTTCAAACTTAAACCCTCTCGCAGGATCAAAATTTTCGACAGCCTTTATCAATCCCATTACCCCTGAACCCATCAAGTCGCCTAACTCAACAGAAGCAGGAAGATTAAAAGCGATGCGTTGAGCAGTATAGCGAACCAATCCTGCATACTCAATCAGTAGCTTGTCTTTACACAACTTACTACCAGTTGTTTTATACTCTTCCCAAACTGAACTTAAATCTGCCATAATTTCCTATTAAGTGGTCATACCCCTAATCACTTTTCCTTTTCTATTATCCTGCTTTATTCCTTCAATTGGTTCATTTATTTAACAGAATTTTGAGGTTTCTTTGATTTTTCATCTTTTTCAGTATTTGCCACCCCTTCTTCTGTAAGTTCATCTGGTTGTGGCTTAAGAAAGTGAAACAAAATTCCTCCTTCTTCTCTTTGGTGACTATCATCGGCGACCGACCATAAAATGGACTTAATAATGACTTCTCCTAAAACCATAAAGAAAAACCAATAAAAAATGGTGCCAATAAGGGATTTACACAAAGCAAAAAATAGGATCATCCAGCCAATACTCTCTTCAAAAAAAAGAGAGAGTAACATCAAAGAAAAAAAGACCAAAGGAATAGATTTCTTAAGCAATAACTGATTTATTTTTTGTGGATTTGCACTCATCTCTAGTACGATTCAAACACTCCGCCACTTTTTAATATCATAGATGCTAATTCAGAACTTTCGGCTTCTAACAGATTATCAGGAACTTGAGGCCCATTTCCAAGATAACTAATAGGAACTCCTGCCGAAAGACTTGTCTGATAAACACAACCTAGTGAATCACTCTCATCTACTTTTGAGAAGACAAAACTACTTACCTTTGAATCCTTAAATTTTGAATAGATAGACAATTGATCTTTTGAACGCATTGTGCAACTAAGGGTCAAAACTACTTCTTCTGGTTTATACTTTTCAATAAGTGTATTCAATTCTAATAATTTTTCATTATCACTTAATACGCCTCCATAAGTATCTACAAAAATCACATCACAATCTGACAGGTTATCTAAGGCTGTTTCAAATTCAGAGGAGGTATAGACTGATTCAAAGGGAACATCCATTGAGCGACAGAGTAAAAACATTTGTTCATAGGCACCTAACTTATAATGGTCTATTGAGATGACACCTACCTTTAGGTTTTTTTCATAATGATATACTCCACAAAGTTTTGAAATTGTGGTCGACTTTCCTACTCCTGTTGTTCCCACTAAAAAGAACAAGTTAGAGCGCCCTTTTTTAATACGAAAAGGATGAGGTTTTTGAATTCGATTACTTACAATTCTTTTTAACACTTTCTCAACATATTTTCGGTCATTTCTTTTGGATTCAGGAACAACATTTGCCAAAGCCACCATGAGTTCTCTTGCCATTAGATCTCCAAAATCACAACGAATCAAATAATGATAAAGAGGTTGAAACTCTGGGATAATTTTTTCGTAATCTAATTGTTCTAAAGATTGCTCTATATGCGTCACCTTTGTCAGCAACTTTTTGAAGTCACCATGTAATTTCTCTATCTGCTTATCAAAATGAGGAGAAAGAGTTTCATCAGTAGGAAGGCTTCGAACTTCTTGATTTCTATTTCCATTAAATCGTTCAGGACTCAATATTCCATTTAAAGTGTGCCGTCCATTGGGACGGAGGGGTTTATTAAGTTGTTCTGTTTTATGGGATGAAGAAATAGAATTTACCCCAGCTCTTGAATAAATACCTGCCGAATTTTCAAAAACCTCTTCTTGCACTTTCGAGGGCTTTTCATAAAGTTTATCTTCTAAAGCCGCAGTCACCTCGATAACTTCTCTATTTTTCCCCAGAAAATTCTGTCGTGATTTTTTGGTTTTTAAAATCACAGCTTCAGGCCCTAAGTCTGATTTTACCTGTGACATTGCTTCATTTAATGTATCTGCTTTATATGTTTTCATCTTCATTTAGCACCACCGTCCCCGTTGTTTTGATATTCACTTCCGTCACTACCTCACTATAAGATAAGATAGAGAGATTATTAAAAGCCCCTTCTAGCAGCTTCCTCAGTGGAAAGCGAATGCTAGGTGAGCAGACGAGTAACGGTGTTTGATTATCCGCCATCATCTTCTCCACTAAAGGCTTTAAATTTTTAATAACTTTCCCCACTAAATCTGGTTTAATCACTAACCTTGGCCCTCTTTCTGTGGCTTGAACAGAGCTTTCTAACACCTGCTCTAACCCTGGCTCTAAGGTAATGACAAAGAGATTATTTTCCCCATCACTATTATTGTTACATATTTGTTGAGCTAATGCACCCCTACATTGCTCTGTAAGGTGACTTTCTTCTTTTGAAACCCGAGCTCCATCTGCCATCGCTTCTAAAATACTGCCTAAATCTCTAATTGCGACCTTTTCTGCCAATAAATTTCTTAATATTTTTTGAATTTCTCCTATGGAAAGTAAAGAAGGAGTAATTTCTTCTACCACAGTACTATTCGCTTCTTTTAAATTATCTAATAATGATTTAACATCTTCTCGATTCAATAAACTTGGTGCTCTATTCTTAATCAACTCTGTCAAATGAGTAGCCAGAACAGCCGGAAGCTCTACCACAGTATACCCCGCCACTTCTGCATTCTCCTTTTGAGACTCTGTAATCCAAATTGCAGTTAACCCAAAAGCGGGTTCAACAGTTTCAATCCCCGATATTTTTTGACTCACACTCCCCGGATCCATCGCCAAGTAACACCCTGACATCAACTCTCCTTGACCCACTTCTATCCCTTTAATTTTAACGATATACTCGCTTGATTTTAATTGAATATTATCTCTAATCCTAATTGGAGGAACAATAATCCCCATTTCCGTGGCAATCTGTCGTCGCAACATGGTGATTCTTTCTAATAAATCTCCGCCCTGATTTGCATCTACTAGGGGAATCAAAGCATAACCAATCTCCAATTCCATTTGGTCTACTTGCAAATAGCTTTCAATTTTATCTTCTCCCTCATCCTCTATTTTCTTTTGTTTTTCTTCATTCTTAATCGATTCAACCATTTTTGATTTTTTTGATTTTGTCATAAAGTAGCCCAAACTTGCTACCCCTATAGCCAATATCAAAAAAGGAAGAGTAGGCATACCCGGAACCAACCCCATACCCGCCATTACTATGGCTCCAATATAAAGAGCCTTAATGTTTTGAGTTAATTGTTCCATGATCTCATTACCCAAATTGCCCTTAGAAGCCGAGCGAGACACCATTATACCCGAAGCAGTTGAAATCATTAAAGCAGGGGTTTGTGTCACAAGTCCATCCCCAATGGTTAAACGAGTAAATTGCCCTACAGCTTCGGAAAAAGAGAGGTCGAGCATCAACATGCCTACGATATATCCACCCAGAACATTTACTACCGTAATCACAATTCCGGCAATAGCATCCCCTCTCACAAATTTACTGGCACCATCCATTGCACCATAAAAATCTGCTTCTCTAGTAATCTCTTTACGCCGTTCTTTTGCCTCATCCTCTGTAATCAAGCCCGAATTCAAATCCGCATCCACAGCCATTTGCTTACCAGGTAAGGAGTCCAAAGTAAATCGAGCGGCTACTTCTGCAATTCTCCCTGCACCTTTAGTTATCACCACAAACTGAATAATCACTAAAATGATAAAAACAATCACACCCACTACAATATTACCAGCAGTGACAAAAGTTCCAAAGGCTTCAATTACATTCCCAGCTTTACCCTCTGAAAGAATTAAACGCGTCGAGGCTACATTTAGTGATAATCGAAACAAGGTGATAATAAGTAAAAGCCCAGGAAAAACGGAAAAATCTAAGATATTCTCAACATACATGGAAACCATTAAAATGATAATGGCTAATGAAATCATGGCGGCTAATAAGATATCCAACAAAATAGATGGAAGGGGAATCATCATCATCATAATGACCCCTACAACCATAAAGGAAATAATCAAATCCTTTTGATTTGCTAATATTTTAGGGAACTTTAATTTAGATATTAATTCTATCAATTTATTCTTTCTTTTTTGAGCAAGTACTGCCCTTTTATATAATTACACATTTAAACGGTTTCAAACTCACTCTCTTTTGACTTCAATCGATACACATAAGCAAGAATCTCTGCTAAGGGAGCAAAAAACTCTTCGGGGATTTCTTCGCCTATCACAATATGGTCATACATCCCCCTTGCTAAAGGTTTATTTTCCACAATGGGAATCTCATTTTCTGTGGCAATCCTTCTGATCTTTTCAGCCATCAGTCGCTTCCCTTTTGCCAGAACCACTGGAGCCTTATCGACTCCCTTTTTAAATCGAATCGCAATGGCAATATAAGTTGGATTAGTCACTACAACGGTTGCATTGGGGACTTCATTCATCATCATCTTCTTATACATCTCTTGTCTAAGTGCCTTTAACTTTGATTTAATAAAGGGATCACCATCCGATTGTTTTGCCTCATCTTTTACCTCTTGTTTAGACATTTTTAAAGATTTTTTGGTTTTAAACTTTTGATAAATCAAATCACCTAAACCCAAGACCAACAACAAGGCACCACACTTAAGTAAAAGCTCTATAAGTACATCAAAAAGAAGTGAAACAATTTGAGAAAGAGACTGATCTACCAAATAAAAGAATTCCGTAAAATGACTCGACACCACTTGATAGCCGATTAAACCAACAATGCACATTTTAAAGATACTCTTTATCATATCAACTATTTTATCAGGTGAAATAATTCTTTTAAAACCATCAATACTAAATACTTTTAAGAAGTTTGGTTTTAATGGCTTCATGGTAAATATAAACCCTACTTGAGACCCACTAACCAACACTCCTAAGACCATCATAACTAACATAAGCGGAAGCAAAAGCCTAAAGAAAAACCACATATGTTCTTTTAAAAAATAAATAACACCTGCTTCATCAAATTTTATTGTGGGAATAGCCATTAGGTTTTCACGCACTAAATTAGAAAGCCCCACTCCAATTTTTTCGCCAAACAATAACAACAAAACAGCTGCACCAATTAAACCAACTGCTGCAGATAAATCTGAACTTTTACCAATTTGCCCCTTTTCTCTTGCCTGACTTAATCGTTTGCCAGTGGGGTCTTCTGTTTTATCATCTTGTTCTGCCATCTACTTTAAACTACTGAAGTCCCACTCCTCCCATGATTTTAAGTAAATAAATTTGACTCGCTTGGACACTTACAATTTGCTTTTGAAAAACATACCACACCAACGGCATTACAAAAGAAACACTTATCAAGCCTATTCCAATTTTTAAGGGCATCCCCACCAACCACACATTTACCTGAGGCATCACCCTAGCCACAATAGCTAAAGCAGCCGTTGTTAGTAATAAAGGTACTAAAATAGGGGCGGACAATTTAATTCCATACACAAAACTTAAAGCCGTCACCTTTATAAAAATTTGATTAATAGGAGCAAGACTCCACTGAGCTGACAGTAAATTAATCATTTCAAAAGAGTCAAAAATCATTCTAATAAAATGAAGATGGTTTCCTGTAACAATTAAAATAAGAGAAAAAATTATAAATTGAATTTGACCAATCACCGATTCATTCGAATCCGTCATAGGGTTAATTGTTTGAATCATACTAAAACCTGTATTGTGGTCGATGATTCGGCCAGCAATATTTAAACTGACAAAAAGCATTGACGAAGCAAACCCCATTATTGCCCCCACATACACTTCTTTTAAACAAGCCACAAAAAAACCAGGAATAGTATCTGGTAGCACCATCTCAAAATCTTTAAGTTGAGTGTATATAATGACACTCATAAAAAAAGAAAAGCCCACCTTAACCCGTGAAGGAAGTTGTCTTCCCCCTATAACAGGTAAAAGAACAACCATAAAACTCACTCTAACCAATATAAAAATAAAGATCTCAAAATCTAAGACGGAAATATCAGCAATAGTAGGCATAGTTTAGTCTATCTTAACAACGGCTCCATCATTCTCATTAGTTGAAAGAAAAAGGATTCAAACTTATTAAGCATCCAAGGCAAAAAAATCAATAAACTAATACCAATTGTCACTAATTTAGGAATAAATGTTAATGTCATTTCATTGATTTGAGTCGCTGCCTGAAAGACACTAATCACTAAGCCCACCACTAAGGAAAGGATTAACATAGGGCCAGCTAAATACAAAACAGTAAGTAATGCACTCCTCCCCAAATCAATTACCATTAAATCACTCATCGTTTACCTGATACTCATCACTAATTGTTGAATCACTAAATTCCATCCATCAACCATCACAAAAAGAATCAATTTAAAAGGAAGTGAAATCATCACAGGAGGAAGCATCATCATTCCCATAGACATCAGGACAGAAGCCACAACCATATCAATTACAATAAATGGAATATAAACCAAGAACCCTATAATAAAGGCGGCCCTTAATTCGCTTAAAATAAAAGCAGGGATTAATGTAGACATGGCAATGTCTTCGGGGGTTCCCGGTAATTCAGACTTACTCACTCTTACCATTAAAGCCAAGTCCTTCTCATTGACCTGCTTCATCATAAAAGTACGCATGGGTGTGACCGCCCGCTCTATCCCCACCTTGTAATCAATTTCCTTACTTAAATAGGGCTGTAAAGCATTATCATTGATCTCTTTAAAAGTTGGTGCCATCACAAAAAAAGTCAGCATAAGCGCTAATCCCATTAATAATTGATTAGGAGGAACTTGCTGTGTGCCAATGGCCTGCCTTAAAAAAGAAAGAACGACCACTATTCTTGTAAAGCAAGTCATCATAATTAAAATAGAAGGGGCTAAACTTAAAACAGTAATCAGAGCTAATAGCTGAAGGGTGACAGCGACATCCTCTACCGATTCCGATTGTCCTAATTCAACCGACAATTTGGGCAACATCTGCCCATAGCTAGGCTCAGGAAAAAACAAGCAAAAAGCGCCTAATAACACAAAGCCAATAGAAAGCTTAGATTTGTTTTTTTTAATAAAATTAAAGAATTTTAACATAAGTACCGATATGATCTGATAGGGGAAGAACTAAGCATTTTGTTTTGACCGAGCAAAAGGCTTCTTTTTTTTGAATTGCATAAAATAATCATTTAAACTTTTTCCAAACTCTGCTTGGGTACTTATTTCATCAGAATAAGCTTCACCAAATGACGCCCCCTCTTTCTCTCCCTCCTTTTTGTCCATTCTACTAATTAACTGAATATTTTCTGAGGTAACACCAAGCAATAAGAGTTCATTATTAACTTCTACCATAACCACTCTTTGGTTCTTTCCCAAAAAGCTAGTTTCAATAATATTAATGCTATTCTTTTTTGTATTTTTACCCCATAAAGCGGCCGATCCCTGAAGCTTTTTTAACCCACGAATACTAAATACGGCTAAAATTAAAATTCCAAAAAGCCCACCACCCAACTGTAAACCCATAGTAACATAATCAGGACTTTTATCTTCTTTTTGCTTAACCCTTTTTAGGCTTGTCCGTTGACTCTTTCTTTTTTCGCCCACTCGATCCGCTTTAATTCGAGCCTTTAAACGTTGGATTTTACGTCGAACCTCTGGATCCACGCGGCGTTCCTTTGTTTCACTATTTCCATGCATTACCATAATGCACAAAAGTATCACTATACTTTTAATAAACATGATTTCCCCTATTTTTTTATCCAGATGTTTTATCTTAGATGTTTAATTCTCTCTTCAGGTGATAACAAGGATACAATTCGTATCCCAAAATACTCATCTACAACCACCACTTCCCCTCTTGCAACAATTTTATCATTAATCAAAAGATCTACCGGCTCACTTGCTTTTCTATCCAATTCAATAATTGACCCTGGCCCCAATTCTAATATCTTTCGTATACTTAACTCCGAACGCCCTAATTCAATGGTTACCTCAAGAGGGATATCCATAAGCATATCAATATTACTATTTCCTGAAGTGGCATATAATGCTTTGTCACCAGTCTTACTAGTTAAATCAAGGACTTCTTCCGAGGTCGACTCTTCCGTAGCCAACAACTCTTCTTCTATTTCCTTCGAACTATTTTCATTCCCAAAACGTTCTTTTAATGCTTTTTGAATCTCTGGTGATAAAAGAATAAGAAACTCTGAGCTTTCTATCCCCTCCACATCTAAGCTTATTGTTGCTTGAATTAGTTCCGAAGCATCAAAGGGTAAATTACTTAAATCAAAATCTACCAATTCAGAAGGCCCTGAGCTAATGGCGATAGAAAGTTCTGTTCCTAAAGCCGTACAAACAGCTCCCATTATTTGATTAAATAATTCTGCTAAAGCGTCCTTATGGTCCTCTTCAAAAGCAACATTTCCATCTCCCATCATCATCAAATCAGCCAGCATTGCTGAATCTTTTTTGGTTAATACGTAAAAAAGGTCTCCCTCAATCCCTTCTTTAAAAATGGTTTTAAGCAAAAGAGACTCATCCTTATACTTCTCTTCTGTCCCTTCTATAATAGACGGGCTTGAATGTTCTATTTTATGAACACCCATTTTAACCGTTTTATTTAATACCGTTGAAACAACCGACATGGCTTGCTCAACAATAAACTCTATGGCTTTTGAAAAGTCATCAGGGCTCCCTTTTCCACTTCCCCCTCCCAAATCACTTGGTGGTTGACCGCCTTCTCCCCCAAAACCCTGCATGAGAGAATCGATATCATCTTGACTTAGTAGATTGTCATCACCCATCATCATCCCCAACTTCTTTATCTATGATTCCTGTTAACTGAATCGATTTATTTAACCCCACGGTCCCTAGTTTTCCTAAATATTTTGTCCTCCCTTCTACTTTGACAACTAAATCAGAAGTAGCAGGTTTATTTAAAACTAAAACATCTCCTTGTTTTAGCTGTAGCAAATCTCTTATCGTGACGTTAACGTCTCCGATTAAGGCTTTAATATTTGCTGAAGTTGAGGAAATTTCCTTTTGAATGATACTTTTTGTTTCTTGAGTTGTTGTTCTCTGAGAGGAGATCCAAGACTCTCCACTTAGTTTATTAATAATGGATTCAAGTAGCATAAATGGCAAACAAATACTTATCAATCCAGATGAGTTTTTAAGCCTCACTTCAAGAGAAATCAATATAACTGTTTCCCCTGGGGGAGCTATTTGAACAAACTGAGGGTTTGTTTCATAGCCTTGAATCTTCGGAGAAAAAATACCAATATTTTCCCAAACCTCTTTTAAATCTACTAATGCACGTTCAACTATTTTATTTAATACCGACTTTTCAATCTCCGTTAGTTCTC
>Ga0256845_1003256_pt1 | contig 11147 bp, 7 predicted proteins | sample RiftiametaG_FD_189101 | JGI IMG/M metagenome (GOLD analysis project Ga0256845, IMG submission 189101) | Tube worm associated microbial communities from hydrothermal vent at the East Pacific Rise, Pacific Ocean - Riftia | ecosystem: Host-associated > Annelida > Integument > Unclassified ... | reverse complement strand
CAACCACGGCGAGTCGGGAGGGGCGAAAACGACGACACGACGAGAGGTATTGCCGCTGGTTGGCGCACGGGGAGGGGGCTTCGGATTGTTGTTGGGAAGTACGACGGCTCCAAATGGACCGTGGCTCTTGAGTCCCGCGAGCGCGCGGCTGAGTTGTTTCCGAGAATCTTTTCGAACTGGAAAACGAAAGATCAGCTCAGAAGAATGCTGACCGGCAGAGGGCGCAAGCTCGGCGAAGGACCAGGGCGCTTCGGTGTCGATGACCGGGCCGATGGTCTTGGCCATGGTTTCGGTGGTCAGCGACCGAAGTGCCTGCACCAGCAGGCTCGAAGCCTCAAAGGATCCTGGGGCCCAGGTGCGGAGGACATCGATTGCGGCCTCCGGGTTGGCAAGGTGAAGAGCTGTCCGGGGTCGGTCGGGCAAGGGTAGAGGATCCGGGAGCGAAATCCGTCTTTTGAAACGCCCCTTTCCAACATCCTCGGCACCGGGAGAATGGGTCTTTGTTGTACCGTCGCGCTGGTTTTTTTGGCAGGAGAGCGGGAACCCGAGCGCGAACACAAGACTCACCAGGGGGAAGAGGCGGAGCGGGGTGCGGCGTCGCAGCATCCCGGGCACTCTAGCAAAGGGCGAGATGAATTCCCTCTTATCTAGTGGTGATCCGATTGGGGCAAGTCCTTGTTATCGCCTGGAGCGCGGTCACCAGGGCGCTCAAGAGGCCGCAAGGCGACGCCGCCGGCAGCAAATTCCCCGGCCGCGAAGGCTGCGGCCACACATCGCAGCCCACGATCACGCCGACGACTCGACCCGTGGTGTTCGTCGAACCATCGATCGACTTGCGCCAATCTCTTCGAGAACACAGTGGCGACTGGAACCAATGTGGCCGGTCCGTGGGTCGTCGTCGATCCGCGGAGGGCGCCGGGTGGGTCCTCGATGGACTCCAACACCTGCTGCCGTGCCTGCTCGATTCGCTCGACGAGGGAGTGGACGGCACCGAGACGAAAACCGTCGCACCATTTTCGATCGCGTCCGACCCCATGTTTGCGAGTGAGACACTCGACGGTGGTCACGAGGTAGCGAAAGAGGGCATCGAGGGCATCGAGGTCGTCACGATGTCCGACCGGGACGAGGCGTCGCATCTTTCCGGGTGGGGCGTCTTCGAGGCAATAGACTCGACATTGGTGCAGCGGCGCAATCTGCATGGCGAGAAAGGTCTTCCACTTGCGTAGCCGCTTGGAGCTATCCAGCGGCTGATCGCGTCGGTCCTGGATCGCATCCCCATGGACCCGCGTCGGTTCCCGCATGAACCCTTCGATTCGGTGGCGGTCGAGCAGCGCTTGCGCCTTTGCGGCGGCATTGGCGGCCTCATGAAGATTGTCGGACTTCGCCAGCCGTAGAAGCTTTTGAACCCGATCGAGAATCTTCGCGGATACGGTCATGCGCAGGCGCTTGGCGGCGGGACTCTCGTCGCGGGCCTCGTCCGTTCACATTCGATCGCTTCTGGGTTCAATTCAAGCTTAACAGCGGTGCCCGGATCTGGCGCCAAGTCCACACCCAACATAAAAGGGGACAGATTCAGAGGGTCGCTTGAAAAAAAATCGCGTCTGGGAAATAAAGCCACGCTCGCTGGTGTTCGACACTTGCGAACAAGGAAGAACTCCGTGGAAACGAAGCCCAAAAAGCGCCCAACGGCCATCGACTGTCTGTCGGTCTATGGGCGGTTCTTTTTGGTTTGTCTCGTCGCGCTCGGTCTCTTTGCGTTCCCAGCGCCTGTTCCTTCGGGCGATGCCATCGCCGCCTTCGAGACCCTTGATGGGCGCCAGCGGCAACAAGACGTTTCGGCGCAATCGCCTGCGGGGCCTGCGGTGGAGCCGGTCGACGTTTCGGAGTTCGATCTTGAAGAAGAAGAGGACGACGACCACGACGAGGTCGCTCGAAGACTTCGACAGCGCTGTGTTGTTGACCAGGGCTGTACACAGTCCTGTGGGGGGCACGCTTGCGACGCCCCCCATCGAATCGGGAATATCCATACTCAGGGCGCCCGAGCCCCACCTACCGCGTAGCGAAACAATCTTGGTTTTCGCATTCACGCTGGATGAGCCGCGTGTCGGGCTCCTCGGTGGGCACGGCCGCAGACGTCCAGCCTCGGTAGGAAGAGTATGTCATGAACGCAGATACAGCCCACAAAACCAGTGGCTTTCCCCTTAGAGATCTAAAATCCGGCTTTCTAGTCTTTCTCATCGCGCTCCCCCTTTGCTTGGGGATCGCCATGGCGAGTGGTTTCCCCCCCGTGGCGGGGGTGCTGTCGGCGATCATTGGCGGGGTCGTTGTGACCTTTCTCGGCAGCGCCAGACTCACGATCAAGGGCCCGGCCGCCGGACTCATCGTGATCGCCCTGGGTGCGGTTCAGGAGCTAGGCCAAGGAGATCCTATGGTTGGCTACAAGCGCGCGCTGGCCGTGGGCGTCATCGCTGCGGTCGTTCAGATCGCCTTCGCCTTGGTTCGCGCCGCGACCGCTGGAGTCGCCATGTCGCCTTCGGTCGTCCACGGGATGCTGGCGGCCATCGGCGTGATCATCATCTCTAAACAGGTTCACACCATGGTGGGCGTCGTCCCTGAAGCCAAGGAGCCGCTGGAGCTGTTGGCCGAGGTTCCCCACAGTTTGGCGCACGCCAACCCCGAGGTCCTCGTGCTTGGAGGGATCTCGTTGCTCATCCTCTTTGGTTGGCCCTTGCTGCGCTTCCGTTGGGCCAAACAGATTCCCGCTCCGGTCGTTGTTCTTCTTCTTGCGGTTCCGCTGGGCCTTCAGTTCGATTTTGACCACGCGCATGACTACAAGCTGTTTGCGCATGATTATCACATCGGCCCGGAATACCTTGTGCAGCTTCCCGGCTCGCTCTTGGATGCCATTTCGTTTCCCGATTTTTCAATGGTCTTCGATCCCATCTCGCTAAAATACGTCGTGATGTTTGCGCTGGTGGGGACGATCGAATCGACCCTGAGCGTGCTGGCGGTCGATTCGATGGACCCCAAAAAAGAGGCGTCTGATCTCAATCGAGATCTTCTTGCCTGCGGGCTTGGCAACCTGGCCTCGGCACTTGTGGGCGGTTTACCGATGATTTCGGAGATCGTCCGAAGCAAAGCCAACATTGATGCAGGGGCACAGAGCCGCCGGTCCAACTTCTTTCATGGGGTGTTTTTGCTCGCTTTTGTCGCGCTGCTTCCTGGTTTGCTGAGTGAGATTCCCTTGGCCGCTCTGGCCGCGATGCTGGTCTACACCGGAGCCCGTCTCGCGTCCCCCTCGGAGGTGATGCACGCGAAACAACTGGGTCTCGACCAGCTCGCGCTGTTTTTGGTGACCTTTTTGGTGACCCTGTCCACCGACCTTCTCATTGGCGTGGGGACTGGCCTGGTCCTCAAGTTCATCTTTCATCTCTTTCGTGGTGTTTCGATTGGATCGCTGTTTCGCAGCACGGTGCAGACCCAACGCGACGGAAGTGTTCTGAGGGTTCAAATTGTCGGTGCGGCCACGTTCATGGCGCTGTTTCCCCTACGCAAAGCGCTTGCCAAAATTCCGGACGAAATCGATGAGGTGAAAATCGATTTTACTAAAGCCAGCCTTGTCGATCATACATTTCTTAGCCGTCTTGAATCGATGTCCGAAGAATGGGCCCATACGCGCCTGTCCTTGGATGGACTTGAGGACTTTCGCGCCGCCTCGTCTCATCGCCACTCCACCCGAAGGAAAACGCCATGACGAGATCTTCGTCCGCAAGGGTATCCCCACGAAGCGGTCATCTTAATTCCGTGCAGAAAGCTGGATGGGTCTCGGAACTCGTCGATAAGGCCGCTCACAGGTTGCCAGAACAGGCTCCGCTACGTGCGTTTGTTCATCACAATACACTTCATGCCTTTGAGCATCTTCCGTTCGAAGAGGCTGTCGTGGTGGCATCGAAGGTCCTGGGTACGGAACCCTTTCAGCAAGAACACGAGTTCAGACTTCATATCAAGACCGGAAGGATCCAAGGGGAAGATCTGGATGCGGTCGTTGCTGAAAGTACAAACGAAGAGACGCGTGTCCTGTTTCCAGGGGGGCCCACAAACTTCGACTTTCGTCGTCGCAGACTCGGTCACCTGTTCTCAGTTCCAAACGCGCAGGCCCTGCGGTTTCTCCTGGATGAAACCGACGCGAAGCTGCGTTTTCATCCCGATGTGTCGGCACAACGGCGGACCGAGATCCTTGGGTTTGCAAAAAAGAGCGGCGGCGGTGGGGCGGTGGGACGTGCTCCAGAAACGACGATCCTGTCTGAGCTTTGGAACAACCTGACGAGGGTGACCCTTCGCCCGGTGGATACGACGCCCCCGAAGGTAAGGACGAGAGATGCTTTGCTGAGGACAACGGCCATCGATAGCGACGAGCTTGTGCATCCTCTCCTCATCCGTTTGTCGGCGGCGTTCCTCGATCAGGGCGTTGCCTATTGGCCCATGCCCGGACGTGAACTTGGTTTTCTTGGGGGAGTGCGTCGACTGTATGAGCTGCGCGGTCCACCTCCGGACCGTGCGTTTCGCGGCCTTGCTCAGACTCTAAGGACACAAGAGTCGGAATGCTGGAGCGCCGAGACGACGATCGTATGGGCACTCGAAGAACTGAACATCCCAAACGACCGATGGGAAGCATGCATCGAAGCCACATTGCTCTCTTTACGCGGATGGGCGGGGATGATGCGGCAGCTTGAACTTCGGCCCGATCGGGCCCCGGTCAAGGCACCGCCCACATCCCTAGTCGAATTCCTTGCGGTCCAACTCCTTCTCGAGACCGTTGCGGCAAGAAATATTCTTGGCGATCATTTTGGGGCGTCGGCAAACTTTGCAGTGCTCGAGAATGCACCGGATTTCGACACCCGGGAGGATGCTAGCGACGGTATCGCTCTTGAGCAGGTCTACGAGGCCTTTGTCTTCGCCCAGCAATCATCGGTAGATATCACCGCGCTGGCGAAGAGGCGCAACGCGAAACTCTGGATCCAGGCGGTGACGAGCTTCAACGAGATCGAACGGCGAACGCTGCTGCATTTTGCCTACGAAAGAAGACATCGGATCGAGGTCCTCGATGGGCTCACGGCTCACTGCCAAATGAAATCAATTCGCCTCCCCAAGCCGCAGTTTCAGTCTGTGTTTTGCATTGACGATCGCGAAGAATCGCTGCGCCGACATCTCGAAGAGTGTTTTCCAGCCGCGATCACCTTCGGTTATGCAGGATTCTACGGTGTGGCCATGGACTACCAGGGCATGGATGACGTGCGGTCGCGGCCGCTTTGCCCGGTGAGCATCCGCCCGAAACACTTCATTCGTGAGGAGATCGTTCGGGGCTCCGAGGAACTCGCCTATCGAGCGCGGCGACACCGTCATGCTGTGGCGACCCGTTTTCTCTCCGTCGGCAGTACGACGTTGATCCGAGGCGGCCTTTTGTCCCTCGTGTTCGGTACCCTTGCGATGATTCCGTTGGTTTTCCGGAGTTTGTTTCCGCGTGCGATGCTGACCTTGTTGCGCACATGGAACGGCGTTGTCGGACCGAGGCCGAAGACACGTCTAAACGTCGAATACGTAGAATCGAAAGCCGACCAAGGCGAGACCGGTCGGCAGGGGTATTCGATCGAGGAAATGACGCAAATCGTTGCGGATGCGCTGCAAACGATGGGCCTAGTGGACGAATTCTGTCCGATTGTTCTCATGGTCGGGCACGGCTCGTCGAGCCTGAACAACCCGCATGAAGCCGCCCACGATTGTGGGGCGACCGGAGGCGGACATGGTGGGTCGAACGCGCGAGCCTTCGCGATAATGGCCAATCACCCGGCAGTGCGAGAAAACCTGCAAAAACGCGGGATCAATCTCCCGTCGGAATCGTGGTTTGTGGGTGCTTTCCACAATACTTGCGACGACGCCATGACCTTCTATGACGAAGACCTTGTTCCGGATCGCGTTCGTCAATCGTTTGAGTCGGTGAAATCGGCGATGCGAAAGGCTTGCATGTTGGACGCCCATGAACGTTGTCGGCGATTTGAAACGGCCCCGACCGAGTTGTCCTTGAACCGTGCGATGGCCTACGTCGAGACGCATGCCAACGACCTTGGCGAGCCCCGTCCAGAGTACGGTCACGCCACAAATGCCGTTTGCATCGTCGGACGTCGACACCGGACTCGGGGGCTCTTTCTCGATCGCCGCGCCTTTTTGGTCTCGTACGACCCCGAGAGCGACCCCACGGGGGCATGCCTCACATCTCTTTTGCTTTCCGTGGGCCCTGTCGGGGCCGGGATCAATCTTGAATACTATTTTAGCTTTGTGGATCCCTCTGGATACGGGAGCGGTACAAAGTTACCCCACAACATAACGGGACTCATCGGTGTCATGGATGGCCACTCGACCGATCTGCGGACGGGCTTGCCTTGGCAGATGGTCGAGATTCACGAACCCGTTCGGTTGCTTTTGATCGTTGAGGTCCAACAAGAGTTGCTTGAGGCCGCTCTTGCGAGCGAGCCGGCACTTGCACAGCTGGTCCAAAAGGGGTGGATCCAGCTGGTCACTTGGGATCCTGATTCTGAAAAAATGGCGGTCTACGAACATGGGGAGTTTCGTCGATACCGGCCCGAGTCTTCTTCGATTCCTGTGATTCAACGATCGACCGATTACTACCGAGGAAAACGGCAGCACTTGCCGCCCGCGCATATTCAAGCCGCCTTGGGAGGTATCGAACGATGATCGAGAATTTTCTTGTGGCGGGACTTTTTGGGCTTCCGGTAAGCGCAGCATTTTTACTCGGATTTCTTCTTTGGCGGCGGTGGCATCTCTCTGAGGCCCTGTTTGCAGGCATTACGGCCGCGACGTATTTGGGCACCGTAGGGTGTTCGATCGGTATTTTTGCTCGGTTCGTTTTTGAAGGTCGAACCGAGATATTTGTGCACGTGGGTCGATGGTTCAGTCTCGGTGACTATCGATTTGATTGGGTGTTGGTGATCGATCGATTGTCACTTCCTTTTGCCTTTCTTTGTGCGGCGCTTGTGGGTTTGGTGGGGGTGTTCTCGAGACGCTATTTGCATCGAGAGCCGGGCTACTTTCGGTTCTACTTTCTTCTGGCTCTTTTTGGTGCAGGGGTCGAACTCGTGGTGCTGGCGGGTAGCCTTGATCTCGTTTTTATCGGGTGGGAGATTGTGGGGCTGACGTCGGCGATGCTCATCGCGTTTTTTCATGACCGAAAAAATCCGGTCGAACATGGGTTTCGGGCATTTTTGGTCTATCGCTTCTGTGACATCGGTTTGTTGGCCGCCACGGTCTGGACCCATCATGTCGTTCACAGCACCGATGTCGTCTATGACGGAACGCGAATGTGGAGTGGGTTTCCGCTGCCGGAGTCGGCCTTTGATGCGACCTTGATCGGGCTCCTTCTAGTTTGGGCGACGATGGGCAAGGCGGCCCAGGTGCCCTTCGGAGGTTGGCTTCCGCGTGCGATGGAGGGCCCAACACCGTCCAGCGCTATTTTTTACGGTGCGATCTCGGTTCATCTGGGTCCGTACCTTCTCCTTCGGGCCGCTCCAATCCTTGAGGGGAATGCGATTGTGCTCACGACGATCGCCATCGTGGGGGCGGTCACCGTATTTCATGGGACTTTTGTGGGGCGTGTTCAAACGGACATCAAAAGTGCGTTGGCCTACGCATCCATGACGCAAGTGGGGCTCATTTACATGGAGATCGGTCTTGGATTTGGCAAGGTGGCGCTCGCCCACATCGTGGGGCATGCGGCGCTTCGCAGTTTGCAGATTCTGCGATCCCCAAGCCTCCTTCATGATCACCATCACCTCGAACAGGCGATGGGAAGCATTTTGCCCAAAACCGGGGGGCATTTGGAGCGGCTTGTTCCCAAGGCGTTGCAGCCGTGGTTGTACCGTCATGCCCTTGAGCGCGGCTATTTTGATGCCTTGCTGGGCGATTGGGTCCTTGGAGGCTTCGTTCGGGCACTGCGCTCCGTCGATCGTGTCGACCAACGCTGGACGGCCTGGATCGCGGGCGAATCACGGTCGGAATCTGATAAGTCAGGAAGGACGCCATGATTTTTGAAGTACCCCTTCTCATCGCGGTTCTCTTTGCCCTGGCTTCGGCCGTGGTCATGCGGGCAAAAGATGCGCGTCTTGCTCGACAACAAGGGCTTGGCGCGGCCGCGACCGCGGCCGCGATCGCGGGGGTCGCATTTGTTGGAAAGGCTACCCAGGGTACCTGGGGTACCTGGGGTACCTGGGCCACGGCAGAGATGGCGAGTTGGCTTCCGGGAGGCTTGCTAGCGATCGCGCCCCTGGTGACCGGGCTGGTGGCTCTGCTGGCGATTGGACTGGCCCCCTTGGTTGAGCACCGCAAGTCCACCTTTGCCCGAATGCTGCTGCTCTTTGGGTTTGCCGAGGGCTTTCTTGCGACCTCCCATCCACTTCCCCTGGCAGTGTTGTGGGCGGCATCGGCGGCCGTGACATGGGTAGAGTTTCGGAGCTGGTGTGGCGAAGAGGGGTGGCCTCGGGTCTTTGGGGTCTACCAACTTGTGAGCGTTTTGTTTTTCTCTGCGGGGGCGCTGATGATCGGGCAGGGAATGCACACGACCACGGCGAGCATCGTGTTGCTCGTCGGCATCGGTATTCGTGAAGGTGTCGTTCCGGTGCATAGTTGGTTTGTACGGTTTGTGGAGCGCGCTCCGATGGGGGTTGTTGTGGCGTTTGTGGCTCCGCAGTTGGGGGTGTATGCGCAACTCGAGCTTCTCAGCGGCGGGGGTCTCGGGGAGATCGCTCCGACCGTGGCGGCCTTTGGTGCGATCACGGCCGTTTTGGCAGCGATGCTCGGTGTGGTGCAAACGAACGCACGACGGGCCGTCGCCTACCTCATCCTGAGTCAAACGGGGTTGGTCGCCTTCGGTTTGGAAAGCCATTCCGAGGTGGGCCTTGTCGGCGCGCTTCTCAATTGGCAGGTCCTCGCCCTAGCGACGTCGGGCCTGGTGATGACCCTTGCAGCACTTGAGGCGCGGCGTGGCCGACGGAGTCTCATTCGTCCCCAAGGAAGCTTTTCTGAAACACCGAAACTCGGGGTTGCATTTCTTGTGCTCGGGTTCGCGAGTGTTGGTTTTCCTCTCACCCTTGGTTTTGTGGCCGAAGATTTGCTTGTTCAGGGCTCGGTTTCCGAGTTTCCGGTGCTTGGTCTGTCTCTTGTGGTTGCGACCGCGATCAACGGCGTGACGGTCTTGCGGGCCTTTTTCTATCTCTTGATGGGCGAGAAAAAGGGTTCTGGCGCACCGGACCTGTGTCGTCGAGAGGCCTCAATTTTGGGCCTTATCGTGGTGATCCTGGTGACCTTCGGGCTCGTGCCCAGTATATTGGTCTCGTTCGAGAGCCCCGTTGACGGTCCACAAAGTGGCGGGCGGCTGGAAGGCGAAAAATAGGACAGGGACTGAACTTTCAAGATATGTAGGTTCACCTGCGACGGGACTTCGGTCCAAGAAATAGATCCGATGACTTTCGTATTCTTGCCTCAATTGACGTTTGTGTTGGCCTCGACCCTCACGGTTCCCGAGCCCGAGCCCGAGCCCGAGCCCGACAACCCCAGCAGCCCAACGTCGGTCGTGCTCGACAAGCTCGTCGCGCCGACCCCGTTGGAGCCGCCTTCGCCTTCGCCTTCGCCTTCGTCTTCGCTGTCGCCGTCGAAGAACAAAAAACCGGTGTTTACCCCGGGTCTTCAGATCTGGACTCGTGGACAGGGCCGAATCAACAGGGACTTGGGAGCCGATCGACACTCTCAGGATATTGCCGAGATTCTGCTTCAGACACGGCTCCAAGCGCGTGTCGCCTGGGAGCCGCTCACGGCGATGGTTCAGTTTCAGGATTCGCGTGTGTGGGGCTTCGAAACGAGCCCCGGCTCGAACGAAGCCAACACCGATCTGCACCAGGGCTACCTCGAAATCGGAGGTTCCTCGGGGGCGAAATACAGTGGATGGATCCGGCTCGGTCGCCAGGAGATACGCTACGGCAATCAGCGGCTCCTCGGAGCCCCGGGATGGTCGCTCACGGCCCAGTCCTTCGATGCCCTGCGCATGCATGGCGAGTACGGAAAATTTTCGGTGGATCTCTTGGGCGCCATCGTGAAGCCGATGGGTATCGTGACGCAGGAGATCCCAGATCCTACGGATCCCGACCAAAGCATCACCGAGGATGCGCGCAGTACTGGCACTCAGCTTGTGGGTGGCACGGCCACCGGAAGGTTTCACGAGGCGGTGTCTGTGGAATTGACGATGCTTGGACAACGAGAGAGCGGACAAGAGGGATTCATCCATTTCGATCGCCGGATCGGAAATCTGGGTGCCCGCGTCTTTGGCAAGCCTGCAAAAGGTCTGCGTTACGACGTCGAATTGAACTATCAATGGGGAAAAAACAACCGTCGTGATCATTCGGCCTGGGCGGCGGCGGCCACCGTGGCCTACGTGCATGGCAACAAGGGGTGGAAGCCCGGAGCGCACGTGACCTACGCGATAGCGAGTGGGGACGATGGTTGTACGTTTACCGAGTCGGACATTACGAACTGCAAGAGTCGGGAATTCTTCAACTTTTACCCCACCAATCACATGCACTACGGCCTGGTTGATTTGCTTGGTTGGAGAAATATGCGTGATCTTGAGCTGGGGGCTGAGCTGGCGTTCAACACCGTCTTGAAGATCAAGGCGGACTACCATTTTTTGCAGCTGCACGAATCCGAAGGACGTTGGTCCAACACCGGAGGGCACACCATTGGCAATGCAATCCAGGACAACAAGAACAACAATTTGGGTCATGAACTGGACCTCGCACTCGTCATCAAACCCTGGAAGCCACTGACAATCAAACCTGGGTACGGGGTTTTTATGGCCGACGATGCCGCAAAGAAGATGGCCAATGCCGACGACAATGCCGATGCGCTGAAGGCCCACCACTTCGTGTATCTTTGGATTGTGGCAGCCTTTTGAGGCGAACAGGCCGTGGACAAAGTCTGAATTCGTCTCGCGGCTCATCCCCCGGCGCGTGATAGCGAAAACCGCTCGCGTCGGGCAGCATGGCGAAATTGCGATGGGGACCAAGGACGACGAACAAGACCGCCTG
>Ga0256845_1003255_pt1 | contig 11148 bp, 6 predicted proteins | sample RiftiametaG_FD_189101 | JGI IMG/M metagenome (GOLD analysis project Ga0256845, IMG submission 189101) | Tube worm associated microbial communities from hydrothermal vent at the East Pacific Rise, Pacific Ocean - Riftia | ecosystem: Host-associated > Annelida > Integument > Unclassified ... | reverse complement strand
GACCTTGGCGGCGGCCGAGTTTGGGGAGCGCGGGGCCGGCCCCACCGAAGTAGCGACCTTCCCCGAGCTCGCCGAACGCTCGACGGGCGCGGGCGCGAACCTGAAGATCGAGGCCATCGAGGCCGCCGTCCGCGCGGACCCCCGCTACGCCGATCTGCCCCCGGCCTGGAAGGCGCACCCACGCTATCGCCTGCCCCTGCCCGGGGCCGAGTCGCTCATGCAGGCGGGCGCCCGAGTGGCCGCACACGTGGAGCGCCGCGCCCACGAAGCCGCGAGCTGGGGAGATCGAGACACGCTCAAGATCTTCGTCAGCCACGGTGGGGCCCTGCGCCACGCGGCCGTGTGCCTGGGGGCCCTCGAGCTCCAGGCGGTCCCTGGCCTGACCCTGCGTCACTGTGGCTACGTGTTGCTCGAACAGATCCCGAATCCAGACGGTGGACCGCTACACTGGCGGCAGATCGGTGGCGAGTGGAAAGTTCGCCCGCTGGCCCGAGCCCGCGACTGAGGGCCGAGTCTTCGGTCTCCCATCTCCTGCGCCCGTCCCCTGCCCCTCGGCCGCGCCATGCCCCCCACCGCCCCCGGCTCCCCGCGACTCCCCGACGTTCAGGGCCGCGAGTTTTGTGACATGGCCCTGCCGACCTGCGGCGAAGCCTGGCCGCTGGCACCGGATATATCGAATGTGCCCGAGGCACTCGGTGCATCCGTCGGAGGCACCCCCTACGACGCGCCCTTGGCCGAGCTGCGCGCGGGCGTCGGCCACCACGCCTTCGAGTGGCCCGGGCGGACCATGTACTTTTTCTCCGACATCCACGCCGACGCCGACGCCTGGCGCCGCTCGCTGATCGCCAGCGGCGGTGTGCGCTGGCATGGACCCGGCGACGCGGCCTTCGAGCTGAGCCCCGAGGGCTCCCGCGCCCTGTTCGTGATCGCCGGCGACTGCCTCGACAAGGGCCCGGACAACCTCCGGCTGCTGCGGGCGATCAAGGTGCTCATCGACAAGGGCGCCGACGTCGAGATCCTCGCTGGCAACCACGACCTGCGCACGCTCGTCGGACTGGCCTACATGGGTCGCAAGGAGCCCCGCTTCGCCCACCTGTTTGTGCGCATGGGTAAAAAGACCATGCCCTTGTTTCAGGAGATCCGTGCCCAGTATGTGCGCGAGGGGCAGGGCTGTGACCTGAGCGAGGACGAGCTGCGCGCCCTCTTGTTTCCCGGTCCCCGGTGGTTCGAGGGTTTCCCGGCCGAGGCCGCCGGCTTGGTGCCCGACAAGAAGATCAAAAAGGAGCTCACCCGGATCCGCGAGAAGATGGTCGAGCTCCCGCAAAAGTGCGCGATCCTGGGCCTGACTCTGGGTGACATCTATGTGGCGGCGGAGACCGCTCGGGCCCTGTTTCTCGAGCCGGGTGGAGAGTTCCACTGGTTCTTCGAGCGCATGGTGGTCGCTCGACGCTGGGGCTCGTTCTTGCTGGTCCACGCCGGCGTCGACGACGTGACCGCGAAGATCGCCGCGCTCGAGGGTGTGGACGGGCTCAACCGACGCTTTCACGCGCTCTTGGCCGAGGATCCCTTCGCCCTCTACCACGGGCCGATCGGCAACATGTTCCGCACCAAGTACCGAGAGATCGACGCCCCCTTCAGCGCTCGGGGCCTGGCCCATATGCACCAAGCCGGTCTGTTCGCGGTCGTCCACGGCCACCGCAACATCCTCCGTGGTCACCGGGTGCTGCTGCGTGAGGGGCTGCTCGACTTCGAGTGCGACTGTTCAGTCGATATCAATACACGCAAGCTCGAGGGGCTGTCTGGCCTCGGCGGCGCGACGCTGATCTTCCGGCCCGAGGGGGTGGCGATCGCCATCAGCGCCGACCACCCCCAGGCCAAGGTCTTCGACGCTTCGCGTGTCTTTTCAAACCTGCATACAGACGCGTGACCGGCCTGTGCGTGAGGGAGGCGCGCCGCGACCAGATCGTTATACTCGCGCCATGAATTCCTTTTGTGGACGCGTTTTCCCTGTTTGCGCCGCGCTGCTGATCGCTCCCCTGGGCTGTACGGACGACTCCAGCAACGCCGACGAAGTCGGCGACACTGCGACCAGCACAGAGACCAGCGCCGGTGATACCCAGACGACCACCGCAGACACCAGCGACGCCGAAGCCGGCGAGACGGCGACCACGACCGCCACCGACGGCGAGACTACAGGCACAGCCGGGGAGACCGACTCCACGACCATGGGCGAGAGCTCGACCGACACGGATGAGACCGCCAGCACAGACGACGACACCACCGACACCACCGAAACCGGTGAGCCCTGCGGTCCCGAGTGCTGCCCCGGCGACTTTCTGTGCCTCGAAGACACCTCCCTGATCTGCAACGAGGACGGCACCGAGTGGATCGAGGACGAGTACTGCGACGATATCCAGGGCGTGGTCTGTGACGAGGAATTCGGGACCTGTGCGGGGGCCTGTTCCAACACCGCGATCGGCCTGAGCTACATCGGCTGCGACTACTACCCCACGGTCACCCTCCAGCACGACAGCTACAACAGCGCCCCCCAGCACGACTTCGCCGTCGCGGTCGCCAACGTCGCCAATGAGGATGCGATCATCACCGTCACCCAGGGCGACGGCCTGATCTACGAGACCATCGTCTCGCCGAACGAGGTCGAGGTCATCACCCTCCCGTGGGTCGACGCCTTGACCAAGGGCAACGGGCCGTCGTCGGTGACCGTGGACGGGGCCTACCGGCTCCGCTCGGACCGGCCGATCGTCGTGTACCAGTACAACCCGCTCGACTCGACGACCACCAACGACGCCTCCCTGCTCCTGCCCACCAACGCCTGGGGCCCGGAGTATGTGGTCGCCTCGTGGCCACACTGGAACTCCCTGCCCGGCTCCTACACCGTCGTCGCCCACGAGGACAACACCATGGTCACGGTCGCGCCGCCCCCCGGTGGGGTGGGGGTGTCCGCCGGCGGAGGGATCCAGGCCAACGGCGCCGGGCAGGTCATGCTCGACAACTCGGACGTGCTCCAGGTCGTGACCACCTCGGGCGACCTGACCGGGGCGCTGATCTCGGCCGACAAACCCGTGCAGGTGTTCGGGGTGCACAAGTGCACCAACGTGCCCTCCAACATCGCCGCCTGTGACCACCTCGAGGAGGCCCTGTTCCCGACCCAGACCCTGGCCGACGAGTACATCGTGGTCCCCCCGGTCCAAGTCCCCAACAACAACCTCGCCAAGGCCCAGATGGTCCGGGTGATCGCCACCCAGAACAACACGGAGGTCACCTTCTCCCCCGACCAGGGCGCCGATGGGGTGCTCACCAACGCCGGTGACTTCATCCAACTCGACATGTCCGCGGTCGCCTTCCAGGTCACGGCCAGCGAACCCATCATGGTCGTCCAGTACATGGTCGGCCAGAACGCGAACTTCGGGACCAGCGACCCGGCCATGGTCCAAGCCGTGACCCCAGCCCAGTTCCGCACCGACTACCTGTTCCACGCCGCGACCACCTGGACCGCGAACTTCGTCGACATCATCGCTCCCGACGGTGCCACGGTCAGCGTCGATGGAACCCCGGTCGGCGGATGGACCGCGGTCGCGGGCTCGGGCTTCTCCGCGGCCCACGTCGAGCTCGACAACGGCGGCAACGGCAACCACTCGGTGGTCGCCAACCAAGGGGTGGGCATCTCCGTGTACGGGGTTCAGAGCTCCGGCAGCTACTGGTACCCGGGTGGCCTCGATCTTCAGATCGATCCCCAGTAGGCGGCCCCCAGTAGGCGGCCCCCAGTAGGCGGGCTGCTAGACCTCGAGTTCGCCCCTCCCGCGCCGATCTGCGGGAGGGGCGAACTCTCGTCGTGACCTGAGGGGCACGCCGCCAGCCGAGGTCTCGACCGGCTGCGCACTGGACAAGCTAGAGTCGCGCCATGAAACGCCTGCCTCTAGTCGCCTGCACCTCTCTCCTGTTCATCGCCTGCACCGACGACGGGACCCACGCGGACGAGGTCGGAGAGGACACCGCGACCAGCACCACCGCCGACACGATCGGTGAGAGCAGCGACACGGTCAGCGAGGCCAGCACGACGATCGGTGAGACCAGCACCGACACCGGCGAGACCAGCTCCGACACCGGCACCAGCTCCGACACCGGCACCAGCTCCGACACCGAGACCAGCTCCGACACCGAGACCGACACCACTGAGACCGGAGAGCCCTGCGGCCCCGAGTGCTGCCCGGGCGATTTTTTGTGCCTCGAGGACACCTCGCTGATCTGCAACGAGGACGGCACCGAGTGGATCGAGGACCAATACTGCGACGACGTCCAGGGGGTCGTCTGCGCGGAGGAGTCGGGCCAGTGTGAGGGCGCCTGCTCCGAGGACGCGCTGGGCCTGAGCTACATCGGCTGTGACTACTACCCGACCGTCACCCAGCAGATCGACGGCTACAACACGGCGCCCCTGCACGAGTTCGCCGTCGCCGTCGCCAACGTCGGCAACGAAGACGCGATCATCACGATCATGCGCGGCGACATGATGATCGCCTCCACGGTCGTCACCGGCGGCGACGTGGAGGTCGTGGTCCTGCCTTGGGTCGACCTCCTGACCAAGACCGCGGGCCCCTCGATATTGGTCACCGACGGGGCCTACCGCCTGCGCTCGGATCGACCGGTGGTCGTCTACCAGTACAACTCCGTGGCCTCGAGCGCGAGCAACGATGCCTCGATCCTGCTGCCGGTCAACGCCTGGGGTCCCGAGGTCATGGTCGCCTCGTTCCCCCACTGGGCCAACACCGGCCTGGTCGGCTTCTACGCGATCACGGCCCAACAAGACAACACCACCATCACGCTCTCGCCCGGACCCATGAGCGGGACCACCCAGCCCGGTGCCGGCGTCGCTGCCGACGGGACCGGCGAGATCGTCCTCGACGCCTCGGACGTCCTCCAGGTGATCACCTCCGCCGGCGACCTCAGCGGGACCCTGGTCGACGCCGACAAGCCGATCCAGGTGATCTCCGGGCACGAGTGCACCAACGTGCCCGTCAACATCACCGCCTGCGACCACCTCGAGGAGTCCATGTTCCCGACCCAGACCCTCGCCGACCGCTACATCGTCGCCCCCCCGGTCCAGGTCCCCAACGACGCCCAGCTCAAAGCCCAGATCGTCCGTATCATGGCCATCGCCGACGGCACCAACGTCAGCTTCGACCCGGACCAGGGCGCCGACCAAGTCCTCAATGCGGGCGAGTTCTTCGAGCTGCCCATGTCGACCGCCGCCTACGAGGTCTCGGCCGACCACCCCTTCATGGCGGTCCAGTTCATGGTCGGACAGAGCGCGGGCTTCGGGACCAGCGATCCGGCCATGCTGCTCGCCGTGCCCACGGCCCAGTACCGCAACAGCTACCTCTTCCACGCTCCGCCTAGCTGGGTCGCCAACTACGTCGACATCATCGCGCCCGACGGCGCCACAGTGACCGTCGATGGAGCCGACGTCGGCGGGTGGACGGGCGTGGGTGGCTCGGGCTACTCGGTCGCCCACGTCCAGCTCAGCAACGCGGGCAACGGCAACCACGAGGTCGTCGGCAACCAAGGGGTCGGCATCTCCGTGTACGGCGTCCAGAGCTTCGGGAGCTACTGGTACCCCGGTGGCCTCGACCTCGACATCGACCCCCAGTAGGTCGTTCTTCGACCTGACCTGACCCGACCTGCCCCTGGTCAGGTCGGGTCAGGTCGGGTCGAGGGCCAGGTCGCCGAGCTCCTGGGCAGACTCGCCGAGCTCGGGGTCGGCGCGGACGTCGAGGGTCAGCTTCAGCGAGCTGTGGCGCCGGCCCGCGACGCTGCCGGGCGGGGTGACGCCGAGCTCGTTCGAACCGCCAGGGGCGACGATGGTGAAGCGCCCCTCGGCTCCACTCAGGGTCCAGATCGAGGGCTCCCCAAACTGCCACGGCCGCCCCGCGAGCCGCACCCGGATCTTGGCGCCGGCGACCGGGCTGAGGTCGCTGGCGTCGACGATGCGCCCGCGCAGGGTCACCCGGGGCTCGAGCTCGATGCGCTGTCCGCTGCGCTCCTCGCCCGGGCTCAGCTCGACCTCGAAGCTGGCGTCGCCCTGCTCCGAGCTCACCCGGAGGGTATAGGCCCCCGGCGGGAGGTCTTCGAGGCGCCAGCTGCCGTCGCTGTTGTCCCAGGCGTCGCGCTCCTCGAAGCTCCCGTCCGCGAGGCTCGCGGTGATCGAAAATCGAGCTGGTGCAGCGCCCTCCCCCGGGATCACCACGGTCCCCGAGACGCTGGCGACAGCGGGGATCACGAGCTCGAGGCGGGCCCCAGGCCGGACGTCGACCGCGGTCGCCTCGCCGCCTTGTTTTTGCTTGGCCCAGACCGTGTACAGCCCCGCGGGCAATTCCCCGATCTCGAACCTACCGTCGGGGTCGGTGAGCACGGGTCGCCCCTCGGCGTCGCTGTAGCTCAGCCGGTCGCCCGAGCTCGGCCTGTCGAGGGCCTCGGCCTGGCGGACCAGGCTGACGAAGGCGTCGTCGATGGGTGTGCCTCCGTCGTCGACGACGAGCCCGCGGATCAGGCCGTCTGCGCGGGGAATCTCGAGCGTCACCTCGGGGTCGCCCCCAGCCTCGAGCACGACGGACAGCTCGGCGAGCTCGAGCTGCCAGCGCCCGTCGAGGGCGACGACCCGGTAGCGATCCGGGCTGAGCACGGCAAACGCGAAGCTCCCGTCGTCGGCGCTGTGCAGGTCTCGCCAGGCCCCGTTTTCGCCGTAGGCGCTGACCGTGATGTTGGGGACCCCCCTGCCCTCCGGGTCCACGACCCGGCCGTGGAGCCCAGCCGAGACCGGGACCTCGATGCGCACCCCCTCGAGGCCCGGAGCCCGGACTTCGACCTCGAGAACCTCGCTCAAACTCGGGCCGGAGGAGCCGCCCAGCGACAGGGTGTACCGGCCCGGCTCGAGGTCGCGCAGGACAAAGGCCCCATCCCTGTCGCTGGCCTCCGAGCGCGCCTTGCGGGCTGTCGGGCCGCGCTCGTCCTCGTCGCCGGGGATCAGCTCGCTGACCACGACCTGTCCGGGCACGGGCTCGCCCTGCCCATCCACGATCAGCCCTCGGAGCTCGAAGCCCCGGGCCACGGTCCAGCGCAAGGCTGGGTCGAAATCGTCGCCGACCGCGACGCTGAAGCGGCCGACGTCCTTGAACATGCGGCCGTGGCAGTGGAGCGTGACCTCGTAATCTGCGGCCGGTAGCCCGCCGACCTCGACCCAGCCCTGCGCCCCGATCTGTGCGTGGTAGCTGGACATGCCGCCGTGGATTGGATGGAGCGCGGCCATCTCCCCGATACAGGCGGCCTCCCCATCGTCGTAAACAACCTGCGCCCGAACCTGAGCGCTGCGTACGACCGGGACCTCGATCACCCCCGAGGTCTCGCCGAGGCCGAGCTTGACGCTGTACTCGGCCCGGCCCCGCCAGGCCCCGTTGGCCACGAAGGGCCGGTAGGTCCCGGGCCTCAACCCCGCGATCCGAAAGCCCCCATCGGCCCCACTCCGGGCCTGGCCCTCGCTGGTGTCGACGAAGAACTCGGTCGTGCCTCCGTCCCTGCCCGTGTGGAGCTCGACGTCGGCGATCGGCTCGCGGGTCAGGGCGTCGACGACCCGGCCGACGAGCACGGCCTCGGGGATCAGGTAGAGCTCGATCGTCGGTCCGGGGGCGGTGCTGAACAGACTCCGGGGCGAGTAGCCCTCGGCCCGGGCCGAGACCCGCAGGTGCCCGCCCCGCACCCAGGCCTCGAAGCGGCCCTCCCCATCGCTGAGCGCCCAGCTCTGCTCGCGCGGGTCTCCGGCGATCGGGTCATAGCCGATGCTGACGAGGGCTCCCTCGATCTCCCCCCCCGAGAGATCGAAGACCTGTCCGCGGACCAACACGCCGCCCGTCAACAGCTCGATATCGAGGCGCCGCTCGGCCCCGGGGCGAAGCTCGATCGCCTGGCGCTTGGGCTGGTGCTCGGCCGCGGCGGCGGTGACCCAGTAGTCCGCGGGCGGCATCGCGGCGAGGTGGTAGCGGCCCTCGTCGTCGCTGCGGGTGCAGCGGGGCGGGGCGAAGGACTCGCCGCGCTTGGACCGGGCGCAGACCCGGGCCCCGACCAGCACGCCGCCGCGCAGCGCCGTGACCGTCCCGAACACGGAGACGCTCGCGCTCGGGTCGATCACGGCGCCGCCCTCGGCACGAGAACCCCGAGCCGCCCCGCCCCGCCCCTGAGCGAGCTCGGCCTCCGCCCCCTCGGGCTCCTGCTTGGAGGACGCGCCCTCTCGGCGCCCGCGCAGCGCCAGCAGCAACACAGCGATGAGCGCTACAGCGATGGCAGCGATCACCAGCAGTCGGCGCCTCGAGGTCGACGCAGGGCCTTGTGCGGGGTTCACGGACCCAGTGTCGCCGCCCGCTCACGCCTGGTGCAAGCGACCTCTGATCTCAGCCTCGGCCTACACCCAAGAGCATCTCGACCGGCACCCGCTCCGACGCCTCGATCCCGCCGCGGCTCTGGAGGTCCGTCGACACGAGGTGAGCCACGAGAGGCTCCGGTCCGCCCCCGTGGCCAGGAGCCCAGCGTGGCGCTATAGACCCCTGGTCCGCATGTACGTCGCCCTGTCTGCAATCAAGCTCGTGCTCGCGGCCCTCGTCGCCTGCTACGTGGCGAGCTTGGTGTTCGTGATCGGTGGCAACCTGTTGTCGCTGTGGGCCGCCCGGGCGCGGCCCATGAACACCCGAGAGGCCGCGGCGTTTGGACAGGTCGCCCCCAGCCCGGCGTCCCGCATTGGGGGCATCTTCGCCGAGGCCTGGTACCAGACCATGACCGTGCGCGCCGACTTGACCCGCTGGGTGATCGGCCGGCCGCGCCTCCCCTCCCTCGACACGGGGACCCCCGTGCTCGTGCTCCCGGGCTACCTCGAGTCCACGGGCTCTATGGTCTACCTCGGCCGGTGGCTCCGAAGTCGTGGCTTTCGCGTGGTCCTCGAGGAGTTTCCCAGCACCTTCGCGCCGGTCGCAGACAACAGTAAATTCTTGCTCGAGCGGATCCGAGAGCTGCGTGCACAGACCGGCGCCCCAGAGATCGCCGTCGTCGCCCACAGCATGGGCGGGGTGATCACCCGCAACCTGATCCACACCTACCCCGGCGACCACGGCGTGAAGGTCCTGGTGTGTTTCGCCTCGCCGCACCAGGGCGTCAGCTTCGCGGCCCTGGCCCCCGGCCGCAGCGTCCAGGACATGCGCTTCGACAGCGAGCACAACAACGCCCTGAGTGAGCGGGTCGCCCGAGCCCGGGCCGACGTCCCCATCCACGCCATCGTCGCCGTGCAAGAGCAGGTCGTGACTCCACCTTGGGCAGCCATGACCGAGGACGGCGACACGCTGGTCTTGCCCGAGGCCCTCGGCCACGTCGGCCCTCTGTTCGCCCGGCGCGCCCGGGAGCAGGCCGAGGTCTGGCTGATCCAAGCCGGCGTCGAGCGAGCTGCCACTGAGGCGTCGACCTCGAGCCCCCCTGGCCCCACGGACTGACACCGCCGAGCTCGCGCAGATCTACGCCAGCTCCACCCGGCAACCAGCGGGGTTTTCATGCGCCCCAGGGCCACTATGATGCGCCGGTGACCCAGGGCGAGACCGAGACTGAGACCATGGATCCAGAGGCCCTGGCCCTCGAGTTCGAGTCACTCTCACCGCGCCGAGCCCTGCGCCGGGCGTTTGAAACCTTCGGCCTCGACGACGTGGCGATCAGCTTCTCGGGCGCCGAGGACGTGCTCCTGATCGAGCTCGCCTGCGACGTCCTCGGCGACCGCAAACCCCGGGTGTTCAGCCTCGACACCGGGCGCCTACACCCGGAGACCTACCGCTTCTTCGCCGAAGTCGAGTCCCACTACGGGCTGCGCATCGAATACTGCTTCCCCCAGGCCGCCGCGGTCGAGGACCTGGTCCGTCGCAAGGGCCTGTTCTCGTTCTTCGAGGACGGCCACAAAGAGTGCTGCGGGATCCGCAAGGTCGAGCCCCTGCGCCGCCGACTCTCGGACCTGCGCCTGTGGATCACCGGCCAGCGCCGCGACCAGAGCCCCGACACCCGGGCGAGCGTGCCTGTCTTCGCTCTCGATCCGGGCTTTCCCGGCAAAGCCGGGGGCCCGCTCTACAAGCTCAACCCCCTGGCGGGCATGGCCTCGGCCTCGGTCTGGGACACGATCCGGGCGTTCGAGGTGCCCTTCAACCCGCTGCACGCCCGGGGCATGGTCAGCGTGGGCTGCGAGCCCTGCACCCGGGCCGTGCTCCCCGGCGAGCACGAGCGCGCCGGCCGTTGGTGGTGGGAAGAGGCGACCAAAAAAGAGTGTGGTCTGCACTCGAGCCCCGAGCCCGGCTGAGCCGAGCCCAGCGAACCCAGGGATCACCATGCGCGAGCCCACGCTCTTGTTTCGAGACCGGCAGCTGCTGGCGATCGACAAGCCCAGCGGGATGCTCGTGCACCGGGGCTGGGCGGCGGACGAGCGCGTGGCCACCGACTGGGTCGCGGCTCTGGTCGGGGCGCCCGTGTTCCCGACCCACCGCCTCGATCGGGGCACCTCGGGCGTGCTCCTGTTCGCGCTCACCCCCGAGGCCGCCGCGGCCCTCGGCGCCCAGTTCGAGGCCGGCGAGGTCCGCAAGCGCTACCTGGCCCTGTGCCGCGGCCACGCCCCCGACGCGGCCGCCATCGACCACGCCCTGCGCCCCCACGACCCCAAGACCGGCAAACGCCGCAAAGCCGACAGCCAGGTCCCGCCGCTCGCGGCCCGCACCGACGTCCGCTGCCTGGCCCGGGTCAGCCTGGCCGTGGACCCGGACGAACACCCCGGGGTCGGCCGCTGCTGCGTGGTCGAGGCCCGGCCCCTGACCGGGCGCACACACCAGATCCGGCGCCACCTCAAACACCTCTCGCACCCCCTGCTCGGCGACGTGCGCTACGGCAAGGGCGCCCTCAACAAGCGCTACCGAGCCCGCTATGGGCTCGCGCGCCTGGGCCTGCACGCGGCCGCGCTCACGGTCCGCGATCCGAGCAGCGATCGGCCTCTGCGCTTCGTCGCCCCCCTGCCCCCAGACCTGCTCGCGCCCCTGCGCGCCCTGGGCTTCGACCCGGCGGCCCTCGCCC
>Ga0256845_1003254_pt1 | contig 11149 bp, 9 predicted proteins | sample RiftiametaG_FD_189101 | JGI IMG/M metagenome (GOLD analysis project Ga0256845, IMG submission 189101) | Tube worm associated microbial communities from hydrothermal vent at the East Pacific Rise, Pacific Ocean - Riftia | ecosystem: Host-associated > Annelida > Integument > Unclassified ... | reverse complement strand
AATATGTGTGGGCAGAGAGTCATTGATGACAGGGAAGAACGTGTGCCCTGCGTAATTTGTGGCACTACATTTTCCTGACCTTATCTTTCAGGAAACAAATGGGGCCGCGCTGCCTGCCAGTCAGATCGAAATTCCTGAAGATTGTTAAAAAGCTGTCGTAATCTGGCATGATCTTTTTTCCCGGGAGACGCCTCTACCCCGCTGCTGATGTCCAACGCATAGGGCTGTACCGTCTCAGCCGCTTGTTGCACATTTTCAGGATTCAAGCCTCCGGCAAGAATAATCCGTCCATACGCTTTGGCGTCAATCGCGGCTTGCCAGTCAAAGGTCGCACCTGTTCCTCCAGGCCGTCCCTTTTGGTAGGTATCCAATAAAATTGCTGACGACACCTTGTGAAATTTTTCTAATTCACGCGCCTGAAATAATTCTCTGACTCTGGCAACCGCGATCACCTGAACTTCAGGAAACTGCGCAAGCACAGACACGTCATATTCCCCATGAAATTGCACCGCCGTCAAGTGAACGCACTCAATATACCGCCGAATTTCTTCCGGTGGAGTTGTGACAAACACACCAACCCGCGCCACGTGCTCAGGCAACTGCGCAACAATCGCTGCGGCGCGTTCCAGCGTTATCCAGCGCAGGCTTTTCTCATAAAAAATAAACCCAATCGCGTCAGCCCCAAGCTCACACGCCAATAGAGCGTCTTCTGCCTGCGTGATTCCACAAATCTTTATTCGTATCATTTGGCAACATCACCGCAGAGACGCAGAGACGCGAAGAAAACATGAAAAAGAACTCCTCGCGCACCCGCGCACTCGAAGGAAAAATGGTCTGAGCGTCAAAATCAAAACTTTTCCCTATCGCCCTCCGCGCCTCAGCGTCTCTGCGGTGGATAGTTTGTTCATTCTGTCGAAAGAAATTGTTTTAACGCGGTGCCGGGATCAGGATGTTTCATGAAGTGTGTGCCGACCAGGACAGCGTCAACTCCGGCCTGAACCATGCGCTGGAGATCGTTCCGGGTGTGTATTCCGCTTTCGCCGACAAGAAGAGTGCCTTCCGGGATCATGGGTGCAAGCTGCTCGGTGGTTGCCAGGTCAATTTTAAAGGTTTCCAGGTTACGATTATTCACGCCGATAATGTGCGCCCCAACGTCAATGGCGATCTCCATCTCAGAAGCAGAATGGGTTTCGACAAGGGCTTCTAATCCGAATTCATGCGTTGCGGCGAGTAACTCGCGCAGACGGAATTTGTCGAGCGCGGCGACAATCAGAAGGATCGCATCAGCCCCGCCTGCCCGCGCTTCGAGCAATTGATAGGGATCGATAATAAAATCTTTACGCAGAATCGGGATCGGTGTAACCGGACGAATTTGGGAAATATACGCTAACGACCCCTGAAAAAAGTGTTCATCCGTCAGCATAGAGATCGCGTGCGCCCCGGCCTGCACGTAGGACTTGGCTATCGCCAGGGGATCAAAGTTTTCCCGAATCACTCCAGCCGATGGGGACGCTTTTTTGATTTCAGCAATCACAGAAAGCCCCTTCTGCCCCAGAGCCTGCGACAATGAGAGGGCAGGCTCTGAACGCAGAATTTGCTGCCGAAGCTCGTTTTCGGAACGCCGGCGTTTCTGCTCTGCAATTTCCTGCTGTTTCTGTGCGATAATTTTACGCAGAATATTAGGTACTGGCATGGCGAAAAGCCCGTTTACAGCGACTGAGTGAATGTGCCAAGGTTGTCTAACATTTTCAGCGCAGCCCCGTTGTCAATACTCTCAGCGGCCAGTTTGGCGCCTTCCTGAATATCGCTTGCCTTTCCGGCAATATAGAGACTCGCCGCAGAATTAGCAAGAATGACATCGCGTTTCACGCCTTTTTGCCCCTGTAAAATCTCACGGGCAATTTGAGCATTTTCAGCGGCATCTCCCCCGACAATACTTTCAGCCGACGGGGAAAGGCCAAAATCGCCGGCTTCCACCGTAAATTCACGAATCTTGCCGTTTTTCAGCTCTGCCACGTGGGTTTTGGCCGCTAACGAGATTTCATCCATGCCATCTTCACTGTGGACAAGCCAGATATGCTCGGCATCGAGTTGTTGGAGGACTTCTGCGAGTAACCGGGTTAATGTCTTATCGTACACGCCGATTAACTGGCGGGTTGTCCCGGCAGGATTTGTCAGGGGGCCTAAAATATTAAAGACGGTTCGTACACCAATTTCGCGGCGCGGCCCGATCGCGTATTTCATGGCACTGTGCAATTTGGGCGCAAACAGGAACGCCATCCCCACTTCATCAAGGCAGCGGGACATCTGCTCAGCGGTGAGATCAATGTTGACGCCCAGCGACATTAACACGTCTGCGGCCCCGCACTTGCTGGACACAGAACGATTGCCATGTTTTGCCACCGTCACTCCAGCCCCGGCGACCACAAACGAGGAAATCGTGGACACATTGATCGTATGCTTGCCGTCACCTCCTGTGCCGACAATATCAAGCAGCGGAGTTGTTCGGGTTGTGGCGACTTTGGTCGCTTTGTTTCGCATTGATTGAGCAAATCCGGCGATTTCAGCCGGCGTTTCCCCTTTCATGCGCAAGGCAATTAAAAACGCGCCGATTTGAGCAGGCGTCGCCTCGCCTCCCATAATACTCTCCATGGTCTCAAACGCTTCGTTACGGGTTAAATCGCGCCGGTCAATAACTTTTTGAATCGAGGTTTTGATCATGATGTGTGCCTCTCAGAAAGCAGATTCAGAAAATTCTGCAACATCGGCCTGCCGGATGTTGTTAAAAAAGATTCCGGGTGAAATTGCACGCCAAACACCGGAAATTCTTTGTGTTCCAGTCCCATAATCACGTCATCCCTTGTGTGCGCCGTTATTCGCAGACAATCCGGCACGCTTTCCGGCGCGACGACTAGTGAATGGTAGCGGGTTGCTGTGAGCGGGCTTGGTAAGTCTGCAAAAATCCCGGACCCGTCATGGTAGATTTGCGAGGTCTTGCCGTGCATTAACTCTTGCGCCCGGACAATTTTTCCCCCAAACGCCTGACCGATCGATTGATGACCCAAGCAGACACCCAAGAGGGGGAACGTCCCGGCAAACTCTCTGATGACCGACAGGGTAATTCCAGAGTCATCAGGAGTTCCCGGGCCAGGAGAAATAACAATGCCGTCAGGATTAATCCTTTTAATAGCCTCTAATGAGGTCGCATTATTTCGGAACACCTCTAATTCTGCGCCGAGTTCTCCCAGATATTGCACGAGATTGTAGGTAAAGCTGTCAAAATTATCAATAACTAAAATTTTCATATTTTTTTTTGGAAATCACGCTTCCATTCCTATTGAAAACATTTCTTCCAAGGCATGACGGGAATAGGCTCGAAACGCCATCATCGTCTCGGTTTTTTGAATTCCTTCGATCTTACGGATATGCTCCGTGACAACTTCTGCGAGTTCATCATTATGCTTCACCCGGATAATAGCAACCAGATCGTACTGCCCGCCGACTGAATAGACTTCGGAGACGCCATCTAACTCGACAAGTTGTGCTGCCACATCAGGAATATCTCCCCGGTCAACATTTAACAGTGTAATTGCTGTCACCATCTTCATTACCTCCCATGTAACGTGAAAAAAATTAGCCGCGAATGTGCGAATGGCAGAGTGCGATTCTTCATCTAATGCTCCAGGCCATTCTCGGCCAGCGTGATCGCGGCCCGAATCGCATTGGACTTATGGACGGTTTCTTCAAATTCCCGTTCCGGCACTGAATCAGCCACGATTCCGGCTCCTGCCTGAAAGTACGCCACATTATCCCGGATTTCAAGAGTCCGAATAACTATGCAGGTTTCCAGATTACCTGAAAAATCCAGGAATCCCAGGCCGCCGCCATACACGCCGCGACGTTCCGGCTCCAACTCCTCAATGATTTCCATGGCCCGGACTTTTGGCGCACCAGACAGCGTTCCCGCAGGAAAACAGGCCCGAAAAGCATCAAGAGCATCCATGCCGGACCGCAATTTCCCGCGAACTTCCGACACAATGTGCATCACATGGCTGTAGCGTTCGACAATCATTTTTTCCGTCAAGCGCACGTCGCCATAGTTTGAGACCCGGCCTACATCGTTACGTGCTAAATCCACCAACATCACGTGTTCCGCCAGTTCTTTTTCGTCGGAGAGCAGGTCCATCTCGAATTCACGGTCTTCTCTCGGGGTTTTACCTCTCGGACGAGTGCCGGCGATTGGACGAATCACAACCTCTCCGCCCCTGACATTCACTAATAACTCAGGGCTGGAGCCGATAATCGTCTGTGTGCCATGCCTCAGAAAAAAGAGGTAGGGCGAAGGATTCAACATGCGCAAGGCCCGGTAAATGTTGAATGGCGGTACCGAGATCGGGCGGGAAAATTGCTGCGACAGGACGACCTGAAAAATATCTCCGGCGCGGATATACTCCTTTGCCCGTTCTACAGCCTGACAATAAGCTTCACGGGTGAAATTGGACTGCACCCGGCTGGCATACTGTTCGACCACGGTTTCTTTAACGATCAACGGTTTTCTCAGCACCTCTTTAATTTCGGCAATGCGTTGTAACGCTGCGTAATAGTTGGTTCGCAGCGTCGAATTTTCATCCAGGAACACGTTGGTAATAATCAGGATCCGCTGCTGCACATGATCAAAGGCCAACACGGTGTCATAAATTCCGAAACTGGCCCAGGGGATTTCAGGCTTCGGTTCGTTTGTTTCAGGCAATTGTTCGAGCAGGCGGACCGTATCATATCCGAAATAGCCGACAATCCCACCTGAAAAATAAGGGATATCCGGGTTCGGGACAAAACGAAACTGACGGCTGCGGGCCTGCAGATAGCTGAAAATATCGGTATCAAGCCGTTCTTCTTTTTCCTGGGTGGTGACTGTGACCTGCTTCCCGTCAAAATAAATCCACTCTGATGGCTGACGGCCTAAAAACGAGTAACGGGCGATTTGTTCCCCGCCCTCAACAGATTCTAATAAAAAGCCCTGCTCGTTGTCGCCGCACAATTTGAGAAAGGCAGACACCGGCGTAAGGAGATCGGCTAACATGGATTCCGCAATCGGGATCACGTTCCCCTGGGTCGCCAGCTCGACAAATTCAGTAAATGATGGTGGTTTCATGGATATATAGGTCAGGATTCACTTTTGAGATGAGTCAAAATCGAAGCCTCACGCTTGAGTTATTATTTTATATTTTTCAGGGAGAGCAGTCTTGATTTGCTGGCGAAAGCTACGGGAATACGTGAATTTTGTCAATGAAAAAATATAAACCAGGAAAGGACGCACGCGTTATAGGCTGACATCGAACAGGTTATCTTGACAAAAACATATTTCCGCTTTAGTATCGTTCAAAACAAGATGCATCGGCCCGGCGGTCAAATTATCACGGTACTGGCTTTTGCAAAATAGTACGTATTATTGTAGCAGGAGGGGGATGATGATTTCTTTCAATGCCGAGCAGCGCAAATTTCTGTTCTTGATGTTCATATTGGCAGCGTCCTTTCTTTTTTTTGGCATTCTGACGCTGGTTTTTATGGGAATTACTTACACAACTGATGTTGATCAGATTAAAGAACGGGGCCGAGATGCTCTCATGCACCTGCAGTATGTTGTTCCACGCCTTGACACGGATGATTTACAGGAATACATCCACAGCGTCTCTCACGACCCGGAAACCTTCGACTATCTGCTTGTCATGAACCCCCAGGGGGTGATCATTGCCCATAGCAATCCCGCCCGACGAGGCACGACGTGTCATAAAGAGGGCATAAAAACCGCCATGTCCACCGGCAAAGTTGTTGAGCGGCTCTATATCCGGGATGCTGATAATCCCGCTTCGCCTTATCATGGCGAAAAAATCGTTGACATCTTAGGCCCGTACTATGGACGTAACGGTCATTTAGAAGGCATCGTGAACGTTGGAATTTCCCTGAAAACCCTTGAACATCTGCGCGACCAATATTTCCTGCTGGCCCTGTTCGGGTTAGTGGTCTGGCTGGCGTTGACTGTCGCAATTGTACTTCTGCATATCCGCTATCACAACGAGTATAAACGCGCAGCGATTCTCCGCGCCAGCACGGACAACCAACGAATCCTCCTGGACACCATTCAGACGCAGGTGTGGTATCTCGTGGACGACCACAGTTACGGTGCGGTCAACCAGGCACATGCCGAATTCAACGGAGCCAGAGTTGAAGACCTCGCTTTCAAAGATATGTACGACATTTTGCCCAAAGCCGTCGTCGAAGCCTACCGGGCCGGAAACATTGAGGTCTTCAGAACAGGACATCGGCTCAAGACAGAGGAATGGATTCCTCATGTGTCTGGCGGGAAACGGCTGCTTTCCCTTAGAAGGACTCCCCGACTGGACAGGAACGGCACTGTCGAATATGTTGTCTGCTCGGCGGAAGACATCACAGAACGCAAACGGACGGAGGAAGAACTCAGGTATCGCAGCAAGCTGGAGTCTACTGTCGCCAAAGCCTCCACACTGCTTGTTTCTTTTGATAGAGTTGATTATACCACGATCCTCCAGATCATAGGAGAAAGTATTTCCGCAAGTAGAGCATATATTTTCCAGCTTCAGAAAAATGGTCAAAAAATATCAGATATTTTTGAGTGGTGTGCTCCTGGGATAGATTCTCAGATGGATATGCTCCAGAATGTCGAGCCCAGCCTATTTCCCTGGTGGATGGGACAGTTGTGGCGCAGGAAAAATATCGTCATTACGAATGTGAATGAACTGCCTCCTGAGGCAACTGCTGAAAAAGAGGTCTTTCAAGCCCAACACATCCAAAGTCTTGTTACCGTGCCAATCTGTTCACGAGGGCAGACTCTTTGGGGGTCTATCGGGTTTGATGACACGGAGAAATCCAGGGAATGGAGCAGTGCTGAAATTGAGGCGATTCAGATTGTGGGGAAAATGCTCTCCACAGACCTGGAACGCAGAGCCTCTGAGGATATTCTTGCATTTGAGAGAGAGCAGCTTCTTTCCATATTCGACAGCATCGATGAGGGCATTTATGTCTCCGACCCGAATACATACGAGATGCTGTTTGTGAACCAGACCATCCGCAATATTTTTCAGAAAGAACTTGTTGGCGGAATTTGCTACAAGGAACTCCAGGGTCTCAACGCCCCATGTGAGTTCTGTACCAACGAAATTATCCTGCAACGCAAGCCGGAGCCTTATCGCTGGGAATATTATAATCCAACTGTTGACAGGGACTATGCTATCATCGACCGTATCATCACATGGCCCGATGGCCGCGACGTCAGGTTTGAACTCGCTATCGACATTACTGAACGCAAAAAAGCGGAGGAGGCTTTGGCGGCCAAAAACAAGGAACTGGAAAGTTATCTCTATGCGGCCTCCCACGATTTGCGCTCTCCCTTAATTAACATTCAGGGTTTCAGCCATCGCTTGCAACAACAGACAGCGGTCATCAAACAAGTTCTGGCTGAATGCCAATTTGAAGCGGAGCAACAGCAGCAGATAGAGAAAATTACCGATGAAGACATCCCAAAATCACTCCAATTTATTTTAGCGAGTGTTGCCAAAATGGATCGGCTTATCAAAGGATTGTTACAAATATCCAGAACCGGACGGGAAAAAATGATTATCAAAAAAATCGACATGAACGCTTTGGTAGAAAATGTTCTTCATGGCTTTGCGTTTCAGATCGAAGGGGCAGCGGCCAAAGTTACCGTGGACGATCTGCCCGCGTGTTACGGTGACGAACGGTTGCTCAACCAACTCGTCGCCAACCTCATCGGTAATGCCCTGAAATATCGGGATGTCAGCCGTCCGTTAGTGATCACGGTAACAGCCAGCACGCAGCTTCATAACGTTGCGTACAGCATCGAGGATACAGGGATTGGCATAGCCCCGGAGCATCTCAGCAAGATTTGGGATGTATTTTACCGTGTGGATGATCGGGCGTCGGAATCGGGTGACGGGATCGGACTGAGTCTTGTCAAACGTATTGTTGACAAGCATAAAGGGACAATCCGCGTGGAATCGACAAAAGGACAGGGCAGCGTATTTTTTATTGAGTTACACAATCATAGCTTTGCAGAGTAAGGAGTACACCATGACATTACTGATTATTGAAGATGACGCTGGCGTACGGGAACTGTTGAAGGAGCAATTACAGAATGAGGGCGGGCATGAGACTGCCTGCGTCCGTTCGGCTGGCGAGGCGCTGGCGTATGTCGATGCGCATCCCCCGGATTTACTGCTGTTGGATTACGGTCTGCCCGACATGAGCGGCAAAGCGTTTCTTGAGACATTTAAAAAAACCGGGCGGACACTGCCGCCATTTATTGTTACGACAGGGCAGGGCGATGAACGTATTGCCGTTGAAATGATGAAACTTGGCGCCAGAGACTATATTGTTAAAGATGCGTACTTTCTGGAAATGCTGCCTGGGATAATCAGGCGTGTTGAACAAGAGATTCACACTGAGCGGAAACTGAAGCAGGTAGAAAAGGAGTTGAACGATTATCGCGATCATCTCGAAGAGTTGGTCAGGGAACGCACCGCTGCGCTCCACCAGGAAATCGAAGAACGCAAACGGACAGAGATCGAATTACAACATGCCAAAGAAGCTGCTCTTGATGCTTTACGGGCGGCTGAAGCGGCAAACACGCTCAAAAGTGAATTCCTGGCGAATGTGAGCCATGACCTCCGTACGCCGTTGAACGCTGTGCTCGGCTTTGCGGAGATACTCAAAGAACGATTGCACGGTTTGCCGGAATATCACAGTTTTCTCGATGGGATCATAAATGGCGGGCGCACGCTGTTGCACTTGATCAATGATCTGCTGGACCTGTCGCGTATTGAAGCCGGACGGTTGGAAATCCGGCCCGAAACTGTCAAACTGTCTGTCGTGCTTCCTGAAATTCAACAAATGTTTGCCTCGAAAGTGAGCGCAAAGAGGCTCGCGTTCATTCTGGATATTCGCCCGGACGTTCCCGACACCGTTTTGCTGGACGGCAGTCGTCTGCGCCAGATTTTGATGAATCTGGTCGGCAATGCCGTGAAATTCACGGAGAAAGGCAGCGTAACGCTTGGAGTGACCAATGGGGACAACGTTAAAAATAACGATTCTCCCCGCCCCTCCCGTGGATCGGAGCAAGCTTCATCGGAGCAAGCTTCAATTGTCAATCTTCAATTTTCAATTGAGGATACAGGTATCGGAATTCCACAACACGATCTGGCACGGATGTTCGAACCATTTCAACAACACGATTCTCTCAGCCTGGATGGAACCGGCTTGGGACTGGCGATTACCAAACGTCTGGTTGAGATGATGCACGGGACGATTCACGTAGACAGCGTCGTCAATGAAGGCACGCGCTTCAGGGTGCTGCTTCCGGCAACTGAAACTCCTGATGGCGAAAGAGAAGAAAGTGACAGCAGACCTGAAGAGCAGATTCACTTTCACGGCTCTATCCTGCTTTTAGTAGAAGACAATGTCTCGAACAGAGACGTGGTTCGGGCCTATCTCTCTTCCCACAATCTTCGTCTGATTGAAGCCGAAAACGGACAGAAAGCGCTTCAAATGCTCACTCCCGGAGACACCGGCATTCCACCGATTCCTCGCCCAGACCTTATTCTGATGGATATTCGCATGCCGGTCATGGATGGCTATGAGGCAACCCAATGCCTGAAAGCCAATCCTGAACTGCGGACGATCCCCGTCGTGGCGCTGACCTCGTATGCTGTCAAAGAACAGCGGGAGAAATATCAGACTCTGTATGATGCCTATCTGACCAAGCCGATTTCCAGATACGAGTTGATCGCCACATTAGCCAGTTTTTTGTCGCATGCAAAAACATCTCCGCAGGAAGGAGCGGCCCCTGACGAGGAGATGAAGGACGGTATATTTGAGGAACTGAACGATTATATGGCTCAGGCAGGGGAATGTCCTCAAGCGTTTCTTGACACGCTGCACACCAGGCTCCTGCCCAGGCACGCAGAGATCAGCGAGGTCATGTCGGCGGATGGAATGATTGCATTCGCCGAGGCCATCATTACTGCCGGAAAAACGTTCACGATACCGCCGCTCAAACAATATGGGGAAGAATTGTTACGCTATATTACGGTGTTTGATATTATTAATATAAAACGCCTGTTGGCTCAGTTTCCGGAAATTGCCGATGTCATGACAAAGCCCTGAAGGCAGGAATGCGAGCAGCATGTTTCCTGCATGATACACTCATAACTTTACAGAAGCAAGATTAAAAAGGCTGTAAACATGATGCACGAGAAAGAACTGATTATTCTGATTGTTGAAGATGATGACGGACATGCCGAATTGATTCAAACGGGTTTACGGGAATCCGGGATGTGCAATACCATGCTTCGATTTGCAGACGGAGAAAAGGTCTGGCAGTTTTTAACAGGAACCGGGACTCCGGTACGGGATAAAAGAAAAACCTACCTGTTATTGCTTGACATTAATATATCGAAAATAGATGGTCTGAAAGTGTTAAAGCGCATCAAAGACAGCGAAGAATTGAAGGTCATTCCGGTGATCATACTCACGACGACCGACGACCCGCAGGAGGTTGAAGAATGTTATCAGCTTGGGTGCAGCGCGTATATCACCAAACCCGTAGATTTTGAAAAATTCGCGGAAATTTTGTACCGTCTGGGACTCTTCGTTCAAATTATGACAATATAACTGACTCGCTCATGTTACGCAGTCAGCAATGCGGGATGAAAAATATCTCCTGTCATCACCGATGCTCTGCCCACACATACCGGGTTGGTGCAATCCCCGCCACGCCATGAATGACGTGGCTATGTTGACCCAGCCTGATCGATCAGGCTGGCTGAGCAGGAGCCTGTTTCAACAGGCTTGGTCAACATAGCCCTGTGTTCAACACGGGGTGGAACAGATGTGGGCAGAGCATCGGTGATGACAGGGGAGAACGTGTGCCCTGCGTAAGATGAGTGACTCATTCACACGTGTATGTTGACGCATCATCACTAAGATGAAAAAGAGCTGCGGAAGTTGCGCTTTCGTTCTCCTCTTTGCGACCCTAGTATATGAAATATTTGTTCCAGGCGATGCTCGAAGCATTTCGTCTGCTGGCTGCCTTTGATCG
>Ga0256845_1003253_pt1 | contig 11153 bp, 9 predicted proteins | sample RiftiametaG_FD_189101 | JGI IMG/M metagenome (GOLD analysis project Ga0256845, IMG submission 189101) | Tube worm associated microbial communities from hydrothermal vent at the East Pacific Rise, Pacific Ocean - Riftia | ecosystem: Host-associated > Annelida > Integument > Unclassified ... | reverse complement strand
AGCGATGAAATGCTCTCCCTTGCAAAAAAGAGACTTTCAAAAATCAAGAAAAAGTTTCCAAAAGCAGCACTGCTTGATGCAGATCTTGTTCAAACCATATATCTTACAGCATATGATCCCTCATTTTATTCAGAATTTGCTGTTGCTTCTGCTACAAAGAGAGGTATATTATCACCTGGTTTGGTGCAGAACAAAGATATAACTCGTAAGGTTGCATTGCAAAAGATGTTTAAACCGTTTATTGCAGCTGCAAAGGAGTTAGTGTAGTTATTTAGTTCAATATTATCAGGAGGGATAGAAGGCAGTCTTCTGTCCCTTCTGATTAAACTTAACAGGAGTTAACACATTATGGCAGGGACCAAGATCACAAAGGACAATAAATCTGTTTTATACAACATAGCAAAAGTTGCCAACTTACTTGAAAAAGAAAAACCTTTTTTAAAAGAGGTAATAAGGTTCTATGAAAAAGTGTTTTCCCTGCAACATGAGACAGATCCTGATATTACAAAAGATTATTCCGATTTAAAAAATAAAAAAGAGTACCCTCTTATAACCAGAAAAGATTTTTATATTGATTTTGAAAACTCTGAACTGCTTTTTAAAAAAATCTGTGACCTTTGTGCAGATTTTGAGATTAAAGCAGATACCACAGCAAAAATTATAAAAGAGTATATAGTGGATAAAGATTTTTCTTTTCAATTTTTAGCACAAAACTATCTTGCAAAAGACCTGTCTCTGCCGGAGACAGTAACAGGCAATCAGGAATTTAATTATAATGTTTTTGATTTTATTTTATACAATTCATTAAAGCCTTCCATTGTTAAAACCTCGAAAATAATCTCTTCCTATTTTAAAGATCAAGATCATTCAGGGCAAAGGTTTTGTCCAGTATGTGCAAGCGCACCTTCTCTTTCGCTCTTTTCCAAAGAAAATGGATCGCGCTCTTTAGTGTGCAGCTTCTGCTGGCATGAATGGGAAACAAACCGGCTCTATTGCTCATTTTGCAATAACAGTGACAGCACAACCTTAGGATATGTTGCCCTGGAAAACGAAAAAGGTATTAGGGCAGATTATTGCGACAAATGTAAAAAATACATTAAAACAATTGATCTGCGCGAGTACAGGCAAAATATCTATCTGCCATTGGAGTTGATCGCCTCCATTCCCTTTGATATGAAAATGACTGAAGAGGGATTTAAGGCTGAATAAAAATTATCAGTCATTATTGCCAAATAAGCCGTGACTAAGCCTCCTTTATCTATTGATTATAACCAGGATTAAACAGATATCTTATTTTAAAAAAACATTGACATGCTACTGCTTTATATGCCAGATTATTTATAATTTTGATCCTTCATTGTCAATAACCGATCAGTAGAAATTTTGTTTAAGATAGGCTTGGTGGATAGACTTTATGGATAGATTAGGTCAAACAATAAAAAAAAATGTCAAAATAATGAGATCGCGGGTAACCAGATATGCTGTTTATGGGGTTATTATTGCTCTTTCTGCCATAGCTCTGGCTACTTTATTGTCCAGCTATTTCCAATATGGCGCAATCTCCCTTGAAAGTATTGTAAAGTCACAAAAAAACAATGTAACCCTCTGGTTCCTTGATGCCATGCCCTTTATCTTTGCTTTCTGGGGTCAATATACAAGCTCCATCATGGCATATGAAGCAAGTACCATGATCATTGATCAAACCGCTGATTTAAGAGATATGACTGTGGCAATGGAACATAAAGCTGCCCATGATGCAACCCATGATTCTGTTACTGATCTTCCCAACCGTGTGCTTTTGCTGGATCGACTGGATCAGGCTATTCAGTCAGCTATACGCCAGAAGTCATTGCTTGGCTTCTTGATCCTTGATATTGATAATTTTAAAGAAGTTAATGATACTCTGGGACATTACAGTGGCGATCGCTTATTAAAACAGATTGTATCAAGGCTTCTTGGAGTTGTAATGCAGTCTGATACCCTGGCAAGGCTTGAAAGTGATGCCTTTGCTATTATTCTACAGGGGGTTGCAGAAAACGACAACATCATCACCATGGTTAAAAAAATACAAAAGATATTTATAGAGCCTTTTTCCATTGAAGGGCTTGGGCTTGAGGTACAGGCAAGCATTGGTATTGCCATATTCCCCAAGCATGGAAAAAATGGCGATACTATTATACAGAGGGCAAATGTAGCTCTCTATGAAGCACAACAAAGCAACAAAAAATATGCGATCTATGCAAGCCATATGGATAAAAACAGTCCCCATCGCCTGACCTTGATGGGTGAATTAAGACAAGGTATTGAAAATGATGAACTTTGCCTTCACTATCAACCTAAAATCAACTTGCAGACACTTAGTGTCAAAGGCATTGAAGCTCTGATTCGCTGGCGGCATCCAGAACATGGATTTATGCAGCCTGAAGATTTTATTCCCATGGCTGAACGTACCGGACTGATCAAGCCACTCTCCATCTGGGTTCTGAATAATGCACTGGGACAGACTGAAAAATGGCATCGCCAGAATCTTAAAATGAGTATCTCCATCAATTTGAGCCCCTTAACTTTTTTGGATACTGATCTTCCTGATCTTATTACTGGTATGCTTTCCCGCTATGACGTTCCTGCTCATTTTCTCATCCTTGAAATCACAGAAGGCTCCATGATAAAAGATCCTGATCTTGCCATGGAAATCCTCACAAGATTAACCCAGAGGGGAATAAGAATATCAATTGACGATTTTGGCACTGGCTATTCTTCCCTTGCTTATTTAAAAAAATTACCAGTAAGTGAGGTAAAAATTGATAAGTCATTTGTTAAAGATATGATAAACAATGACAACTCTGCTGTTATTGTTAAGGCAATAATTGATCTTGGGCACAATCTAAGCCTTAATGTTGTGGGAGAAGGCGTAGAAAACAAAAAAACTGCGTCACGACTGAAAGAACTCGGCTGTGATGAGCTTCAGGGGCATTACTTCAGCAAGCCCCTGAGCAGTGATGATTTTTTTAAATTACGATTAAAGAAAAAAAAAGGAAAAGTTAACCGCTCTTAAGCTTTTCATGGGCAGTTAGCAGCAACTCTTCACTTTTCTGCCATGAAATACATTTGTCAGTAATGGATACACCATATTTAAGTTTTTCAATGTTGTTGCTGCATTGCTGATTTCCTTCAAACAGATGGCTTTCAAGCATCACACCCTTAATACCATTATTACCTTGAATTCTCTGGTCTAAAACAGTTCTGAAAACATGGGCCTGTCCTTCATGATTTTGACCAGAGTTATCATGGGAACAATCCACAATAACTGCTTCAAAAAGATTTTTTTCTCTAAGATTGTCCAAAGTTTTTTCAATACTTAAGGGGTCATAGTTTGGATGAATGCCACCCCGGAGCACAATGTGACCAAATTTATTGCCCGATGTTTTTACAATAGAAGATTTTCCAGCAGGATCAATTCCTAAAAAATGCTGAACTGATCTGCATGCCTCTAAAGCATTGACAGCAGAAGAAAGGCTTCCATCTGTACTGTTCTTAAATCCCACAGGCATGGAAAGCCCGCTTGCCATCTCCCGATGGGTTTGGGACTCTGTTGTCCTGGCACCTATAGCACACCAGCTAATAAGCCCTGATATGTATTGAGGAATAATAGGGTCAAGCATTTCAGTTGCTGCAGGAAGCCCCATATGGTTGATATTAATCAAAAGTTTGCGTGCTTTCTTTAAACCGTGATCAATATTGCAGGTTGAATCCAGCAACGGATCGTTTATCAATCCTTTCCATCCGACTGTGGTTCTGGGTTTTTCAAAATACACCCGCATAACAATACAGAGAGTTGAGTTTACTTTCATACTCAAGGCTTTAAGTTTTTCAGCATACTCCATTGCAGATTCCTCATCATGGATGGAGCAGGGTCCAACAATTACCAATAGACGATCATCACACCCTTTCAGGATCCTTTCAATATCCCTGCGCCCATCAATAACTGTCTTTTTTGCCTTGTCTGTCAAGGGCAGCTCTTCTTTCAAAGATTCAGGTGAAAGTAGAGGTGTGAATGTCTGGACATTTAGGTCATAGGTCAGTGCCATGGTTCTTTTCCTTAATTTATCGCCTTAAAGCAACCTTGAACACCTGACCAGAACAACAAAAGCCGCAGGCAAGAAAGGCTGCCTGCGGCTTTTGTTTAGTTTCTTTAGAACTTAATGCAAATGCAACAGACAGAATCTATAATAATAAAAATAAAAAAACTGACTGCTGATTTTAATTAAATTCATATTTTCCCTTTTTTTTATAATTCGTAAACACTCTAATACAAGAAAAATAAAAATGCAAGTCAGGTAGCTCTAAATATCTGCTTTACTGTTTTCACAATTGTATTGTTCCATTCAATGACTGTACAACTCCACTTGATTTCGACTTAACCTGACAGGCTGACATGCCTGGATACCATACATCATTTTATGGAGAAAACGCCTTTTTGTCTGTCAAAAATCTGTTAAAAATTCCCCAGAATTTGATGAAAAAATGGCTTTGCCACTAAAAAATTGACCTGAATTACCGGTGCAACTGGCTTACTGGTTTCCAACCAATTTATTTTGGAGAAAGCCCTGATAATATTTTATGTTGACAATTATTTGGAATATGTGTAAGAGAGCATATTATGGATTTTGGGCAGACAGAAAATGATATTCAAAAGAGGCGGATTAAAGATAAACTTAACACCTCTTATTGCTGCTGGTGGTGCTATTATTGGTTTTTTGGAAATACCTGCGGTCTGTTTTCTGTCTGATACATACGTGAGAGCATAGTTAATCAAAGGGCTGCAGGTTAAATCTTCAGCTCTTTTCGTTTTTAAGGCTGGAGAAAAAATCTTCAGCCTTTTTTTAATTGCTCAAATTAGGTATTTAATACTACTTAAATTGAAGTAAATGGAGGAAACACTAATGTTGGTGGTAATGAAAAAAGATGCAACTGAAACTAATGTACAAGCTATTGTTGATGCTGCTGAAAAACGAGGTTATGTTGCACGACCCATCCCCGGAGGCGACAGAGTTTCCATAGGGATTTTACATAATAAAGGTTCAGTGGATGCAGGCTATTTCTTAGAATTTGAAGATGTAAAAGAGGTTATTCCTGTGACAAAATCCTATAAACTTGTCAGCCGGGAAAAGAAAAAAGAGAATTCCCTGATAAAAGTCGGTGATGCTGTTTTTGGTGACGGCTCTTTACCTGTAATTGCCGGTCCATGTGCCATTGAAACCCTTGACCAGGCCATTGCTACGGCAAAGCATGTAAAAAAGGCCGGAGCAAAGCTTTTCAGAGGTGGAGCTTTTAAGCCAAGGACTTCTCCCTATTCATTTCAGGGACTTGGAGAAGAGGGACTTAAAATTCTTGCAAAGGTAAGAGAAGAGACTCTGCTTCCTGTTGTAACTGAAATTATGGATTGTGAAAATTTCCCCCTTGTTGAAGAGTATGCTGATGTTTTGCAGATAGGAACCAGAAACATGCAGAATTACAGCCTTTTAAAACGTGCCGGGAAATCAAAAAAGCCAGTTGTTTTAAAACGGGGAATGTCGGCAACACTGGCTGAGTGGCTAATGGCTGCTGAGTATATCATGGAAGAGGGAAATCCCAACGTAATTCTTTGTGAACGAGGTATTAGAACCTTTGTAAAACACTCCAGAAATACACTTGATCTTTCAGTGGTTTTAGCTGCAAAAAAAGAGACCCATCTGCCTGTTATCGTCGATCCAAGCCATGCAGCAGGTGTCAGGGCACATGTTATCCCCCTTGCCTGCGCAGCAACTGCCATGGGTGCTGATGCTCTCATGATTGAAGTCCACCATAACCCAAAAGAGGCTTTGAGTGATGGACCACAATCTCTGTATCCTGATCAATTTAAAGAGTGTATGGAAAAAATTAAAACTATTCACTCTATTATATAAAGACAACAGAAAAAATAATAATGAAAACTTTTCTGATAAAAGGGATTACAAACACCTCAAGTATATATATTGACGAAAGGCTGAAACATGTAACAAGGTACCTCCCTTGTAAAAAGACAATTATTATTACTGACAAGAGTGTTAAAAAATATTATTTAAGTGATTTCCCTGATTTTCCTGTAATTACAATTTCAACGGGTGAATCCATTAAAACCCTTGCAACCGTGGAATCAATTTTCAGGCAGCTTATTGATCTTGCTGTGGACAGACAGACTTTTATTCTTGCCATTGGTGGAGGCATTGTTTGTGATATTGCAGGATTTGTTGCTGCAACCTTTCTCAGAGGCTTAAGGTTCGGCTTTGTCTCAACTTCACTTTTAAGCCAGGTCGATGCAAGTGTAGGCGGAAAAAATGGAGTAAACTTTGACTCTTATAAAAATATGGTTGGAGTATTTGCCCAGCCAGAATTTGTTATATGCGATATCAATCTGTTGAATACGCTTCCCAAAAAAGAAGTTGCCAATGGATTTGCCGAAATAGTAAAGCACGCATTAATAGCAGGTTTTTCCATGTTTGAATATATTACACAAAATAAAACAAAAGCTTTAAATCTTGACCCTGAAACTATTATACAACTTGTTACAGATTCTATCTCAATAAAATCAAAGATAGTCCAGGAAGATGAAAAAGAAGCGGGTAAGAGGCGTATATTGAATTTTGGGCATACCATTGGGCATGCAATTGAAAAAATCGCCCAGCCCGGTCATGGGAATGCAGTAAGCTTAGGCATGGTTGCTGCAACAAAATTTTCCTGCCAGAAAGGCTATATTTCTAAATATAATCAAAATCTAATAATCAATCTTCTTTATGATCTCGGTCTTCCTGTGGAACACAGTTTTGAGACAAAAGCAATCGTTGATGCCCTGCAGGCAGATAAAAAAAGAGAAGGAAATTTTATCAATTTCATCTTTCTTACCCACATAGGTCAAAGTGTGATTGAGAAAGTAAACTTTACTGATATTGAAGATTTTCTATATAGTATGGAACTCCGATAGAGGTACTTGAGTTGTTCATTCCTCTTTTTACTCAGTTTTATCACTTACTATTCAGCAAATGAAGGTGGCAGGTTTTATGATTCCATGTTATTCTCTGCCTTGATTTAAAAAAGCCAGGAGTTGATTCATGGATCGTGTGAAAAAGAGTGTAAGACTCTTTTTGTTTATCTTGTCTATTATTCTTATTTTTGCTGTTGGGTATCAAAACCTTGAATATAACTGGCAATGGTACAGAATTAAACAATATCTGTTTGTATTTGACAATGGTATATTCATTAGAGGTTTGTTACTTGATGGTCTTTTAATTACCCTTAAAATATCGTGTTCAGCTCTTTTATTTTCACTTGCTATTGGATTATTGTCTGCCCTTGCAAGGCTCTCTTCATCACCAGTGTTTAAGTTGGCATCCTGGTGTTATGTGGAAACTATCCGCAATACCCCACTGCTTATACAAATATTTTTAATGTATTTTGTAATTGCACCTGTTTTTAATATTTCGGCGTTCTTTTCAGCAGTTATAGCATTGAGTCTGTTTGAGGGTGCCTACTCTTCGGAGATTATTCGGTCGGGTATATTAAGTGTTCCAAAGGGGCAATATGAAGCTGCCCAAAGCCTTGGGCTTTCAACTTCCGGGATTTATTTAAAGGTGATTATTCCCCAGATGATGAGGCAAACGCTTCCAATGCTGGCAGGACAGAGTGTTTCACTGATAAAGGATTCGGCTTTAGTAAGTACAATCTCCATTTATGATCTTACCATGCAGGGACAAAGGATTGTTTCTGAAACATTTTTATCCTTTGAAATATGGTTTGTTGTTGCTTTATGCTATTTGTGTGTTACAGCCAGCCTCTCTTTTGTAATCAGGCGATTTGAGAACAAGCTTAATTTTATTGATCAATAAAAACTAAATGTATATGCATTAAAGAGTTAAAAAAAGGAGAATAAAATGAAGAAAATTATATGCTTGAGTGCAGCATTCTTGCTGTTTATTTGCAGCCCCTCATTTGCAGGTAAAAGTATTATTGAAACAATTCAAAAGCAGAGAGTGATCAGGGTGGGTATGTCCACCTTTGTACCCTGGGCAATGAAAGACAAGCATGGCAACCTTATAGGTTTTGAAATTGATGTGGCAAAAAAGCTTGCTGGTGATATGGGTGTTAAAATTGAGTTCGTTCCCACAGCATGGTCAGGTATTATTCCAGCACTTCTAACAGGTAAATTTGATGTGATTATTGGTGGTATGGGAATTACACCCAAACGAAATTTAAAAGTAAATTTTACCATACCCTATGACTATTCTGGTATGTCCATGGTTGCAAGCAAAGCTTTAGCCAAAGGCTTTTCATCTATTGATGACTTTAATAAAAAACAGGTTACCATTGCTGCAAGGTTGGGTACAACAGCTGAGCAGGCAGCCCATAAATATATGCCGAATGCAACATTGAGGTTGTTTGAAAACGAAGGCCAGGCACTTCAGGAGTTACACCTTGGCCGAGTCCATGCATTTATATCTTCAGCACCCATGCCTAAATTTCATGCACTCAAGTATCCTGATAAATTGTTTGTTCCCATCAAGGATAATTTCACAAAGGAACCAATCGGGTTTGCCATAAAAAAAGGAGACCATGATGCCCTGAACTTCCTTAATAACTGGATTTTGAATATGCATGCCCAGGGATTTTTAAAGGAGAGAAAAGCATACTGGTTTGAATCTAAAAAATGGGAAAACCTGGTTAAATAAGTGTTAAACAAACCTTTAAAATTTACAACTATTGATATTGCAGCAATTGCTTTTATTGTTGCTGCAATTTTTCTGTTTTTTTTTCGGATGAGCAGTGTACTTGAGTATCAATGGGAGTGGGATGTAATCCCATCCTATTTTTTTTATCTGGATGATACCACGGGCAAATTAAAAGCCAATATCCTTGTTAAAGGTTTTTTTACCACTATAAAACTTAGTGTCTGGGCAACTACCATTGGATTTTTTTCAGGGGTTATATCCGGGATTATGGGGGCAAAAGGTTCTTTTGAACAACGGTTTATAAGCAGAACCTATGTGGAGACCATTAGAAATATTCCATCCCTGGTCCTGGTGATAATTTTTTATTATTTTGTATCCAGCCAGTTTTTAGATATGCTCGCCTTGGATAAATGGTTAAGGAACAGCTCCAATATAATCCAGCATCTTACAGCTTTTCTGTTCACGGGGCCAGGTCAGATAAATGCCTTTATCTCTGCGGTTATTGCCCTTGGAATTTATGAAGGTGCTTATGTGTCCGAGATTGTCAGAGGAGGAATAAACTCTATACCAAGCGGTCAATGGGAAGCTTGCATGTCCCTGGGTTTAAACCGGAAAAAAACATTTTTACTTGTAATTTTACCCCAGACATTCAGAAAAACAGCCTTTCCCCTTGCAGGACAATTTATATCCACCATAAAAGATTCCGCAATTGTGTCAGTCATATCTATTCAGGAGTTGACCTTTCAAGGTATGGAACTTATGGCTGCCACCTTTTTAACCTTTGAAATCTGGATTACTATCACAGCACTCTATTTTGTCTTAACTTTTTCTCTCTCAAGCCTTGTTGCCTTTCTTGAAAAAAAATATGCTTTAAAACAATAGAATAGTTGTAAATAAAATAGAGGCTTTCTCTTTTTTTACACCCTTATCCACATGGCAAGGGGGTGGTTATTTTTCAAGGCTTTCAGGAAGGCTCCTGATATACCATTTAATCTCATCTCTTACTTTTCTATAGCAGTCAAGTTTTTTACCTATGTTTTGATATTGTTCTGCCATTTTTGGCGGGTCATCAAAGGGAACATGGATTACTTTTGAATCTCCCGGAAACCACGGACATGTTTCATGGGCATGGGAGCAGACAGTGATTACATAATCAAAAGCAGTGTTTTTAAAACCATCAAGAAGTTTGGATTCATGGTGTGATATATCCACTCCTGCTTCTTTCATTACAATAACAGCATTTTGATTAAGCCCGTGGATTTCAATGCCTGCTGAGCAGACATCAATATGATCATTTTTCAAATGCCTTGTCCAACCTTCTGCCATCTGGCTGCGACACGAATTTCCAGTGCAGAGAAACAGTATTTTAAGTTTATTTGTCATTTATCAAAACCCCAAATAATATTTTTTTAATACAGTTAACATTATAGGTTTCCAATTAATAATCAAACAAATTCAGCACATAACCAATAGTAATGTATTTTTTGTAATCACCCAGACCAAGTGCTTGTCTTATAAACTTTTTTTAAAATATTGACAAGCTGAAAATTTATCAACATATGGTGGAGAGAATCAGGGCTACCAAGCGGGTTTTAAAGTCACATGGTACTTTTTTCCCGAGCCATGTTCATATACTGTTCAATACTGTTTTCAGGGATGGTTACTTTTTCAACTTCTTCTCTCTCTACAAGAGTTATTGCATTGAATTCACACCTTGTGACACAAAGACCACAACCAATACATCTTGCAAGGTTGACAACTGCTGATTCATTTTCCACTGTTATGGCACCCATCTGGCATATATTTTCACAACCATGGCAACCAGTGCAATCATCTTTATCCACAGTGACATAATAATTAGTACATGCAACCCTGGCTGGCTCCTTCATATGATTTAAATTTTTCAGCACCATACAGCAGCATCCACAGCACATGCAGATAACAAAGGGTTTTTGAGAATTTGAAGGTTGCAGCACAAGACCTGCATCAATCCCCCTGTTTAAAATATCTAGGGCTTCCTGTTGTGAAATAGAACGCCCAAGGTTGTTTTGTTCATAGAAATGGGCATTGGCTCCCAGCATAAGGCATGCTTCCAAGGGCTTATCACATCCCTTACCAATTATTCTCTGTTCTTTCCTGCAAATACAAGGTGCAACCACAATTAGCGATTGATTTTTTATAATATTCTCAGCCTTTTCATAGGGCATAATATTGAGTTCCACTGAGACGCTTTTTTCCACAGGAACTACCCTGTGTTGCTGGGTTTTTTGTTTTGCCCATCTTTTCTCCCATATTTGCGGAATATATTCATTGACATCGCGAACCAATTCTTCATAAAGGCTGTTAACATGGTATTCCCATATACCATTAATAAAATTGGCTGCCATGTATTTATTCTGCTCTTTACCTGAA
>Ga0256845_1003252_pt1 | contig 11158 bp, 16 predicted proteins | sample RiftiametaG_FD_189101 | JGI IMG/M metagenome (GOLD analysis project Ga0256845, IMG submission 189101) | Tube worm associated microbial communities from hydrothermal vent at the East Pacific Rise, Pacific Ocean - Riftia | ecosystem: Host-associated > Annelida > Integument > Unclassified ... | reverse complement strand
CTACTCTCGTAAATGCTTACGGACTTTCTATTGATGAATCTACGAATATTATGGACGCCTACTTTTCTGCTCAAAAGAAGGGTAAAACAACAGTTGAAGAACTGTCGTTGAGTATTGGTAAAGTTGCACCTATTGCAAGCAATGTCGGAGTAAAATATCAAGAACTACTTTCGGCATCTGCAAAATTGACAAAGGGAGGTATATCAACAAAAGAATCAATGACTTACTTAAAAGCTGCACTTGGTAATTTAATGAAGCCGGGAACAGCAGCTGTTAAAGTTCTAAAAGAGTTTAATATCCCGATGGGTGCATCGCAATTAAAAACTGTCGGGTTTACAGAAACAATAAACAGACTGAATAAGGCGATTACAAAAAGTCCTGATTTGCTCGCTAAAATGATACCTTCTATTGAAGGTCAAAATGCTATACTTGCATTAACAGGCAGAAACTTTGAAGATTATAAAAACATTCTTAACGATGTTACTAACGATATTGGTAAAAATTCAAGTCTGCAAAAAGCCTATTCCAAACAAATGGAAACTTTGCCGAATATAATGAAAAAGGCAAAAGGAGAGCTTACTGCTTTGGCTGTAACTGTTGGAAATAAATTAGCTCCTGTTATTAAAGCAATTATCCCGCTTGTTACCGGTTTTGGTAAAGGAATAATTAAGCTGATTGATTTTATTACACGTAATTCAGGGATATTTAAGACTATTGCGATTGGAATTGGGGCAATGAAAGCTGCTCAAATTTTAAATAATAAAGCTTTAAAATTATCTAATATATTTTTGAAACAATATACAGGTAATCTAATTAAAACAACTGTTTTTATGGAAACAAAAACAGTATCTTCATTAAGCAAAACAGCTAAGGCATTCAGATATTTAGGCAAAATAATAAAAGCAAATCCAATTGGTTTTTTAATCGCAGGAATAACAACAGTGATAGCTCTATATAAAATATTTTCGAGAACAGTAACAGGAGCGACCAAGCCAATGCTTAAATTAAATAAAGCAGGTAATGAGTATGTTAAGATGTCAGCATCAGCAACAGCTCAAAGTAATAGCCTATTTCACGAGTTAAAAAACACAAAAAAAGGAACAGATGAACATAAAATTGCATTAGATAAAGTTAACAAAACATATAAAGATTATTTGCCAAATTTATTAACAGAAGAAAGTTCGCTGAATGATATTAAAGTTGCACAAGATGCCGTAAATAGAAAATTGTTTAAAAATGTTGCTATTAGAGCAAAACAAGTAGAATTACAGGATGTTTTTGAGAAACAACTAAAAGCCGAGAAAGATATTTTTAAAATCATAACTGATGAAACGGTATTGTCAGGAAATGAAATTGAGAGGACTCAAAAAATGTTAAAATACATGGCTGAAAATCCAACAGGAACGGCTGAACAAATGGCAAGAGATATTGCAAAAAATAATACACTTCACGAAAAAGGACTTGATTATACAAAAATCAAAAAAATCATTTCCGGTTACATGCAAATCAAAAAAGAAGTTGACAAAGGAACTCAAAGCATTGATAAATTTTATAATACATTAATTGGAGGAAGTAAAATATCTCAAACAAAAACTAACACAAATAATAATGACGGAGGCGATGGCGGTTCAGGTGCGGCTCGACAAAAAGAACTTGACTTATATGCAAAATATATTGCAGACAAGAAAAAGCTTGATAAAGAACTGTCAGCCATGCGAAAACTCGCAGGGTTAGAAAATAAATCTGCTCTTGATAAAGAGCTTGCAAAAGTAGCTGAACATTACAACGATATGATTAATGTTACAGATGTTGCAATAAAAGATTTAGAGAAAAAACAAGCTACAAAAAAAGGCTTAAATAATAAAGAGCTTGGTTTGTTGAATAATTTCTACCAACAGCAAATTGACATTACAAAATGGTATGAAGAAGAAAAAACAAAAATCACAGAGAAGCACGAAAAATTAAGATTAGCAGAAAAGAAAAAAGTCGAAGATGAAATAAAATTAATCTTAATGGATTCAGACCAAAAGCAAATCCATTCAATTACCAAAAAATACGAGACTCTTATTGCAAAAGCTGAAAAGTTTGGTATAGATACGGTCGAACTGTACAAACAAATGCATGATGAAATTGATGCTATTAAAAATAAAAATCAAACTGATCCGCTTGGAATGACAGAAGATAAGTGGGCGAGGTTCAAAGAGCATTTTAATAACGCAATGGCAATCGTCGGGGAGATGCAAAATACTTGGTCAAGTTTCGACCAAATTAGAAGCAATAATGAAGATGCTGCAATGGCAAAATACGAGGCCGATGTTGAAAAACGTAAAAAACTCGCAAAAGACAGACTTGATAAAGGTTTAATTTCCGAAAAAAATTACAACCTACGAGTTGGCTATATGGAAGCTGCACTCGACAAAAAACGCAAAAAATTAGAATATGACAAGGCTGTAAGAGATAAACGAAGTCGTATTTTCGGTGCAATTATAGACACTGCCTCAGCAGTAGTTGAAGCATTGCCAAATTATATACTTGCCGGTGCCGTAGCAATTTCAGGAGCCGCAGGAATTGCAGCAATAGCATCTGAACCGTTACCTGCTTACGGCGATGGAGGACGTATCGACAAGCCACAACTCGCAATAGTCGGAGAAAAAGGCTCGGAAATTATGATGTCAAACAAAATGCTAACCGACAGTATTTACGGTCCAATTGTAGAGGATTTAGCAAGAGTTCAAGAGGGCAAAAAACCTAAATTTTTAGGACAGCCAAGCCGTGCAAATTTTGAGGGTATATCTAATGCCGTATCAGGAGGAAACTCCACGCTTGTAAATAACAATACTGTTATTAATCAGGTAGATAGTCAGGGGATGCAAGAGATGACTTCACAAATGCAAGAAGTAAAATCAAGCATGAATGAAGTTACAAAAACAATAAAAGAACTCAAATATTTAAAAGCAATAATTTCGCAAAGAGAAATGGACGAACGAGACACGGATGAGGAATTATTACAACGATATTCAAATTTTTAATATATTTGCAACATGGAATATAAAGGAATAAAAACGGCAGAATTACAAAGTAAGGCACTTCGAGACGTGCAAAAATTTACAGTTGCTTTTTTATCGCAAAAAGCAAGAAAATTATATAAACTTGCTGATAACCAATTTAAAACAAAATTTGGTTATAAACTGTTTGGGATAAGATGGTTTAAAAAACGGCATCAAAAAAAACAGCTTATTTTTAGATTACCTCAAATAGATTTTGTCGAAGTTAAGCGAATTTATATAAAATCAGACGTTTCGTTAGAAGTTAAATTTCGTATTCGTTATAAAAATGAAGATGAATTTCAATACATTTCAATAAACTTCAATGCAACTCGAAAAGCTTATAAAACTGACATAAATGCAATGTATAAATTTAATCCGATGTCTATTCGTAAGAATGTTTAATTTAAAATTTTGAACTTAATGCTTTATTTTTATCATAAATAAAATATTTACTTTTTATGTGCCGTTTATGTGCCGGCAACAGATGATATAACGGTTATTAACACAGGTAATTACATCATTTCTTTTGCTTTTTTAGTAATTGAATAATTTCTTCTTTATCTTTTACTTCTTTTTCCAAAGAGTGTATTTTTGCGTTTAGGTAATATATTTCCCTGTCTTTGCCGTATAGCATGGCAGGTTCAGCAACGGCGTTACTGTCGGAATCCATGGTATAGGTCACTTCATTCTCAAATAAATCGCAAATATCAACATCAAGAATATTTGCTAATTTTATCAAATCTTTAACCCTAAAATTACCATTTTGTTCAAGATTACCATATGTCGCTTTTGACATTTTTAGCTTTTTACTCATTTCTACCTGAGTAAAAACTTTTGCTTTTCTTAAATGTCTTATCTTATTAACATTTAGCATATTACAATTTTATATTATTTATATTCATTCTAAATAGTCTCAATAAATGGAAATTGTGTATAAAAAATTATGTTTTTAGAAATAATTAGATTTACTTTGTGTTGAAATTAAACATCTAAATATATCAAATTATGAGCAAAGATAATAAAAATCAACACAAAAACAAAAGTGTTGAATGGTTGAAAAAAAATATCAAAACTACATTTGCAATTCTTATAAGTAATAGAGGTGTATCTTACCGAAAAGAACTTTATACTTATATGGATAAATTATTTCCTCCGGGAAAGGCTGAGAAAACTTGGAAAGGTTATTTTCTTTATCCTGAAAAAATTCCTGCCAAATACAAAAAAACTTACCTAAAAGCAATGTGGCAAGCATTAGCACTTCGAGTTCTCGAAATGGAAAAAGAAATAAACATTCAAAAATCTGAAAAATTAAAAGAAATTTCATTTTTAAAAGTGAAATTATCTGAAATAAAGAACTTCAAAACTCTCTATTATGGAAAACAAGCAGTGTAAAGTGTGCGGTTCAGATGCCGCATTCAAAAACGACAAAGGCGACTATTTATGTGCAAAGCATTGGCTACAATGGATTGTAATAACAGTAATAGTCGGAGCTTCAATCACAGGATTAATATTTTTATTCACTTAACTAAATTACAACTATGGCACCATTAATTAATAAGGTTAGGATTAACCGGCAAAAAAAAGAACTTACTCAGGCTCAATTAGCTAAAAAAGTAGGAATTTCAAGACAGTCAATTCATGCAATTGAGACAGGTAAGTTTGAACCCAGCGTTTCAAATGCTATTTAAATAGCACAGGCATTAGGCAAAAAAGTAGGCAAAATTTTCAAATTTAAAAAAGATTAATTATGAAACTTAAAAATTTTTATTATCAGTTTATCATGGAACAATTTCTCCTCAGACTTGTAATATTACAAATGGACGGATTCCAAAATCAAAACCATGACAGCATTATTTCAATGGCAAAAGTAAAACATAAGGTATTCAACAGGAGAGATATTAGGGAAGTTATTTGCGAATACCAAAATCATTTCTTGCCGGAAGATAAAAAAATAAAGCCCGAACAGCTATTAATATCAGTTGCACAATCAGCGAAGTAAGCCCCGAAATCTAAAACCGCCGAATTTATTTATCTGTATATTTTGTAATGAGAGTTTTGGCGGTCTCTCCTTTTTTTATCTAAATAAATACAATGAGTCCAATTTATACCAATAAAATATATATGAAATTTTCATTGAATAGAAACATCTCATTACCAAGCATTCTAACAGCTATTTCGGAAGTTTCCGGTATAAAAAAAAATATTTTACTTTCAAAAACAAGATATAGAGAAATCGTTGATGCAAGACATGCATTTTTGCTAATAGCTGATAATGTCGGAATTTATGGTCAGGAAGAAATTGAAAACTTTGTAAATTTAAAACATGCGAGCTTGTTTCATGCATACAAAAAGGCACATCTGAAAGAGATAAAAGATATTATAAATAAAGTAAATAAACACATCCATAATGACAGAGATATTAAACAATATAAATAAAGACAATCTCGAAGAATATCTTTTAAAAATTGAAAAAGAGATGCCATATTTTCAAATTTCGAGGATAAGCCCGGTGAAAATTATTCTTATAAATAAAAAATTCAAAAACAACAGAATAATAATTGAATTATGAAAATACCAAAAATAAAACAGCCGATAAGTGCGTACGGAGCTTTCCCTTTGCCGTTGCCAAATGTGGACAGAGCTTGGTTTGGTAAAGATAAAAAACCAAAAGAAATTGAAGCTGATATTGACGGAGAGCGTTGTATAATTGAAATTCAAGATATAAAACATATTGATTTCGATTGGCTTGATTTAATTGAATTTGAAGTTAAAATAAGCATAGGAATTGATATTCCGACATTCAAAAAAATGTTAGTTAAAAAATATACAAATCTTATTGAGAAACAACGTATTGCACTTGTTTCATACAAATTTATTGAAAAGATATGAGCAAAGGAAATTTCATAAAAGTTGAAGATATATACAACGCTACTAACGGCGGACTTGATATAATTACAGCATATTACCCGGAAGCGAATGAGCGTAAATCATTTAAAATTAGAGATGAAAAAACAGCATCAACTTCTTTACGGAAATTTAAAGGTATATATTTCATTACTGATTTTGGTAACGAATCTAAAGGCAAGAACGCCATCGACATAGTGATGAGCGAGGAGGGTATTGAATTTCGCGATGCACTTCTATATATCAATGAAAGATTTTGCAACGGAAGTCTGTCAAGTGCAGGCAGTTCTATTGCAAAGCCTATTGTTGAGAAAGATGTTGAAAATAAAACAGGTTCAACAATTTTGGAATATAATGAAAAAATTACCGATGCTGAACTTAAATTTATTGGGAAAGATGTTACTCAGGAAATCGCTGAACGTTATAATTTACGTTCGTTAAAATTTTATATCACAAAAAAAGGAACAAAAATTTCGGCAACAGAAACATATCCGATACTTTGTTTCGACCAAGGCGATTGGCAGAAAATATATCAGCCAAAAGCAGATAAACAATATAGGTTCTTTCATGTTGGCACACGCCCGACAAATTTCATTTTCGGTTTAAAGCAGTTACAAAATGACAATGAGGAATTAATTGGAGCCGAAAAAGCTAAATTAATACAAGAGGGCAAAGATGATGACAAAGAATATTCCGACGAGGAACTTGCCGAAATCATTGCAGAAAGAACAAAGAATGACCGCCCCGACGTTATTATATGTTCGGGTGAACGCGACGCTTTAAATGTAGCATCGGCAGGCTACACCGTTATTTGGCAAAATTCCGAAACTGCAATTCTCGAATATGAAGAATATAAGCTGATACGTCAGCTGTCTAAAAATATTTTTAACGTTCCTGATTTGGACAAAACAGGAGTTATACAAGGCAATAAACTTGCCTTAAAATATCTTGATATTAAAACAATTTGGCTACCTGCATACCTACGCGATTTGAAAGATTGGAGAGGAAACCCTTGCAAAGATGCAACTGATTTCTTTGAAAAAATACATAATCCTAAAAAAACATTTGGGAAAATTAAAGCAGTAGCAAGTTCTTTGAGGTTTTGGATTCACAGCAAAAAGCACGGCTATCAACTGAATAATCTTGCATTTTATAATTTTCTAAATGCAAACGGTTATTCTCGCATTGAGGATAAAAATAACAAGTTTGGTTATGTATATGTAAAGATTAATGATAATATTGTCGAAAAAATAGATCCCGACAGTAAAGGCTCAATTAAGAATCATGTTCGCAACTTTGTTAATGATTATCTTGAACAAAAATTCCAACCTGTTGAACTTCGCAATATGTTCTACAAGACAAGGCAGACTGATGAAAACAGTATGTCTAATCTAAAATATAATACTGATTTAGATTTTCAAACTTTTGGTCGAGATTTTCAATTTATGTTTTTTAAAAATAAGGCATGGAAAATAACAGCTGACGGCATAGAAGAATTTTCACCAAAAACAGTTACAAAAAATGTTTGGCAAACAGACATAAAAACAAAAACGCCACATATTAAAAAGCACAAAAAGCCAATGTTTGAAATCAGCTATACAGATGCTTACCTTAACCACAAAAAAACAGCAAGCAAAGAGAATTCCGAAAAATTCTCTGACCTTGATAAATACAATATCAAAATAAATGATAAAAGTTTCATTTTTCTTAAATACTTAATTAATACCTCTCGTATGTTCTGGCAAAAAAAAGAACTTACGGCAGATGAAAAGAAAGAACAGCGATTGCACCTAATTAATAAAATATATTCCATTGGCTATTTGGCTCACAGATATAAAAACCCTGCCAAAAGTTGGGCAGTATTCGCTACCGATGCCAGAGAAAGCGAACTTGGCAAAAGTTTTGGAGGTTCGGGGAAATCAATATGTTACACAGCACTCGAACACATTAACAATCAATTTTACATAGGAGGACGTGATCCGCGTAAATTGAAAAATGAATTTCTTTACGATGGAGTTTCAAAATACACTGACAATATTCTGATTGATGATGCAAATCAATACCTTGATTTTGGTATGTTTTTCACCCCTATAACTGGGAAATTAAATATCAATCCGAAAAATGCACAGCCTTTTACGCTTGATTTTTCAGAAAGTCCAAAATTTACTTTTACATCAAATTTTGGATTAAGAGATTTAGATCCATCGACAGAAAGAAGATTACTATATACAGTATTTTCAGATTATTATCATAAAAAAGATTCCGACGGCTTCTATGAAGATTCTTTGGATCCGGGGAAAGAATTTGGAAAGCTTATGTTTGATGATTTCACGGAAGATGAATGGAACTCATTTTACAATTTCATAGCACTTGCCATACAAGTATATTTAAAATTTGACAAGATAGAGCCGCCGATGGACAATGTGAACACACGTAATTTACGTATGGCAATCGGTGAAGATGTATTAAATTGGGCAAATGATTATTTTGCTGATGATTCGCATCTAAATTGCGAAATCAATAAAGAACTTGCATTTAAACATCTGTTTGAAAATGACTATCTTACAAAACGAAGTCAAGGCTTTTTCAATATACGTAAATTCAAAACCGCAATAAAAAAATACTGCCAATACAGAGGTTGGATTTTTAACCAGGAGGAGGCAGTAAATGACAATCAAGGCAGAATAATGAAATCACACGAAGGAAAAATTGTCGAATATTTCTATATCCAAACAAACGCCGATGTTGAAATTGTCATTAAAGAAGAATCAATTCAAGAACAAACAGAAAATAGCTACTTGGAGCCAAACGAAAATGAAGAAATACCTTTTTAAAAATTAATTATGGAAACAAAAAAATGTAGCAAATGCAAAAAAGAACTTCCTATAACAGAATTTTATAAAGATAAATATAGACCAGACGGGCATGTTAGTTCCTGTAAAATGTGCCATAAGAAGTGGGCAAAAGAAAATAGAGAAGTCATAAAAATAAGACATCAAAATTATTATCTGAAAAATAAACAAAAAATAAATAAACGAAATAATGAATGGAATAATGCAAATAAAGAACATCGTAAAATATACCATGCAGATTTATATAAGAAAAATAAAAAAAGGCATAATAAATTAAGCAAAATTTATTACAAAAAACAAAAAAAAGAACTTCCAAAACAACTGCAAAATTACAGAAAAAAAGCAGACGAAAAAGCCATAAATAATTTAACTGATAGATATATAAAACAAATAGTAAGAAAGCAATCACATAAAGAATTAAAATTTAATGAAATTTCAAATACTTTAATTAAAACAAAAAGATTAGTAATAAAAATTAAACGAGAAATTAATAATAACAAATAAATTTAAAAATCATGGCAAAAAAAATCACAGCTCCAAAAACAGCAACAGAACTTAATAATTATTTAGGTCAAGTATTAGCAGACATCAGAAATGCAGACATTGAAAATGAAGATGCTGATGTAATCGCAAAAATTTCTGATAAAATAAATAAAAATGTTTTGAACCAGATACTGTATAAAAAGGCAACTAACGATAAAAACGTTAAAATAATGTTTTTAGAGTCTTAAACATTGTTTATAACGTCTCAGAGTTGGCGGAGTAAAATTTTCAAAAATTTTTTTACGTCCAAAACTCTGTTATGTTTTTAATTATTAAGTGTTTATGTTTTTCGATTAAATTAATTTACATTTATTTGTATAATAATTGTAATTTTATTTGGTTAATACAATTATTAGTCTTATATTTGTATAGAATTTAATTATTAACACTTAAAAAATATATAAAAATGGAAAATGCAATAAGATTTGAAAAAGACGCTGATTTTTTTGAAACTGATTTTTTTGGCGAAGTAATAAAAATGAATAACGGCTCTGCTTACGTGAAAGAAGATGAAAGCGAAAGAATATTATGGTTTAGCAAAAATATAATTTCAACAAATCACAATGTAAAAAAAGGCAGTGTCATTGATATTTCATTGAGACGTAGTCTTTCTCTCGGGAAAAAAATGGCTGATGCTTTAATTTATGTTGGAATTTTTGATGTAAAAACAGGAAAAACAGAAACAAAATCAAAAAGCCTAAAATAATGAAAAGAGTAATTTTAAAAATAAACACTTCGGGCAAAATCGAAGTGTTTACCTCATTAAAAAAAATGTTTGATAAATATTCCGAACTTCTAAAAGTAAAGGAAAATATTATCACACATTTAACAAGAAAACAAATAGATTACGTTTCAGATGATTTTACATTACGCAGAGTTATCGTAAATGAAACATAACGTGCTGCGGCTTGCCGTCGTTCTTTTTCACGATGCGTAGCTTCGGGAAAGAGAATGACGAGCAAGCCGATGATAGAAGTTCGTTGTGGAGCGAAGCGGAACATCGAACTTCTATCAGCGGCGATAGCCGCAGCACGATAACCGTCGTTATGGAGCGTAGCGGAATAATGACGGTTATCGTGTGTGAGCTTGGAACTGTTTTTAGCATTTTTCAGTTTTAAGTTTACGAAAAACAAAAATGCTAAAAATAGTTTCAAAGCGAATGTTAAACTTTTTATTATGTCAAAAGGTGGTTTCCAAACAAGTAAAATAACTGAATTGTATTGTAAATGTGGAAAATCTACAAGTAAAATTATAGATTTTTCAGATAAACAAATATCAATTCATTTTACAAGAAAATCTATTTATTGGCATATTTACGATAAAAATACAAAAAAAATTAAACGAACTTTTAAAAAACCTGAACAATGGAATTAATAAATAATTTTTTAAAAACCAAAAGCACTGCTGAAATAAAAAAACTATTACCAAACATTTCGGACAATTTACTTATAAGTGTTTATAATGGAAATTCAAAAGCAGAAGCTATACTTTTTGAAAAAATAAAAGGAAAAACAATAAATTATAAACGAAAAATAATATCAAATGACGATTATTACAACGATTTACTTACTAAATGCCCACATATATCACGTGTTATGGTAGGTTCTGCTTTTTGTATATTCAAGTGTGAACACTTAATTTTTCACGACAAAAATAAGAAAAAAGTAGTGTGCAATGGTTAAGTTTAACGTCTCAGAGTTGGCGGAGTAAAATTTTCAAAAATTTTTTTACGTCCAAAACTCTGTTATGTTTTTAATTATTAAGTGTTTATGTTTTTCGATTAAATTAATTTACATTTATTTGTATAATAAT
>Ga0256845_1003251_pt1 | contig 11158 bp, 10 predicted proteins | sample RiftiametaG_FD_189101 | JGI IMG/M metagenome (GOLD analysis project Ga0256845, IMG submission 189101) | Tube worm associated microbial communities from hydrothermal vent at the East Pacific Rise, Pacific Ocean - Riftia | ecosystem: Host-associated > Annelida > Integument > Unclassified ... | reverse complement strand
GTGGTGGTATAAGTTTTACGAGCATTGGTGCAAGTCCCATAGGCTATGAGATTGCAAAGTCATTTAGACATACAGTTGTGACGCCTGCACCTGCTCTTGTTGGTTTGACTGTTCAAAAAGATCAGTTTTGGATGAAAAATCTTAGTGGCATCTCTTTTAATGCAAAATTAAGTGTTGAAGATAAAACTCTTGAGAGTGATTTGCTTTTTACTCATAAGGGCATAAGTGGTCCAGTAGTGTTGAGTGGTTCACTCTATTGGAAAAAAGGTAAAATTACGTTAGATTTTTTACCAAATAGTGATTTAAAAAAACTTTTAGATAAAAAAATTAAAAAGCAGATTAGCTCTGTATTGCCACTGCCTAAAAGATTTATTATAGAGTTTTTAGATTCAGTAAATATTGAAGATAAACCAGTACATAAACTTAAAAATGATGAGTTAGAGAAACTTCAAATACTTAAAAACTATGAGTTTGCACCAGCTGGAAACTTTGGTTTTAGTAAAGCAGAAGTAACTAAAGGTGGAGTTTGTACAGATGAGATAAATAGCTCAACTTTTGAGTCAAAATTACAAAAGAACCTCTACTTTGTAGGGGAAGTTTTAGATGTTACAGGTGAGCTTGGTGGCTATAACTTTCAATGGGCATTTGCTTCAGCGGTAAAATTAAGTAAGGGGATAGAGTGCTAAAAGTACAAGATTTAATTGATGGAAATGAGTCTTTTAAAGATAAAAAGTTTAAAAAATATGAAGAGAAGTTTTTAGATTTGGTGGAAAATGGACAAAAGCCAAAAGTTCTTTTTATAGCTTGTAGTGATTCTAGAGTAGACCCAACTCTTATAACAAACTCTGAACCAGGTTCCCTTTTTGTGCTTAGAAATATAGGAAACTTTGTTCCTCCTTTTTCACCAGATAACGACTATCATGCAACAGCTGCAGGAATTGAGTATGCTGTTAGCATATTGGGAGTAACGGACATCATAGTTTGTGGACACTCTCACTGTGGAGCTATAGAGAGTCTTTATCAAGATATGGATAGCATAAATCTTCTACATGTAAAGAGGTGGCTAGACTTAGGAAGTGAAGCAAAAAAATATGTTGAAAATAGTTTAGATGTTGGAGATTCGCAAAGAGAAAAATTAAAGTTGACAGAAAAAGTATCAATCATATTTCAGATGAAAAATCTTTTAACATATCCAGAAGTTAAAAATAGAGTCGATGAGGGAAAACTCTCTTTAAGAGGGTGGTACTACAAGATAAGAACCGGTGAATTAGAGTACTTTTGTGATAAAGAGAGAGAATTTTTACCAATGATATGATAAAATTTTTAGCACTACTACTCACGCCGATTTTTTTAGTTGCTATTGAGTTTAAAGTTGCAACTTATAATGTAGAAAATCTTTTTGATGCAAAAAAGAGTGGCTATGAGTACAAAGAGTATGCTCCAAACTCAAAAAGTGGTTGGAATGATAAAATGTTTTCAATCAAAATCAAACATATAGCACAAGTTATCAAAGATATAGATGCAGATATAATTTCACTCCAAGAGATAGAAAACAAAGAAGTTTTAAAAAGACTAAGTCTAGCTCTTGGAGAGAAAAAATACCCTTACATGTACAGCTCTTTTAAGACTAAAGGGATAGATGTTGTTCTACTCTCAAGATTTCCCATAAAAGAGCACAATTCTTACAATATACAAAAGAGATTTAGACCAATTCATAGAGTTGTTGTAGCTATAGATGGTTTACATGTAACGCTTCTCATGAACCATTGGCCCTCTTATAGACACACTTTAAAAACCCGTATGAAGTTTGCAACTAAACTTCAAAAGTTATACAAAAAAGAGAAAAATTACATACTTTTGGGTGATTTTAACTCGCCGTTAGTGAAAGATGAAAAAGGTTGGGGTGCAGAGGTGGAGTTAGTGTCAAAAAACAATCATAACCTTTGGTTTGATACTCCATTTAATGACAGATATTCATATAAATTTTACAAAATAAAAAATGCAATAGACCACATAATAGTCTCAAAATTTATGTTTGAAAGATATATAGATGGTTCATTTGATGTACATAAATTTAAATACCTTGTAGACAAATATGGAAATGCAAAAAGGTGGCAGATTTCAAATAAAGGCAGAGGTAAACACCTAGGACGTGGCTATAGTGACCATTTTGCAATTTCGGCAATCTTTACTACTAAAAAACAGAAAATTGTTAATCCTAAAAAGGTAGACATAAAAGAGTTGTTAAAAAAAGATGGTAGAGTAAATTTTATTTTAAATGATGTTATGGTGATAGACAAGAGCAAATATGGTGTTACTATAGAAGATAAAAATAGAGATAAAATTTATATTTTTAGACCAGATTTCAAGCTTGAAGTTGGAGAGATTTACACTTTACATGTAAAGGAATTAGCCATTTATAAAGGTAAAAAAGAGATTGTTTTATTGGAAATTAACTACTAATTAGATAAAATAAGCGATTAATTACATAATGAAGGTTTTTTTATGATCAAACCACTTTTGATAGAGATAGGTGTTGAGGAGCTTCCAGCAGTTCCATTTTTGAAAGAGTTACCAAATATAGAGAAAAAATGGCTTAGTATTCTTGAAGAGAATGCTTTAGCATGTGAATTTGAGTTTTATTATACTCCTAGAAGATTGGTTCTATGGCACAGTGAATTTCCTACATCTCAGGCCAATACAGATGTAGAATTTTTTGGAGCACCTGTAGCAGTGGCTTTTAAAGATGGTGAGCCAACTCCAGCAGCAAATGGATTTGCGAAAAAGTGTGGAGTATCTCTTGAAGAGATTGGACGTTCTACTAAAAATGGTAAAGAGGTCCTTTACTATAAAAAAGAGAAAAAAGGGCAGAACTCAAAAGAACTTATAGGCTCTATGATTGAAGAGTTTATTTCAAAACTAAATTTTGGAAAGTCTATGAGATGGGGAAGTTTTGATAAGAGCTTTATTCGCCCTATAAGATGGATTGGAGCTATGCTTGGTAATGAGCATATACCTTTTAAAGTTTACAATGTAGAATCAAATAATTTTTCATATCCACATCGTACTATATCTTATGAGCCTTTCTCATATGAGCTTGCAGGAGAGTATTTTAAAAAGCTTGAAGAGGGTGGAGTAGTGCTTTATCAAAACAAACGTAAAGAGATGGTTTTAGAGCAGTTTGAAATTATTGAGAAAGAAAATGGTATAAAAATTGATTTAGATGAAGAGTTACTAGCTGAGATAGTTGCTATAACTGAATACCCTAAAGCATTAATAGGAACTTTTGATGAGGAGTTTTTGAGACTTCCTCCTGAAGTTATAATCACTTCCATGAAAGAGCATCAAAGATACTTTCCAGTTTTTAAAGATGGTAAAGTAACGAACAAGTTTATTGTTGTATCGAATGCTATAAGTGATGATTATGATTTGATAGTAAAAGGAAATGAAAAAGTTCTTCGTGCAAGACTCAGTGATGGGCTTTTCTTTTATGATAATGACCTTAAAGATGGGCTTAATTTTTCTGGATTAAAAGATGTGGTTTTTCTTGATGGTCTCGGCTCTGTTTTTGATAAAGTTATAAGAGAAAAAGCAGTTATAGAGTACCTTGAAAGTAAATATGAGAAAAATTTAGCCATTGAGTTAGATTACAAAAGTAAAAAAGAGATAAGCAATACTCTAAATCGTGCTATTATGCTAAGTAAAGCAGACCTTTTAAGCGAGATGGTATATGAATTTACAGAACTTCAAGGACTAATGGGGTACTACTATGCAAAAGCTGCTAGTGAAGATGAACTTGTTTGTTTGGCGATTAAAGAGCAGTATCTTCCAAACAGCTTTGAGGGTAAATTACCAAGCAATTTATGTAGCTCTTTGGTGGCACTTTCAAGTAAAATTGATTCGTTGATTGCACTATTTAGTATTGGTAAGATTCCAACAGGAACTAAAGATCCATTTGCACTTCGTCGTGCGGTAAATGGCATCATCAAAATAGTGTTAAATCAAAATCTTGAATTTAATATAAAAGATGATTTAAATAGTTTGAGCAGTAATTATGCTAATTTTGATGTAGAGAAACTTGAAAGTTTTTTCTTAGAGAGAATAAATCAGTTTTTTGATGCAAACCCTTCTGTTATTAAAGCAGTAGTTAGTACTGGCGAGAGAGATATAGTAAAACTTTCTTTGAAGATAGAAGCACTAAAGAGCATTGCAAACAGTAGTGATTTTAAAGAGGTGTTTTCTACGTTTAAAAGAGTAGCAAATATCATTAAAGATTTTGACATAGAAAAAGAGCTACATGTAGACGAAAAACTTTTTGAAACCGATGAGGAAAAAGCTCTTCATATTGAGTTTAAAAAATGTGCTCACAAGGAGTATAAGACTTATGAAAACAAACTCGATGCATTATTTGGACTTAAAACTCAAATAGATAATTTCTTTGACAATGTTATGGTTAATGCCGAGGATATAAATGTGAAAACAAATAGACAAAACTTGATTGCAACTATATATAAAGAGTTTAGATTAATAGCAGACTTAAAAGAGATCACAGTTTAATATAAATAATTACAAGTGACTAAAGAAGCCTTATCTATGGGCTTTCCCTTTTGAGAAGTCTATTGTCTTATGCTTTAATTTTTTAACTAATTTAATATGATTAATTATTTTCAATATCTTTAATTAAAAGCCACTTATAAAGAGATTTTATATTTTCAACTTTCACACCTAGCCTATCTCCTTCCATGCACACATAGCCAGTCAAAGCATCTATCTCGCTTTTGTGCTTGTTTCTAAAATCAAGTAACATAGATGTTGTTGCATTGTATGGAATTTTGCTTCTTGCTTGATTTATAGAGTCTTCAAGATTGTTTTGAGTTAATGGTATGCCTTTTTCGTTCGCAAGTGCGATAATCTCGTTTAAAACGTCTCTCAATTCACTTTCATGCTCTTTTACTACTTCACCCATACTAGCATTATAAAAACTTGTCATAGTAGCAAAAGCACTTATAAAAAGGTATTTTCTCCAACACTGCAACTTTATGTTTTTTGAAACTTTTGTTTTTAAATCAGCATCGTTAAAAATAGCACAAATTTCTTCAAGCTTTTTAGGCATGATTTCATCAGAACCAATTATGAGTTGAAAAACACCACCATATTTTTTGATTGTTCCTGCTTTTACTATGTTAGATAGTATGTAGATGCATGCTTCACAAATATGATTTTTTGGAAAATATTTTTGTATTTTCTCTTTATATCCCACTCCATTTGCTGTTGTCATAAGAATTGTATTGTCTGTTATTGAGTTTTTTGTATTTTCCAAAGCATCAATTACATCATAAGACTTGGTTGTCACTATGACAAAGTCATAAGGCTCATTTTGACTTATATCGTCTGTTATATGATATGTATTTATGTTGAACTGCTTATCTTCATCAATAACGGTTAAGCCATCTTTTTTAATAGCATCAAGATGTTTTCCACGAGATATAACAGTAACATCAAAATAGCCACTCTTAATAAGCTTGGCTCCAATATATCCACCAACCCCACCAGCACCAATGATAAGAATTTTCATATTATTAACCCTCATTTACATAAGTTTTTGTATAATAACAGATAAATAACTAATTAAGAGGAATCCTATATGAAATATCTGTTAAGTCTATTTGTTTTAGCTCTTAGCCTAAACGCAAGCATTTACTATGCCAAAGTTGAGCCTTATGAAGCTTACTCTATCAAAGCAACAGCAAGTGGAGAGGTTCTATCTGTTTTTAAGGAGTCTGAAGGGAAGGTCTCAAATGGTGGAGTTTTACTTCAAATTGATGATGTTTTAAATAAAAAAGAGATAAAAAGTTCAAAAACCAAACTAGTAAGTTTAAGAAGAACCATGGAGTTAACAAGTAAAAATGTCCGTAACTCAAAAGAAGTAGAACGCATAAGAGAAGAGAATTATAAAAAAATCAAAAATCTAAAAACTAAATCAAGAACCAGTAAAGATGCTGAGCTTATAAACCTTATCAATGCAAGTAACCAAGTTTTGTCTTTAGAAAATTCACTAGAGAATTTAAAAGTGTCTATTAGCGATTTGGAGTTTAAAATAGCTACTTTAGAAGACATTATAAAAAAGAAAAATGTAAAGATAAAAAGAGGTTTTTTAATTTACAAAATATACATAACAGAGGGTGATTTTGTAAACGTAGGCACACCACTAGTAGATGCGTATGATATTTCAAAAGGAAAGCTTACTATATATCTTTCTAAAGAAGATGTTGAGAAAGCCAAAAATAACAAAATATACATCAACGACAAAGAAAGTGAGTACAAGGTAGATAAAATATGGAGTGTAGTAGATACGCAAAACATATCATCATATAAGGCTGAGATAGTCATACCAGCACCAAAGCGTTTTTCTGAGCTTTTAAAAATTGAGTTTAAATAGACTATGATGAAGACTACTTGCCCACTTGACTGTTTTGATGGCTGTTCTATAGAGGTTGATGAGAATTTAAAGCTTAAAGGCGATAAATCTCACCCAATTACTAAAGGTTTTTTATGTCCTAACATGAATAACTTTCATAAGTTTCCTCGCATAGAAAACGCAACACTTCATGGCAAAGAAATAACCATAGACAAGGCAATTGAGACTATAAAAGAGAAGTTAGGTAAGAAAACACTCTACTACAAAGGTAGCGGAAACTTAGGAGTCATGCAAGGAGTTACAAAACTCTTTTTTGCTAAAGAAGGAGCCGATATAGCTAAAGGGTCTCTTTGCGAAGACGCAGGAAGTTATGGTATAGAAGAGGGCAGAGGTGAGAGTCTTTCATGGAGTCCTGAGCGAGTGAGCCAGAGTGATGTAGTCATAGTTTGGGGACAAAACCCAAGTGTAACAAACTCACATGTTTTACCAGCACTAAAAGGTAAAACTATCATTGTGATTGACCCATATAGCACCCAGATAGCCAAAAAAGCAGACTTACATGTAAAGATAAAACCAAGAGGGGATATTTACTTAGCGATGCTTCTTTCACGCATGGCATACATGGACAGCATGGAAGATGAAGAGTTCATAGAAAACAGAACAGAAAATTTTGATTATTTTATCGACTTTGTCAATTCACAACCAATAGTTATGCTAGAGAACAGAAGTGGAGTATCTTGCATTGAAGCAGATAAAATTTTGTCTTTGCTAAAAGGTAAAAAAGTCTCTTTTCTAGTTGGTTTAGGAGTTCAAAAGTATAGTTTTGGACATAGTGTTTTAAGATCAATTGACTCTTTTGTAGCTATGCTTGGATTGTTTGGAAAACAAGGGTGTGGTGTAAGCTACATTGCAAATAGCTCTTTTGGTTTTAGCACTCTTTTTTCTATAAAATCTAATAGAGTTTGTTTGCCTTTAGTAGAGTTTGGAAACTATGATTTGGTTTTCATTCAAGGTGGCAATCCCATGAACCAGATGCCTTGTACTCCAAAGGTAAAAGAGGGGCTAAAAAAAGCAAAATTTGTGGTTTATTTTGGTCTACATGTAAACGAAACTTCAAAAATGGCAGACTTGATAATTCCAGCAAAAACCTTTTTAGAAAAAGATGATTTAAAGCTCTCTTATGGACATGAGTACATAGGTTTTATGCCAAAGTTAGTTGAGAGTAAGGTAGGCATAAGCGAGTATGACTTGTGTTCAAAGTTGGGTTATAAGCTAAAAAGTGAAAAAGAGTATATAGATGAAATTTTTAATTCTAATTCAGTAGAAAAAGATGGACGATATATATCTAAAACTTATGAGAATATTCCTTATGAAAAAGAGTTTTATACCAAGAGTGGAAAGTTTGAGTTTTTTGATGATTTTGATGATGATTTTACAGAAGAAGACCTAGACAGTGGTTTTTATCTTTTAAGTGCCAAATATAACAAGTCACTAAACTCTCAATTTGAAGCAGAGCAGTTTTTACATGTACCTATTAGTTTAGGGCTTAAAGATGACCAAACCATAAAACTCTCAAATGGAACTTACGAGTGTGAGTATGTCGTTAAAAATGATGAAAATCTTAGAGATGATTGTATGCTTCTGTACTCAGGAAACAAAAATGCCAATATGCTGACACCTTATGCAAAGAGTGAAGAGGGTGAAGCTGCTATATTTCAGGAGTTAAAATGTCAAATAGTGTCCTCTTAGATGATGCTCTACTTTTAGTTGAGCAAAATTTTTATTTCTTACATGTAGGAGAATTTTTTGGTAATTTATCAAAAAAAGAGGATTTAGCAAAAAAAGAGTTAGCGGTAAAGAGAACTTTTGATGAGTCTCAAAGTTATCATTTTAATCCAGCAATCATAAAAGAGCTATTAAATGATGCAAACAAAAGTAATGAGATAACCCTTTTTGAATACTTTGTAGAGTTCAATGCTTTTAGAGGAATATGTATGGCTACGGTTGAAGCTCTTAGACTTGAGAGTGGATTCAGAAGTTTTATGCAAGTTCGTCTTGGTGAACAGTTTGAAAACTTTTTTGATTTGGTCTCATTTGTCAGAAATGTACTCTCACATAACATTCATGCACAGATAAAGCTAAGTGAAAAAGATTATGCTGGAACTCTAAAGAGAATTAGACGCCATAAAAGAGATACAAATATATTTTTTACTCTTATGTATGCGAGTGACTTACCTGAAATTGGCTCACCTGATATGAACTATGGCTTTACATGTAACGTAGATTTTGAGAGCCTAGAAGAGGGTATGCCATTTTTAGAAATCATTTCTCACTGGGAGCTTATGATGCTTAGTGAGTTGTGTTTCAATCTTGTAATGGCATATAGAATGTTTGAGCAGAGGGATTAGTACCCTCTGAGTAGAACACCTGCAAAAATAGCAACTAAACCAAGAGCTATGTTTATTGGAAGTAAGATTGTAGGCAATATTGCGACACACTTTTTAGCTTCAGCAAATTTCTCTTGATTGAAAAGCTTTTGTGCTTTAAAACGCTTTATGTACATGTAGAAGAAGTTCAATGTCATAATAGTCCATACGGCCTCTTTAAGGTGAACAATTCCACCACTATAGCCACCACCAATGATGATGATAAGAGCACAAATAAGGCTGATAAATATAAATGGCATAACTATATTGAAAAGTTTTCCAACTATCTCAAGAGTTTTTCCAAGTCTGATTTTGACATCATCTATGCTTTGTAAGCTTGGGTGCACAGCAAATCTTATAACAATCATCCCACCAACCCAAATAACAGCTGATAATATATGTAAAAAGATAACGACAGTAGCGTAATTTTCGTAGAGTTCTTTCATGGTAATCCTAATTTTTTGTCATTGTAGTCAAATATGGCATAAGATTTGCTTTTATTGTTATGACTTTGTTTAGAGGAGTAAATTATGCAGACAAATCTTTTTACTATAGACCCGATGGCGGCTAGTAGCTATGGACTATATAACTCTATAAAGGGCGAGAAAGGTAGTTTTGAAGATTTTCTTTTAAGCTATGATTCTAAAAAAGCAAATGATAGTGACAACTCTTGGTTAGATAAATTAGTTACGAAAGAGAATCTTAGCAAAATAACATCTCCTGAAGTCTTAAAAAATCTGAATCTTAGTGGAGTTAGCACGATGGATTTTTTATCTAAAAAGAGTTATTTCGATACTCAAGCAGAAGGTTATAAAATGATACTCATGAAAGAGATGAGTAAAAGAAATATGGAAATACCAAAGGGATTAGAGGGAGCAGATATTTACTCCCAATTATTGTTATAGATTAAAACTTTTTTCGCCATGAATTGCTTCATCAAGACCCACACTCTGTGTCTCATCATCAACTCTACCGCCACTAGTCAATGCTGCTGAGATATAGTAAACAACTACAGTTCCGATTAGAGTTATAAGACCAACTACGACAACTGATTCAACTTGAACTATAAACTGTCCCATTCTGTCTCCAGCGTCTTTTAGGGGTCCATCCCATAAAAGCTCTTTATCATCAAGTGCTAAAAATCCAGTTGCAAGAGCACCCCAAAGACCAACTAAGAAGTGAATTCCAAATGCATCTAAACTATCGTCATAACCTAGCTTCTTTTTTATAGCAGTTACACCGAAGAAACCTATAATTGAACCAACTGAACCAAGTATCAACGCACCACTAACATCTACAAAGCCTGCTGCTGGTGTGATTGCAACTAAACCAGCTACTACACCTGAAGCAGCTCCTAGAAGAGTTGTTCTTTTGTAAACCAAATACTCTATAAGTATCCAAGTCAAACCAGCAACAGCAGGAGCAAGAGCAGTTGTAAAGAAAGCTAAACCAGCAATCTTGTTTGCACCAAATGCACTACCACCGTTAAATCCGAACCAACCGAACCATAAAAGAGCAGCACCAAGAGCAGTTAACATAACACTCATAGGTTTCATAGCAACTTTCATATAACCTTTTCTTTTTCCAACTAAGAAAGCTAAAACAAGACCTGCAAGACCACCATTCATATGAACAACAGTTCCACCAGCAAAATCAAGTGCACCAGCATCAAATAAGAATCCACCACCCCATACCATGTGAGTTATAGGAGCATAAACAACTACTATCCAAAGAGCTGCAAACACTAACCAAGTTGAAAACTTCATTCTCTCTATAACAGAACCACTAGCAATTGCCACGGTAATTGCCGCAAATGTTCCTTGAAATGCAATAAATACATAAGTAGGGTAAGTTCCACTCAGGCTATCCCAACTAATACCACTTAAAAAGATGTTTGAAAAACCACCAATTACTTTGTTAAGCCCGCCATCAATAGTACCAAAGGCAATAGAGTAACCAAATGCTACCCAAACAACCATACCAACTAAAAATGCGCTAAAAACCATCATATAAGTGTTTAGTAAGTTTTTACTTCTAGTCATACCACCATAAAACAGTGCAAGCCCCGCTGGAGTCATAAGCAAAACCAATGCGGCACTAACCATCATCCATGCTGTATCTCCCGTATCTAACTTATCTTCAGCAAGTGCTAAAGAAGGTAGAAGGGTTAACCATAACCATTTTTTCATTTATTGTCCTTTGTATAATTTATAAGAATTATAACAGTAATTGTATTTATTTTATACATATGATTGGTTAATTTTTAATCAATCATATGTGTAAAGTAAGGTGTTGCTTTGCTTGTAAAATACAT